>Ga0153920_1000445_pt1 | contig 17340 bp, 15 predicted proteins | sample TSNJ004MetaG_FD_104713 | JGI IMG/M metagenome (GOLD analysis project Ga0153920, IMG submission 104713) | Attine ant fungus gardens microbial communities from New Jersey, USA - TSNJ004 MetaG | ecosystem: Host-associated > Fungi > Mycelium > Unclassified | place: USA: New Jersey, Brendon T. Byrne...
CTTGCAAAAAGTCTCAAGCTAAATCCGACTGATAAAATTAGCCCAAACCCCTAACCTGTCTGAGTTTCAACCTTTGTATCAAACTACCTGCAAAGTCTCATTTTGCATGTTTCATTATACGTGTCATCGTGCATTTAGTTTGATACAAAGTTGCAGCTAGTTTGAGACTTTTGGACAACTTGCATAAAAAAATGCTGATTTTCGTTACCAATTTTTATATTAATTAAGGGTTTTTATTTTATTTTAATTTAACATTCTTAATTGTGTTGTGAAAATTTATTCAATAGTTGCTCTAATCGATTTATTAAATCATCATAAGTCATTATATCAATAATATTTGAATACTTTCGCTTCATTATTTCAAAATCAAACATCTGTTCTTCGTTGAAATTTTTATCTCTTCCTAAAATCAAAAAACCTTTGGGGTTGGTAATTTTTAAGCTAAAATTTTCTTGTAATCTATCCTTGCAGGCTTCGGTTATTTTTTCTTCTCCAGTATGCCCCCATTTGCTCAAGTGATACAAATATTTTTCAATCTGCATAATTCCACCGGAAAGTTCTTTTAAGGGGGTGTAATTTTCCCTATATTTGCCTTTCGAGATAACACCTTCTTCAAATGGTTTTTTTATTTCTATTACATCAATACTGCCATTTGCATCAACAAGCATTAAATCAATAAAACGATTCTTGAATGGCTTTTTTGTAAAATCTTTAATTTTTACATTGTCAAAGCAGTATATATACTTAGGGTACAGAATTAAAATAAATTCTATAATTTCATTTTGCCAATCTTTTTCGGAATATCCATCGCTGTTTTCCAGCATGAGTTTTAATTTTTCTAGCAAAAAATTGTATTTCTCAAATTCATAATCTTTTAGTATGGCAATATTATTTTGCCTTACTTTAAATTTCTTTTTCTTGTTTAAATAATTTTCATATAATTTACCGTAATCTTTAACATTATCAAGGTACTGAGAAATTAGGTTTGTAACTCTTGCAGAAGCATAATGATTTAATTCCGTTGAGGTTGGAAATGTTGCTACTAAATTTTCAAAAGCTTCAATGGAGATACTATTTTCAAGTTCCCCACCAATTATTACTTGTTGTCTAGCCAATTTTTCAATTCGCTTAAAAACAGAAATATTTCTTTCTAATATAAAATATTTTAAATGAATATTTGCATTTTGGTGAATCAATACATCAAAATCGGTATTTAAAATACTTTTGTCTATACAGTAATGTTCATTAATTAATTGCCCTAGTTTAAAAGTTATGCTGTTCTCGTCTCTAGAAACTACATCTTCTTTACCTACAGAAAAAGTTCTTTTTATATCAACAGGTTTTTCATTTTCGAACTTTTCATTAATCCATTCAATTCCTCCGTCTGGCGAATATCTGACTAAAATTTTATCAGTTTTAATTGAAAATATTAGTGGCATTTTTCCATCCTATTTTTTTACATTTCCGATTTGCGGCATTTTTGTTATATTTTTTTAATCATATTTCTTCTTCTTCAATTTTTATGAGATATAGCCGCTGCATACGGACAATCACTTTGAGTTTTAACAAATTTGCATTTGAGGGATTTTTAAATCTGCCGAAAAAAACATAATTTCTTTGCCTTGCCGTGTTTTACCGGCTGAATATGAAATATTAAATTCCTCTGGATTTGCAAATTTATATAAATCTATAATTTCAGGCACGTTATCATAACTTACTATCCAGTGTCCTTGAAAATATTGCATTAATTTTGCAATTTGAAGATGGTCATTATGTTGATAATGATTTTTATATAATTGATAGCCTTTTTTGTAATATGGAGGGTCTAAATATAATAATGCCTTTTTGAATTGTTCTTCTTTTGTTGACAATAGTTTTAAAGTGTCACAATTGTATAATTTAATATGAGACTTATATTCTGCTATTTTGATTATTCTTTTTACTAAATCTTCTTTATTGAACCTAGCATCTAATTTCCATTTTCCCTCTTGAGAAATTCCACCAATCGGACCACCTTTAATTACTCCAGAATAATTACAACGATTTAAATAGAAAGTAGCAAATCCAACTTCTAGTTTTGAGTAATCCTTGAAGTTGTTATATATTTCTTTTTGTTTTCGCCACTCCTTTATATTCAGTTCGGCGTTATCTACCTTAGAAACAAACTCATCCGTGTAATTTAGTATTGAATTCCAAAATGCAAAAATGCCCTTATCACTATCATTTATATGTATTTTAGAAACATAACCATCGATTAATAACCCCAAGGCTACTGCTGCTCCGCCAGCATAGGGTTCGACATACTCGGAATTTCTCAACCCGTTAAGTTCCACAAATTCTTTCATAAATGAAAGAATCTTACCTTTACCTCCAGGGTATCTTAATGGTGAGTAGAACATTTATGTCACCCCTTATCGCTTAGATTATTAATCTCTACCCACATTGGAATGAACAAATTTTGATATGCATCCCAATCCATGCATAATTGAGTTGAATTTATTGGATAATTATATCCATGTACTATGTCATTTAATGGACAAATTTTGTCTTTATATCTTCTATTTATATATTGACTTAGCCCTTTTGTAATAATACTTTTTTGCATTAAGGTCCCTGCAATAGAGCAAATGTTACCAGACAAATTGGACTCTTCGTTTTTGTTAATATCTTTTCCGTTTACTTTTTCCATATAAATTTTGCAAGAATACTCTATAAATGCCCTAAAACCAAGTGCACAACAGGTTGGGTTTTTAAGTATATCAATATTTTGCAACTCATTAAAAAGGTTGCATGTCTTGGTGTATTGATTGGGTATAATATTGGCTAAAGATTTTGGTATAAGGGTTTTTCTTTCTTTAAAACTTTTTTTTACACTTTCTTCGTAATTATAATCACTATTATTTTCTATATTTTGTTCACAAATGTCTAATGAATTATCATTAACATCGTTGGGCGATGATTTCTCATTGCTCATTGGTATTTCTTCACTAGTTGTATTGACTGCGTTTTCTCCACTTACATGTTTTTCAATAGTTTGAGAAGGATTTGGACTTTCTTCATTTTTTGGTTCTTCTATTAGGCTTAATTGTGGATTCTTATATCCGTTTTTGGAAAAAACATCATTAAAATAGCCATCAATAGTATTCTTATTTATTTTTTTCGCAGTTATATCTTTATTTGTTGGTTTTAACCACTCCAAAAAACAATCCAACGATTTTTGAAACACATCATCTTCTAAAATACTTAAGGCACCGTTGTCCTTAAATTCAAAACCCATTTTTTTTAATAAATCGCTTCTTCCAAAAAATCTTTCAATAATAGATGCTCTTTCCCAAGTTATTAATAAGTCTATTAGATTGGCACCGTAACCCTCAAATTTATTACCAGCTTCCCATAATTTAAATAGCTTATAGACATTCTTGTAGTCTTTCAAATAGCTGAATTCTGATAATTTTCCACCATTATCAAGATATGTCTGTATATAAGCACCTTGTGCTAAACGACTCCATCTCTGTACTTCAATTTGTGTGTGTCTAGTTATTATTCTCGCAGATAATTTATTTTCATCTCTATAAAGTAAGCAAGGGACTTCTTCAATATTAAATTGAGTATATTTGCTATTCAGGTATTTTTTAGGTTTTTCAAGAGCTTTTAATGCCGCAATTCTTCTGTTACCCTCTTTTACAATATATCGTCCGTTTTTTTCTAAAACATAACAAAATGAATCGGGGAAATAATCATTATGACTGGTTATTGATTTTACTAAGTCGATAGCATTTTCATTATTCAGAAGATACTTGATAATATCTTCTTCATTTTTTGAATCCTTATAAAGCATAAGAAATCTTGGATTATTTGTGTCTAAATCCAATAGTGAGAGTTTTATTTTCTTTTCTTCATAAGGTTTGGTCATTTATAAAATACCTTTTATTAAAATTTACAATAAAAAATAAGGGAATTACAGTCTTTGTGTTCAAATTTTAAGCTTGTCAATTGTTTTTTGGAAATCCATAATAAACTTATCCGTTTCGATTTTGTTTAATTTAATCCAATGCTTATATAATTTATTCCACGACTGCGAGCTAACCTCGTCCTTTAAATATTTGAAAAAATCTTTTAGTTTATCTCTTCTAACCCCATCTGCATTCGGGTTACCACTACATGGAATATTTGTATGTCCATTGAAATAAACTTGTCTCGCAGGTGCGGGTGCTTTAAAAAAGTCATCATTAGCAGGCAAATCGCAAAGCATTTTGTGTATCAAAGATTCTGGCGAGTCATTTCCAGGAAGTATTACAATATTGTTTTTTCTTGATTTTGGCTGATCACCATCTAAAACAAAAATAAAGTCATTATATTTTGATATAGGTGAATTTGCCAAATTGGTTAGTTGGCAATGTCCTAATTTGGTTGAAATAATAGTTAATTTGTCTTTAGTCTCTTTAGGTAACAAATTTTTCAAAAACGAAACAGCTTCATCATCTTCACACAATATTTGCATTTTAGCTGTAGATTTTCTTAATCTCGTGGCAGTCATATCTTCTTGTATTTTTCCCAAATCAGTAGCTGGCCAATATTCCAAAGCGCCACGAGTTTTGGTCAAATAAATAATCTCTGTATCGTTCTCATATGCTTTTTGCATACCTAACTTAAGAATTTCTAGAGAATGTGTCGTTAAGATAACCTGTAATTTATAATCTCTTGCAATTTTATATAAAGTTTTTATTAATTGTGCCTGTGGAATCGGATGTAATGTTGCTTCTATTTCATCTATTAATAACAACCCACCCTTATAATTCTCCCCGAGTTCATTTTTAAGCCTTCTAAATGAAAGAATTGCTGTTATAATTTGGCTTATATTATCTTGACCTGCAGAGAATCCATTTGTATCATATTTTTCATTTTTACCACCTAACATCTGCTTGTTAGATGTTTTTATATTCTCGATATTGAAATTTGCATCAACATCTATAAATAACTCTCTATGATAGTTGTTGTATAAAGTTATCTCTTCATCAGTAATATCTTTAGGGACTGTTATTTTTACATCATATTCATTATGTTCTCCTAATGGATGTAATCTTTTTAACCCCAAATATATAACTGGCAATTTGTAATTACCTTCCCCTTTAATTCTTTTTTGAGGATTAACAACAAAACGATGATTGGTTCCATCTTTCCGTTTTTCACCTTCCACTGGTAATTCTTTGATATTTGAATCAAAGCTTTTAAAAAAAACTATAGAGTATTTGATACTTTCTATATCATCATAATTAGTAATATTATGGATATCACTAAATTTAGTTTTGTATTCTTTACCAACTATGGTTCTATGTCTGATGATATTTCCTTCTCCCTTTTCTCTAAAAGTAAAAGGTTGTGCAATTAATCCCAACAATGAAGTTTTAGAAGTACCATTGCTACCGGCGATGAAAGTAACTTTTGAGCCAAATTTAAATGACATGTCCTCGATGTCTCTAAACTTAGCGATATTTAATTTCTCTATAATCATACTTTTCCTATGGATTTAGTTTAAAATAACCAAACGTAACTATATTTATTATACATAAACAAAGGTATTATGTCCAAATGTTACTGTTTCATTGGTATTTGGTCTGTTTGACAGTTTTTCGAGGTAATGTGTTTCTCGTTAGTTAAATAAGGAGAAAACGTTATGAATACTGAGCTTAAGACATTTAGATTTGAACAGGAGTTTGGGAGCATTGATAAATTGTATGAATTTCTGATTACAAATACGAATTACATTGAGGATAAAATTGGTATTAAAATTAGCGAAGAGAGTTTAGAATTTCGCCCGTTTTGTATGACAGGCAAGGAAAATATTACAGAAAGACAAATTCTTTTTTATGCTTCTGAAAACACTTTGCCCGAAAATATTGGAGAAATGATTTTATTGGCCGATGCTTTTAAGGCAAATATAATAGTTTTTATTATTGAAAAAATTAATCTGGCAATTCTTAGTCCTATGAAATGGCTTGCGGGAATTTCGAATGAGGATACTCAATTTATTTTAGCGGAGGCAATATTTAAAAAAGTAGATAAAATTGAAGAAAAGATAAAATAAAATTTATTCTCAGAGAAGTTTGTCAAAACCACTGTTTAAAAACTGTTTAAATTTTGTTTTAACATAGATAAAAATTATTTTTGACACATTGATATCTTTTTGCCAAAAAAGTTTCTTGAAATTGCTCCTGGCAATCAAGAAGATTGTTCAATTCTTCAAGCAATTCAGAATACTCTTTACTTCTCCGCCAAATCATCTCGGCAAGATGCAGATGAAAATAACTTGAATATGCCGTATTAAGAACTTTCCTAAAATCTCTCAGGTAAAGATTTTTGATTACAAGACGCTCTTCATTGTTAAAATCTTTTGCGTGTTTATTTTTCAAAAGTTTTTCTGACACGAATAATTTATCATTGTATAAATATAAATGAACGGTTTTGCCTAAATATTCTCTTGAACATCCATTTTTTGGATCATTGTCAAAGAACTTCAATAACATTTTATACTGATTTTCATAAATAGATTCTCTGAAAAATTTATAAAATTTATTTATACAATGTTTTTCAGGATTTAAAATTTTAACAACCTTATCAACTTGTATATCCGCGCAGAAGCATTTAACAATCATACTTATCGTTTCCTGCGAATGATATTGAAACATCATCGGTCGTCTGGAGTTTTGTTTAACGAAGTTAATGATTTTATTGTAAAAATAAACACCATCTCTGTAAATAAGTTTATTTTTTGATACAAATTCATCCAAAGCCGGTAGGAGCTCTTTTTCATCAATTTCAGAGATTAACTCTATTTCCTCAAGCGTGAACTTGTTTAAGTGTTTGCAGGTTCGCAACAGATTGTCGTTCATTTAATAGTTCCTTTAATTTATATTCATCCAATAGCTTGATGCCATTGGTTTTGGACAGCTTCTCAACTTTATTCAGCAGCTTAACTATTTGGCGAAATTGATTTGTTTTGCTTGCTAAATGTTTAATCGCATCCTCGGTAAATTCAACTTCTGAAAGTTGTTTGATTATTTCTTTGATATCATTTGGGTTAAAATGTTCAAACCGCATTGTTTCGTAAAGTCTGTCAGTAAGATGTTTGTAGCGTGAGAGTTTTTTGTCAATTGCTCCCATTCCTACAAGAACGATTGGAACGCCTGTCTTATCATGCAAATCTCGCAGGGTTTCTATTGTACTTTTTTCAATCAAGTAATCAACCTCATCCACAATAATTACCTTAGGGTTTTGCCTGAGATGGTCCTCAATAAGATTAAAAGTTTCCTGTGTATGCCAAAACGGGCATTCGCCAAGTTCCTCACATATTTCGGATAAAAGCCATCTTGAAGTCATTCCTTGATTTGCTCTGACATATACAGCCTCGTTTTTATTTACCCACCAGAGAATTGTTTGAGTTTTACCCAAGCCGTGTTCTCCAGAGACCAATACCATTTTAGGAATATTTGGCGGAATGTTCTTTAAATTCTCCATTAAAGTTATGAATTTCTTTACGTTTCTTGTTTTGACAAACACTTTTTTCATTAGTCAGTCTCCATAAAGTCATAATATTCATCACTGTTTAAATAATCTTCAAGCCATATTCTATCTTCATTATTTGTGCAGCCATGTTGTTGCAGCCATTCACATTTTTCAAAATTTGAGTTGAAAAGTGGTCTGTTCTGTTGACGTGGTGTTAGCTGCTGCCTCCGCTTAAATTCAACTAAATTATTAACCGGTTCTTCAGCTATCTCTAAAATATCTTCATTATCATTATTTACAATTAAAAATGGCTCGTCTTCTCCTTTTAGAAACATTTTCACTTCGCTTAAAGCTGCTTTTTTGAGTTTCATTTTCTTTTTGATTTGCTGCTTTAAATCTTCCATATCTTTCACGCTTCCAAGATGATTAGCCATTGGATGCAATCGTCTGAGTTGTTTTGCAGTAAACAAAAATTCACCCTTGGTTGAATAAACCTGAATTTTTGAAAGGTCAAATAAACTGTATCTAATCATCACTTTTTCACGGAAACCAAACATTGAATCGTGGTAATAATGTATTCCCATAAACTTTATTCCGTTTCTGTAAATTGTTTTAATTTCAGTTTTCATCATCAGGTGATTAAGGATGTCAGGATCTATTTGTTGTTTGTGAATATTATCCAGCGCTCCTTTAATCGTTACTCCAGGAATATGTTTATATGGTTGAGAATGGTAATAATCAATCCAGGAGTTTATCAGGTTTATTGTTGTATGAACAGTAGGAACTTTATTTCCAGTCATTTTCTCATGTAGTTTTTTATGAAACTTCTCATTCCTCATCATATACGGCGGTTTGTTTTCAATAGATGTTCCTGTGTAGCTCGGCATTAGTTTCTCAAATCCTTCCTGAAATTCAAGGAAAAACCTCTCAATGACTTTTGCTTTGGCATTGTATGGTTTTGCAAATACAGGTTTAATTCCCAAGTTTTGATAAACTCCAGCGAAACCCTCCTCATCGAAATTTACATCCTGAAAGAATTTAGCTTTGAATGCTCTTCCATTATCCTGATAAACAACCTTTGGAATTAAACCTAAGTTTAAAATAGCATTTCGAAGAGCGGAAGCTATGCATTGTGTGTTCTCTTCCATCATAATTTCATAACCGACCAATGCTCCCGATTTCCAATCAAAAAATCCGACGAGAACAGGTCTGGTCGGCTTGCCGGTGAATGGATTAATCACTTGGAAATTCAATCTATGTCCGTCTGCTACAAAAATATCTCCGATACTTATTTGAGATAAATCTCTTTCGATATACGGCATAATCTTATCCTCAAGAGCTTTTTCACCTTCACGCATTAATATCCATTTTTCATAATTGTATTTTTTGAAATGATTGGCATATCTTCTAAAAGTTGAAGATGCCGGAATATTTTCTACTCCCCGGCGTTCAAGAATTATTTTTGTATATTCAATAGCTTTTGATATTTGGAGTTTATTCGGACCAAGCACAAATCTCAAAAACACATTAATCATCTCAGGTGTTAACCTTGAATTGCATTCACCTAATCTTGTATAACTATATTTTTGAAGCATACTTTCAATCGTGCCGTCGTATCTTTCTAACAAACGATAAAGACTTCCTCTAGATGTTTTACCGAGGACTTTAAAAACCTGTTTTAAATATTCTCCGCTGTTGTATAGAAGAATAAAATTTTCTATTGCTTCTTTTCGTGTTTTGTATTTTTTTTCAAAGTTATTAAATGCGTTTAACAGGTCAATTCTTGCAAGAGCGTATAACCGTGCTTTCTCTGCGGTAAATGATGGTTCTTTGTTCACTGGAACCAGCGCTGTGCATTGGATCAATTCTTTTTGAGTTTCAGGTTCAAGGGAACTGAGAAGAATTTCATAGGATTTTCCGCCGGGGACTTTAACCTCACGGGCTATGTATTTGCCTTTGCGAACAGAGATTCGTAAAGCACGTGTTGATTTCAATCCCTTAGCCATCGCTACTTTGTTTATTGGTATGTACGTATCTTCGCTCATACACACACAATAACTCCGAAGTCGGAAATTGGAACTCTGTTTGCAGGTTTTATGTCTGGGTTGTAACAATTTTGTTAACTGAGTTTTTGTTACCAGCGTAAAAAGTTAAGTAATGTTACAAATTATTTTTATAAAATATACTTAGCTAGCAAAAAACTTTATTTTTGGGTCTTTGTATGGTATTAGTTAGTGTAAAGTAGGGTGGATATGTAATGATACCAAAAATAACAGCATTAAAACTAAATAGAGTACCTGTTTATGGTAAAAATAATGTTGTTGAAAATAAACAAAATAATCCTATTACATATACTAATACTACTTCTTATAACTATACTTCAGTTTATCCAATAGCTTTTTTAGGTAATTTTAACCCGGTTGCTAATTACGATTCCGAACCTAATGCAGTACAGCTTCCTGGTTATTTACAATTGAGCAATACTATTAAAAATAACATCTTACCTAATGATTATGCAAAAGAATCTCTTAGCAAACTATTTCAATTAGAAAGAAACTCATATGAAGCACACTATTTCGGAAAAGTTAATGATTTTAATAAATTCGGTAAATTAGGTTTTTTGGAAAATTTTGTATTAAAAGATGAAGATACTTCTAATTACTTGAACAACCATAACAAAAGAAAAATTGCGAATGATTATTCCAATTTTTTCGATAATAATATAAAATCAATGGAGAAAGTTGCTAAGGGAGAACAAGATTATACAAATTTATTTTTAACTAAGAATATTGACAATGAAAACTTAGTTGATTTTTGGTTAAAAGAATTAAATACAGATTGCTCAACAAATAAAATCGAAACATTGAATGAGAAATTAAGAGAAGAATATAATAAAAAAGAAAGTATTGATGATTTGGCCATAATAACTATTAATAAATACTTTAATGCAAAAATTTCTCCTCAGAAAATTATTACTTCAAAAGACAATACTAATTCTATTGATTTGGTTTTAGAAATTAAAAATAAATTGAATGAAATCTCCGAATTGGATTCTACACAGCAAAAAATGCAATTTAAAAACTTAATAAATAATGATAAATTGATTAATGCAACAATAGAAAATGGCACGTCTATATCTGAACTTTTATTATCAACTATTAAAAATGAAGGTATTTACATTAAAGATTTAAATCAGGAATTAAAAAAAGAATTTCTACAGGAAATTGCAAATGATAATGCACTAAGAAATGAATCTATTGATTCCGCATTAAAAACTCTTCGAAAACAGGTAATTATTCTTAAATCAAAAGAGGCAAAAAACAAATCAGCAGCAGACTTTGTTGCAAATCAAGATTTGAAAAACTTCGATAATGAATTCGTAAAAAAATTATTTGAGCAGAATTCTAATGAAAGAGCAATTGATATAATTAACGACATCAAATTGTTTGAAAAAGAAGCTGAAAAAGTTTTTTCTCAAATGATTATACATAACCCTTTTACAAGCAAAAATAAAAATGAAAAAATAAATGAAAATTTAAGTATTATATTTACTTTGGTAAATAACAGATTAGAATCTATAGATAAAGAAAAAGAAGCTGATATTATATGGGACAAACTGAGTGATTTGTCCGATTGTCTGTATGAGCAAAAAGATATGAACGAAGCTGACAAGATTTGGCAAGAGATTAATAAAATTGCATTAGATGAATGGAAAGAAAATCATCTTCCTAAAATAATCAAATCACAGCAGGAAAATTATTTGGTTGTTGAAAATTTCTTAAAAAATTCGGTAACGAAAGATATTGAAAATATAAATATAATCAATACTATTTTTAAATCTGATATTGTGACAATAGAGGAAAAAGCATTCTTATCAAAGAAAGTAAGTTCACCTGAAGGTTATGATTTATATAAATTCTTATCTGAACATGTGCCGAATAATAATATAAGAAAGAAGATTATTAACAACCTGATAGATAATGAAAGATTGCATAGTGAAATCTTTAATGAACTGTTTAATTACTTTATAGATGATATAAGGAATAAAGAATGCAATTCTTCTGTTATAAATAAAATAATCCAAAACAAAACAATGTGTGATTTATTTATACAAGAACTGCCAAATAATTATTCCATTAATGAATTTTCTGATATAAAACAGAAATTAACATTTTTGAATAAACATACTGATGAAGAATTATATATTGTTGCTGAAAAAGTTAAAGAAAAATATATGATTCAAAAGTCGTTAGAAGCGTTTGAAGATGAATCTGCAAAATATGATATGAGCCAACAAATTGATTCAATCATGAAAAATCTTGTAATAGAAACTAGAGGTCAAAAATATAATTTATTTGATGTGATAAATTTAGACTTTACACGCATGGAAAAACTTTTAACCGAAAATAATAATATTACTCAAAATAAATTAGATGAGACTTTTAAATTATTATGTGCAAACACTCGTGAAACAAAACAGCTAAATATAATTATGAGTGCGATTTTTGATAGAATGGAAGCGGCTAATCCTGCTAATCGACAGCAGGTTAGAAATATGAGATCCATTTATGAAAAAATTAAAGCAGGCGTATTTAACCAATCAAACATAATGCCAGGGGCAATGGTGGGATCTACTATAATTGCATTGTCTAAGGCCGGGCTGAGCAGCGGAGAACCACATGCGGCTCTTGGTGGGGCTATACTATACGGTATTGTTGGGCTTGTTAATATAATTAATAATGTTTATAAACAATTTAAGGAGTAAATTGAGTGATAAATACACAAAATAATTTTAAAGTTAATAATTGGATGCCTGTTAAATCAGTAAGCCAACAGGATGACATTAAAAAAGCTCAGCGTGAAATTTTGGAAAAACATTATCAGAAAAAATTTGATACTGACATGAAGGACTTTAAAATGTGGAATATTATTTCATTAGCTCTTACTGCAATTTCCGGAATAATATTTTTTGCATCAAAAAAAGGAAATCGTAGCGAGGCGGCCTCGTTAGCTATTGCAGGGTTAGCAACTATTTTAGTACTACCATTTGTAAAACCTAAAAAAGAAAAATATGAAGCTAAGGTCGAAAAAGAATTAAATGAGGTTGTTTAAATGAAAATAATTGGTATAACTAAATTAAATTTAAATAAACCAAATAACTCATTTAAAGGCAATGACTTCTTTATACGAGCATTGGAGGAAGAAGCAAAAAAGCCGAATATTATTAAACCTTTGACAAACGCCTTTAAAAAAGAAGTTTATGAATTATATAGTAATGTTCCGGAATTTAAAATTAATACAGAACGAATTGAGAGTTTTGCTGATAATTATTTTAATAATACCCAAACTATGGAAGATTTAAGTAAAGAAGTAGGAAGATTAAAACAAGAGAATGATAATTTAACATTATGTGCTTTGGCGCTGACTTTACCACTTCCTCTTATACCTCTGGGATTTTATAAAAACAAAAAGGATAAAAACGAACAAAATACAACAGATAATCTTAATAATAAAGCTGTAACTAAAGGAGAATAATATGAGACTTGCACCTATTTACAATACAAAATTAAATACACAAATTTATTTTGGACAACAAAGCAATAATAAAGTTATTGAACGCCAAGTTAAACAAATCATGCAAGAAAACTTTGATGATATGAAAGCAACTATTATTGAGAATTCGTCTAAAGAGATTAATGATAAATTTTTGCCTGAATATCAAGCGATGATTGAAAAAGATAAAGGCAAAATAAATGAAAATGATACGAATACTTTTTTCAAAACTTTGGCGACAGCATACCAAAACGCAGGCTTAACAAAGGATGCAGAAATTCTAAGTAATTATATGAATAAAACTAATGATTATTTTAATAATAACCAAGCTGTAAAAGACTTGATGAAAGAAGCAGAAGTCTTGTTAGAGGAAGAATATTTATGGGGTGAGAAAGAAGAAAAGATCTTGAAAAAGAAAATAAAAGACTTGCAAAAGGAAGAAGAAGTCTTGAGTAAAAAAATAGAAGACTTACATAATGAAGTAAAAGAAAAAATAGACTTTAAGGAATTACTTGAATAATTAGAAAAGGAAACCTAATGAAAATTTTACCAATTTATCAATACAAAACAGATAACAAAAATATGCACTCTAATAAACTGCATAATAATGTTTCAATTCCTTTCACGCATTCGGAAAACAATTATTCTTTGGAAGAAATGTTAGGATACAATAATTACATTGAGAATTTGGTAAAAAACTCCATCACCCCGAGGAAAGATAATATAGTATCCGAAGGTAAAAAAGAAGCAATAGAAAATCTTCAAAATTCTGTTCAAAATAATATTAATAATTACCAAAAAATGAATAACATAGATAACAAAAATGAATTATTAGATAAGTTAGCAGATTCCTATGTAAGAAAAAGTGATTTTGAAAAAGCTGCAGCAATAACCATTCAGTCAATGAACATGATTTTCAATGACAAAACATTAACTGATCAGCAAAAGAAAGATAAAATATTAGCTCCGAAAAAATTGAATGTCATTAGAGAATATTGGAAAAAATTACCTTTTGAAGATTACAGAATAAATCGCCGTGAGCATAATACCCAATTTATGTATTATACAATTAAAACAATAAATGATATTGGTTATAAAGAATTTCTTCCTTTTGCAGAAAATATTTGTGAAGCTTCTTTTGAAGACGTATGCCGTGATATAAGTTTAAGTGATTATCGCTTAATAAATAATGAAGCGAGGTTATTAATAAATAAGCATCATAATTTAAATACCCTAGGTAGTTGTAGTTCAATAGATAGCAAGGCAGGACAATTAATAAATAAACATTTTAACTCAAATGAATATAAATTACTCTACAACAAAAATAAAGAAAAATATTACAATCGAGGAATGATTGAAGTTCTTTCCAAATGGGGTTTACCTGAACACGTAAAATTATTATATCCCTTTTTAGAAAAAGACAAGTGGCTCAAAGAATGCGTTATTGTCGCATTAGGTAATATTGGAGATAAAAACTCTATATCATTATTAGAAAAATACGCCAGAATTAAAAGTAGTATTTTCTCTTGGAATGAGGATCTTAATTCTGCAGCAATCAATAGTCTTTCTCAAATAGATTCGCCAAAAGCAAAAAATATTTTATTAAATTTGTTTAATGAATTACAAGCAGGACTCTTAAATCCTTTAGAAATAAAATACCAAGATATATGTAAGGCTTTAGTTATTGATGGAGATGAGCAGAATCTTAAATTATTAATAGATAATGTTCCTGATGTGGTGGCTTTGGGTGATGTGAAAACTTTTGTAAGGAGTCCTGAAGTTATAAAATTTATTTTATCTTATATGCAAAACAACCCCGAGCATATGTATTCATTTGAATTAGAAAAGCTAGCATATCAAGATATTAATGAGGATATAGTAAAAAAAGTAGAAGAATTTCTTAATAAATATCATCCATTTCGTCCGCAAAATGAATATGACGAAGATGATAACGCAAAATGTGTACGTAAGTTAAGAGCATGCAGTAAAAATATTGAAAATAAAGCATATGATAAAAATTATAAACTAGTTAAAAAAAGTACTTGGGATTGAAAATTATAAAGCAAATAATTTAATAGAAATACATAAAAATAATAAAGGAGAATATATAATGATTACATTTTCAACAATTAATTTCAACAAAGGCTTGAAATTCACAGGTCAAACATCCAATTACGCTAACAATCCAAAAATCAATTTTACGGGGAATGATTTTTTTGAAAGGGCATTAGATGATGAATTTTCTAAATCAGATAATAAAGGCACTTTTAATAAATTTGAGTATCAAGAAAAAGGAAATAACGAAAATGACTTTGTGACAAAAGGATCTGAATCAACACTTAGAGAAAACGGCTATGAGAAAGTATCTAAGGATAATAATATTGTTGATATGCTGAGTATGGCCGGATTTGTCGGCGGTACATTCCTTTTAAGTATTGGCTTATGCGAGCTATTTGTAAGAACAGGTGAAAGCCCGGAGGATATTTTTCTTCCTGATGGAACATATTTTATGAACACAAAAGACATGAGTTTTAAATCCGCAAATGTTGTAGCAGACGGAGATGACGGAATATTTAAAATTAAAGGAACAGGTATAGATCTTGATAAAAACAACTTTGATATCGCAATTCCTGAAAAAGGTATTTACAAAAATCTTGATGGAAGCGCTGACATTGATTTGTTAAATAATAAATTTATTTATAAAGGTGAAGATAAAGCATATTTTATCGACCCTGAAAATAACATATCTGCATTTATTGATAAAGCAACTGGTCATGTAAATCAACTTGTTGTGCCAAAAATTGATAATCAAATTACTTTTGAGCGTCATTATACAGATTCCCAAAAGTATAATCCTAGAGCTTATGAGCCAGATTATATATCAAGAAGCGATTTTATAGAAAAATATGGTATGCCACCTGAACAATATCAACAAGAAAACGGTAATTTAGGTTATGTTGAAATATTACCTGATGATGGTAGATCTTCCTTTGATAAAATAAAAGACTTTTTTGGTTTGAATGATCATAGTAACAAAGATTATGATATTTTCGGACGAGAAATTATAAAACTGGAAGATAATTATGGCAATGTTTCACATGTGGCACTTGATGAAAAATTGATGGAAGTTGTAAAAGAATATAATTTCAATGAAGCAGACATAAACAAAGTCGCTAATTTTGTTGATAATCTGCATTTGAAAAATTATTTGTTAGATTATGAGCCTGATTTTACTAACTTCTTGCCGAATGAAATAACATTAGACAATAACTTACATGATATAATTGGATTCTAATAAAAATAATTAACAAAATTATTTAAAGTTAAATTAAATAAAGAATTTTTTGATAATAATGAAATAGGTTATCGTTCAATTGTAAATGAACTAAATGGATTAGAAACCATAGGTAAAGACCTTAGAATCTCACATTTTAAATACATACTTAATAATTTTATCAAGAAAGTAAAAAAATTATTATAAAATTAATGTAATTTAAGCAATAAAATATATTTTTATGTTTTTATATAATTATGAAGGGAAGTGGAAGTTAATATGATTTATTTAAATGATAAAATAACAAACTTTAAAAGTTCATTGTTGCAACAGGTTAATACTCAACCTAAAATTCAAACATTGCAAAATAACCCAACTGAAATTGATTCGGTATCGATTTCAAATAAATCTGCAACTGACAAACCTGAAAGTAAAAAAAATAAATTAATTGCCTATATAATTGGTGCTTTAGCACTTATTGCAGGTGGTATTTTTACTATAATAAAATTAAAAAGAATGAAAACTGCTAAAACAGGACAACAATTGAATGAGCAATTATCCAATGCGCAAACTGGAGTAGAAAAAGCATCAAAAAAACTTGATGAAATTGCAACTCGTAATGCGGAAATGAATGCAGAAAATGTAAAACGTGATATAATAATTGCTGAAAAAGAAACCGGCAATAGTAAACTTGCAGAAAAAATAGACTCTCTATCAGCAGAAATAAAAGATAAAGATAAGCAAATTAAAGAGGGAAAAAATAAAATTGAGGAACTTACGAATCAATTTACTGAATTAAAAGAATAAAATCTGGTTAGTATTATAGTTAATACTTTACTATTAACTATAATTCACTTCCGAGTTTATGATAAAAATTTTCCGACCTGGCGGAACTGAAAAATATTTTGCAAGTTGTCCGAAAGTATCAAACTAAATGCAATACTCGCAAACCATCGTTAAATGCAGGCTATTATTGAGTAAAACACCGTTCACGACCATGCAAATATACA
>Ga0153920_1000449_pt1 | contig 17273 bp, 16 predicted proteins | sample TSNJ004MetaG_FD_104713 | JGI IMG/M metagenome (GOLD analysis project Ga0153920, IMG submission 104713) | Attine ant fungus gardens microbial communities from New Jersey, USA - TSNJ004 MetaG | ecosystem: Host-associated > Fungi > Mycelium > Unclassified | place: USA: New Jersey, Brendon T. Byrne...
ACTTTTGACTATTTTACAAATAATCATAAATATTATGTTTTCAAAAAATAAAGGGACTTATGTCCCTTGTAATATGGAGTTTAACTTATAATACTTAACTCTGTTTTATTACATGTCATACCAGGGACCCCACTTTTCCGATTAAGTATCGGAAAAGAAAAAAAAAAGGGGGGGGCGAGTGACTGTTTGTTGGAGTTTTAACTCCTTACAAACCGCACTGTCCGGTATCTCCAAAATAAAGAGATCCTGAAACAAGTTCAGGATGACATGGGAATTCAGGATGACATGGTAGTCAGTTTAGGATTACATGGATTAGCTAGATTGCTTCGTCGCTCACCTCGTTCGCTTCTCGCAATGACATCATTAGATGCAGATGACATTATGATTGCACTCTAACTCTGCCATCGTCTATGATGTCGACAGGTTTCCCCTGCGCGATTATATAATCCTCTATGCACTTGTTAATGTCAAAATCTGTTATTCTATCCGCCTTATCAATTTTATTTAACATAGTATAATTGTCGTGACCCGATGCATGGTAATCACTAATTGCCACGGCGTAAAGCTTATCGGTTATAGGATTATTTATGTCTATCGGAGTTTCTTTGCCATTTTTATCAATAAATGCCGCACTAAGAAGCCTTCCGTCTTTTGACATTTCATATTTTAGACCTGATGTATGAAGAATCCCCGGTTTATTGTTTTGCGTGACCTGTGAAGTTGCCGAGAATTTTAACGCATCAATTATTTCTTTTTCAGTGTATTTTATCGAGCAAATTTTATTTTTAAAAGGTGAGATATCTTCAATAATTCTTGTATCGATATCGCCCGGTTCAAAATATCCGCGGATATTTGCCGAGAGGATTAGAGCGATATCTGTGTCCATTGTATACTTCATACTGTCCGCGATAAAATTAGCATGACCGTTCGGGTCAGTTAAATCATTAACCAACGGAGGCGGCGCTGAATTTATTTTTCCGATTACTCTCGGTTTACCTAAAATTTGGTCAAAAATGTAGCGGGCAGAAGCATTACGTTTAAATCCTCTTGAACTTGTAACGTTATTTTGAACCTGTGTAATTACACCCTTATTATTAAACTCAAGATTCAAAATTCCGAAATGTTTACCGTCACGACCAGCCTGTGTAATAACAACAGGTTCGCCGCTTTTTGAATATACAAGATTTTCGCCTGTTTTAACACTTTGCAGCAGGTTGTGAGAATGACCGCCCAGTATTACATCTATTCCGTCGGTTGACTGCGCTATTTTTTGATCATATCCGAACCCTGCATGTGAAAGCAGAATAATTTTATCAACACCTTGTGATTTTAATTTATCGACTTCAGTCTGTACTTCATTTATAGTTTTGTTTATATCGCTGACTTCAATCTCCTCAAAAATCTTTCCATATTTTAAGCGGGACATTAAGTCTGTCGGAGAAATACCAATTATACCGTATTTATTACCGTTATGTTCTTCAATAAAGGATTTTTCGATTTTTTTGGTCAAAGGGTTTTCCGGCTTAATTTTTACATTACAAGCAAGCATTCTGTATTTCATATCAGGAATAAATTTTCCTATGGAATCAGGCATATCATATTCATGATTACCCACTGCCGTTGCAGATATTCCGATTTTATTTTGAGCAGCAATAGCAGCTTTATTTACGCTTTCAACTTCACCCAATAAAAAATCGCCCGAACCTAATTTAAGTATGTCTGTAGGTTCGGTATGTTTAAGATTATTAAAAGCATTTGATGCTGTGATTGTGCGTTCGTAATTTATTGATTTCCCGTGGTAATCGTTTACGTAAAAGATGCTCGCCCTGGTATTCCTTGTGGAAGTTGTATGATGATATGGCTCTCGTTGAGCCGGCGGGCTTTGTTGTTTGTTTTGCAAAGCCAAATTTATTAAATTTGTAGGTCTTGCGCTTACGGGCGTTATCATGTCAAATAGTTCCCTTTAAAAGGAACGCCTGTAAATATTTTTTTTTGCTAACAAAACATTGAAACCTTTACAAAAGTTTATTATTTAAAGACCATTGTTTGGACTTCCCAGCGTTTGCTCAATTCTTTTACTAAAGGCTCGGTTTCACCAATAGCTTCCAGTAAAATTATACCTTCATTCATGCAAATCCCGTCTTTTTGAGGATGCAATCCTATGCGGGTTCTGATGTCGCATCCGAAGTCAGTTAAAATTTTCTGAAACTCAAGAGAATTCTCTATTCTGTTTTCCAAACGAACACCTATAATAGTTGTCATAATTAGCTCCTTTACTCTCATCTTTCATATTTCATATTGTAACTATTTAATAATATACATTATCCCCCCAAAAAAATAACACCCGCTAATGGGGTATTATTTCATTAAAACCTGATCGGTTTTCCTATTGATTAACCTACTTAATATTGTGGTTATCAGTGGCTTGAAGCTGTTTTTTCTTAATATTATGCATTACTGCATCCACTAACAGCTCATAAGATTTCATACTCTCTATTTGAGGGAATTCAGTCTTTAGCTGATCTCTGACCATTGCTTCCAGCCTTCTTTCGTCAGAACTTGATTTTAGTTCGTCAACTCCGCTAATCATTCTGATATAATCTGTTGATGATTTATCTATGTTTTTATTAGCAAACATTAGCCAGCGCAATTTCGGGCTAATTTCACTTTTTAAATTTTTTACGATTTTCATGTTCTTAAATCGGTTTAACATAGCTGTTGACTCCTACTACTATAATTTTTGTGTCGATTCTTTTTATTTTGTTTATGTTTTACATTATTGTACTATTTTAAAGTATCCTCAAGGAAATTATTTACTATTTTATAAAGATTATTTACAAAACTTTATAAAATAAACTGAAACTCAATTATATCTTAGAAAAATCTGCTAAATGTTCATATTTTTTCTTTAATAAAGTAAGAAGCGCGAGCCTGTTTTCCTTTACATTTTCATCTTTATCCATAACAAGCACATCCTCGAAAAACTTCTCTACAAAAGGATTTATCGCTTCTAATTCTGATAAATATTTTTTATAATCGTTTGAAGCATGGATAGAATTAACTTTTTCGTATAATGCGCTTTCGGCTGCTTCTTTGAATAGGAAAGTATTTACAGGTTTATCGGATTCTTCTTTCAATATTCTGATAATCCTGTTCGCGCTTTCTAATAGAGGGTCGCAAGTCAGACCGGAAACGATTTTTACTCTTTCTACATAATCGGATAAATCTTCAAGCGGATTTTTATTTGAAGCGCATGCTTCAAGTATATTTTTCTTATAATCTTCGTTTAAAAAAATAATTAACCTTTGTATAAAGAATTCGTTAATCTCATCTGCGCAATCTTTCTTAATCGGCAGCAGGTCTAATGTTATGTCGATTAATTTTGAAATATCTATTCTTAAATTATTTGTCAAGACTGTTCTAATTATTCCGAGAGCCGCGCGGCGTATACCCAGAGGATCAGAAGAACCGGTCGGCTTTTTACCGTCAACAAAAACAGCAGCTATATTATCAATTTTATCCGCAATACCGACAATTTGTCCTTCAATGCTTTCCGCCAGCTCGGATTCAGCATTTAAAGGGAAGTAATGTTCTTTTATCCCCTGAACAACTTTATCATCTTCTTTTGAAAATTTTGCATAATCAGCCCCGATAAATCCTTGAAGTTCTGTGAATTCAAAAACCAGATTTGTTGTTAAATCGGCTTTTGCAAGCAGTGCTGTTCTTTCTATATAAGGCGAATGCTCTTTTAATTCAGATGCAATATGTTTTGATAATGCAGCCATTCTTTTTCCTTTATCATACATTGAACCCATTCCTTTTTGGAAAGTTATGCCTTTTAGATCCTCAACATAATCAATCAAAGGTTTTTTGGTATCTTCATTGTAAAAGAAAACTGCATCGTCCAGTCTCGCTTTTATTACACGCAAATTCCCGGCTTTTATATTCTCAAATTCATCTCCTATGTAATTTGTAATAGTAATAAATTTATTAATTAATTTGCCGTCTTTGTGCAATGCAAAGTATCTTTGATGAACAGCCATAACGGTCACGGTAACTTCTTCCGGTATTTCTAAATATTTCGGATCAAAATCACAAACCGCAGGAACAGGATATTCAGTTAAATATGTAACCTCATCAAGTAAATCTTCTGTGTAATAAGCAGTTGCACCTAATTTTTCGGCTTCTGCATTTACCTTATCGACAATAAGTTGTTTTCTTTCATTCTGGTCTACTATGACGCAGGAATTTCGCATAATTTCCACATAGTCGTCAGGATGACCGATATAAACTTTTTGCTGTGCAAATCTATGTCCCCGTGAAATGTTAGCCGATTCTTTATCAATAATTTTTATCTTAACTTCTTCTTTGTCAAGCAAAGAAACAATCCACCTGATAGGACGAGCAAATTTTTCATCGTTATTACCCCATCTCATAAAGTGAGAACCGTGGAGTTTCAATATAATTGAAGGCACATTGTCAGCTAACAAATCAATAATAGATTTTCCTTTGATGACGACTTTTGCATGGACATAATCATCTTCAATGAACAAATCAGACGGCTCAATATTGTTTTTTTTACAAAATCCCAAACCTGCAGGTGTGATGTTTCCGTTTTCATCGTAAGCAACTTTTTTAATCGGACCTTTTATTATTTTAAGCTCGTCTTTACTTTCGGTTTCCAAACCCGAAACTATAACTGCAAGACGGCGCGGAGTCGCATATACATCAATTTTTTCAAATCCTGCCTTATTGCTGTTTAGAAAATTTTCAAAACCCGTTTTTAATTGTTCAACCGCACTTGGAATAAACCTGTATGGTAATTCTTCTGTTCCTAACTCTAATAAATATTTGCTCATAATTGCCTCTGTCATTATACTGCCCCCATTGTCATGCTGAACTCTTTTCAGCATCTGTACGTTGTGATATGTATTAGATCCTGCTCGCATAGGGATATTTTTGCTTATTTCAACTTGGTCTCAATAAAAAGTAGTCAAACAAGTTCAGGATAACATAAAGGGCATTACACACTTTATTTTACTTATTATACTCTGTCAAAACTTATTGTAAAGAAGTCGTATTTTTGCTATAATTTATATTATCGATTAAGTCATAGAGATACTGAAACAAGTTCAGCATGACATATCACAGACAAAGAATGAGGTGAAAAAATGTCAGGACATTCAAAGTGGTCAACAATTAAACATAAAAAAGCAAAAGTGGATTCACAGCGTGCGGTTGTGTTTCAGAAATACTCACGAGAGCTGATGGTTGCTGCAAAAATCGGCGGAGCTGATTCCACAGGTAATTTCAGATTAAGAACAGCTATAGAAAAAGCAAAAGCCGCAGGACTTCCCAATGACAATATCAAACGCGCAATAGAAAAAGGCGCGGGCGGCGGTAGTTCTGAAAACTATGAAGAATTAACTTATGAAGGGTATGCGGCAGGCGGTGTTGCAGTTGTCGTTGAAACTATGACTGATAATAGAAACAGAACTGCCGGCGATATAAGAAGTTATTTCACCAAATATAACGGAAACCTCGGTGAAACAGGATGTGTCGGATGGATGTTTGACCAGAGAGGCATTATACTTTTCGATAAGGCAACGGATTTTGAAAAATTATTTGACGCCGCAATAAATTTAGACGCCGAGGATATAATTGAAGAAGACGACCAATATAAGGTATTAACAACATTGGAAAACTTTCAAAAAGTCGTTGAGGGTCTGGAAAGAGAAGGCTTTAAAAATATTTCGGCGGAACTTACAAGAATACCTCAAACTATTATTGAAATTACTGATGAAAAAACTGCTGACCAAATATTAAAATTATTAGATAAACTTGAAGAACATGATGATGTTCAAAATGTTTATGCGAATTTTGATATTTCTGATGAAATCCTTTCTAAATTAGGTTAATAAATGAAAAATTGCGATAAAAAAATTTCAGAATTACAAAAAAAAATTGAGTTTCTTGAAACAGCTAAAGCCATTGCCAAGCTGATCGAGACTCAATATGATGAAAGTTATATTATTCCTCTTATCGGAGAAATGATTGATAAATTCTTATTTAATCACCTTGTATATATTTTCCTGAAGACGGAAAACAATACTTTTGAACTGGCATGGCCGGGAGCTTGCAATGATGCCAGAATTTATGAATACGCACAAAATTGGGAAACTCCTGAAGACAAAAAATTAGGAATTTTCCCGATAGTAAATTACAAAGGAACTATAGGCGTACTTATTACAAAAAGCATTGATGAAGTATTAAGTGAAGTTGAGATAGACTATATAAAGCAACTTACCGCTCAGGCTGCAGCAACTCTCGGTTGCGCAAGCGATTATTTAAAAACGCAAGAATATGCTTCTCATGATATTTTAACTGGTTTTTATAACCGCAGAGAGTTGGATGAACGTATAAGACAGGAAACTTCAAGTTCCCGCCGGCAAAATTACTCTCTGTGCGCAATTATGTGCGATATTGATCATTTCAAAAATGTTAATGACACATACGGACATGCAGCAGGTGATCAAGTCTTAAGAACCGTTGCACAGATAATACGCACTCAGCTTCGTGAATATGATACAGCAGGTCGCTATGGCGGCGAAGAATTCGCAGTTCTGCTTCCGTTTACCAAAATTGACGAAGCGGCTATGGCTGCGGAAAGACTTCGCAAAGCTGTTGAAAGTAAAGATATTAAAATTTCACATGATAAAAATATTAATGTTACAATAAGTCTCGGAGTGTATGAATTCAAATTAAATGACTCCGAAAACGATTTGCTGAATAACGCAGATAAGGCCTTGTATAAAGCTAAAGAAACCGGACGAAATAAAGTTATAATATATAAAGAGAAATAACTATGAAGTATGAAAAAATCTGTAAAACACTTGAAGATACAAAAGAATTAGCCGAAAATTTTGCCAAACATATACAAAACGGATGTTTTGTAAGTCTTTTTGGTGAAATAGGCGCAGGTAAAACCGCTTTTGTAAAATTAGTTGCGGATTCACTGGATGTGAAAGAAAAAGTTACCAGCCCGAGTTTTGTTATTTTAAATGAATATCATACAGGTTCAGTTCCGATATATCACTTTGATTTATACAGGTTAGAAAATGAAGGTATTAAGACAATTCTTGATGAATTGAGAGAATATTCTGAAGGAAAACAAGTTACTTTTGTCGAGTGGGCGGAATTTTCAGAAGACGAAATCCCATTCGAACATATCAAAATTAATGTTGTATATACGGATGACGAATCAAGATTATATTCTTTTGAGGGCTTTGGGGAAAAATGTATTAAAATTATAGAGGAAATGAAACAATGATTACTTTAGTATTTGATACTGCGCTTGATAAAATGTATGTAGCTTTAAAAAAAGACGGTGAGATATTAATTTCAAAAGTTGTTGAAACTACTGAAACTAAATACCATTCCGCATATTTGATTTCTACAATAGATTATGTGTTAAACAGAAATAATCTAAAGCCTGCCGACATTGATTTAATAGGAATAAACGTAGGTCCGGGAAGTTTTACCGGAATCAGAGCATGTACGACTGTTGCAAGAGTAATGGCGCAGCAACTGAATATTAAAGCGGTCGGAATTTCTTCTTTGGAAATTTTGTCTAAAATAAACAAAACTGATAAACCTTCACTGGTTGCTCTTGATGCAAGAAAAAACTCTGCATATTTGTTTGTTAACCATGAAATAAAAGGTGCAGTTCATATAGATGAAGTGAAAGAAATTATTAATTCCGGCGATTATTTTATTATTACTGATGACAAATTGCAGCCTATGTTAGGCGGTGTATCTTACCAGCAAAATTCTTATCCGCTTGGTGAAATTTTAGCGGAATTAGCGGAAATAAAAATAAAAAAATCCGACGGAGATTGGAAAAAGCTGTTACCGCTGTATATTCAACCCCCTGCCGTGCAGCAAGCATAATGTTGACCTACTGTGACGTTTCACAAACATCTTCGCAGTTCTACAGATGATCCAAACTTATGTTTTGCCATTCGCTTGTGTACTTGTCATTCCGGGCTTGACCCGGAATCTATCCATTCGATTGAATAATGACAGGCATTGATAGATCCTGAATCAAGTTCAGGATGACAGGTTAGTGAACATTCGCGGCACTTCATGAACATTACGGCATTTTCACATGTGATCCAAACATAATGTTTGGTAAATAATTATTAAGTAAACAGCAAAAAAAATTATTCAGGTTTTTTCTATAAGCATGCGAGTACAGATGGTGAATCATGCTATTCCAAAGTACCACTACTCACCTATTGTAAGACCTAGTGGGGAGCGAGATAGTTACAGTTATAGCAATGGTAAGAATTTAAAAGAATCGACAAAAAGTGAATTTTATTTTTATGACTTGATTTCTTTCGGGAAAAAACAAGGTGTTCCGATTGATAATTGGAGTGTAAAAGGGCTTTATAAGCATAAAATTCCATGTATGTATTGCGGACGGACATTAATTCCGAAAGCAACAATCAAGCGGCTTAATAATGAAATAAAGCTTGCAGGTCCCGCATCTGAGGTTGTAGAAATTTTAAAACCTTTTGAAAAAAGTTTGCATCCAACTGCTCATAATGTTTTTCAAATAATCAAATACGAGTCTGCAAGACATCCGGATAAAAATTTGCAGGAATTATTCACTGAAATAGCGCCAAAATACAAAGAAAGATTACGTAACAAACAATATCCGATATTCAGGGCGTTAAAAAAAATGTCCAAAAATTTACCTGCCGAATATCAATTGAATTTTAAATTATTTATGGGGGAAACTGATAACAGGCTTAAGGATTTGCCAATTAACTTTCCTTTTAGTCCGAAAGAATTTGCATATAAATTAAGCAGTGCATGCCCGAATACGACAAATAAAAAAACTATAGATTCAATTGTAGCAATTGCAAAATCAATGCCGCGGTCAAACGGACCTGAAACGCAAAAAATACAATTGGAACAATTGAATTTAATACAATCCAAGTTAGAAAAATTTCCGCCGGAAGAAAAAGAGACCTTGAATTCAATATGTGAACTTATGAACAGTCAAATTAACAAAGAACGAGTTATTTTGCCGTTTAACAGAAAATCATTCCTGTATGACCTTGAAAATAAGGTATTAATAATGCCGCCCGATAATACTTACTCTCCTAAAGTAATGGAAAAATTCAACAAAGCTCGTATAGAAATGCTGTGTAAAGCAGTTGAAATACCGACTTCACATCAGAGTGTCGCAGCATTTATAGTGAAGCATGAGGCATCTCCGGCGGAAGACATTGTTTATAATCTTTTGGGTGAATCTTTTGCTACTATTGAACATATTTTGCCTTATTCAAAAAATGGATTGAACCACCATTCAAATTACGGTCATGCTTGTGCTCATTGTAATAATCAGAGGAGAGGTTCTCTTGATTTAGATGAATTCATAGCGCAAAATAAAAAAATTATAGGTTTTATTCAAGAATATGTAAACAGGTTAGTAGATCTTGCAAACGGGAAAGAATTTAAAGATTTAAATATAGGAAAAAAACATATATTTAACATCAAAGAAGCAATATACTGCGCATCGGATAAAAAAATTGAAGTAAATGTAGCTAAGTTAAATAATTAAGGCAGAAGGATTTAATGAAAGTAAATCAAATTCAAAATTACCAATACTATAATAAAAACGGTAACAGACAAAATACTGTTATTGTAAACAATAATGCGTGCAGTTCAAAAAATAATAGAAATATTGCTAACATAAATTACGCATATTTTCCCAATATAGCATTTACAGGATTTGCAAATTCTGATTTTTTAAAGGATTTACTCAATTATAATGTTCCTTGCTTATATTGCGGCGAAATAATGATTAATCCGAAAGAAATTCACAGAATTGATTCTTCGGATATTCTTGCAGGTCCTTCAAAAGATGCCATAAAAACTTTAAGCAAATATTACGACAGAATGCATTCCAAAGAAAAACAAATTTTCAAGATTCTTTCGCAACTTTCAGAAACTTATCCTGAAAAAGATTTTCACGATATGCTGCAAGAAATAAGAAAAGACACACTTAATATGCTCCGGGCAGAGCAAGCGCCTATTTTTGATTTATTGAAAAGCAGAGCGAGTAACTTACCTTACAATGAAAAAAACAAATTTGATGTTCTGATTTCAAAGACAGGAGATAAATTACGAGAAGTGCCGACAAAAGTAAAGTTCGGTCGTGCCGAATTTGCATATAAATTGGGTAAATTACTGGAAAATATTGAAGATCAGGATTTCGTAGAGAATTTAAAATTACATATAGAAAGTGACTTTCCTCATTATTCTGAGCCGGGTGCAAAAGAAATTCAATTAAAGATGCTTTCAGATGTTAATAAATCTGTTCGCAGAAAATTAAGCGAAGAAGATATTAAATACAGTAAATCTTTTAGAGATTTATTTGATACAAGCGCAAGTAAAATCAAAGACGAAATGATTGTAGATCCGTTTAACAAAAAAACATTTATATATGATTTAAATCAGCTTCTTTTAAATTTACCGGCTTCGCAGCGTGATCATTTAATAAGAACAGCAGAATTGCTGCCAACATCAAATACAAGTATGGCAGCTTTAATAATAAAGCTTTCGGATACTCCCGCAGAAAGAATAGGATTAAATTTGTTGTATCCTTCTATGGGAACTATTGAGCATTTGAAGCCGAGATTTTGCAACGGAGAAGATAAACTGTCAAATTATGCGCTGGCATGTTCCAGAGATAACGCGAAACGCCAACATACAAAGTTATTTGAATATATTAATAATACTCCTGGTTCTGAGTTTATGATACAAAATCATTTTAATAGTCTTATAAAAATTGTTAAAAATGGTTCTTTCGGTAAAAATAAAAAAATTGTCAAATATATAGCTGACCTTAAAAATACAATAAAAGAAGAATCAAACGGGATGTATGAACCTGATATTTCAAAATTGAATAATAACAAAAAACAAAGAATACAGAGATAAGTGAAGGCAATATGAAAATACACGGAATAAGAAATATTTCATACAACAATCAAAATCGGATGAATAATGTAAGAAACAACATTCCTGCCAATAATTATAATGCGTGTAATGCAACAAATAACGTTAGTTTTAACTATTTCAACAATATAACTTTCACCTCAATTGATAATTCCGAAAATCTGAGAAAACTTTTTGATAAAGATGTTCCTTGTATGTATTGCGGAAAAACTATGCTGTCCGAAGAATTTATTAACGGACCTGCCTCTAAAAAAATTTTAAATGGACCTATTTCAAATGTTGTAAAATATATAATCCCTGTTCAAGACAGCCTGCATGAAAAAGAAAGAGATGTTTTTGAAATAATTAAGGCGTTAGCTGTAGAATATCCCGAAATAAATTTACATCAAGCTTTAAAGACAATAGAGCCAACTTATGAAATGGCTTTGAGGGTTGAGCAGCGACCTATTTTTGATGAATTATACGAATTATCAAGTGATTTACCTCTTGATGCAAAGAAAAAATTTGATAATATTATGAATGAAACAGAAAAGAAACTTAGCTTAAAACCGGTTAAAATTCCTTTTAGCCGCAGAGAATTTATTTACAAGCTTGATAAAATATGTGATTCTATGACAGATAAAAAAATGAAAAACGCATTGACAGAAAGAGCGAATGGACTCCCTGATGAAAAGAAAGCAGAATATCCTATAGCTAAAAATCAGCTCTCCTCAATAGAACAGATTGAAAATTATATTGCAGATAAAAATTTTCCTGAATATGACCAGATAAAAGATTTATGCGATATTTCAAGAAAAAAAATAAACGGAATACCTGTAGTAATTAAATTTAACAGAAAATCTTTTATCTATAAACTTAATGAGGCACTTAATAATTTGAAAGACAAAGATCTTAAAGAAAAATTCATTAAAACCGCAGACAAACTCCCTACATCAAAAGATAATACCTCTGCGTTTATATTGAAATATGCGGATTATCCTTCAAGCAGAATTGCAAAGAGACTTTTAAAATCTTCTCAGGGAACAATCGAACATATAAAACCTTTTTATAAGAATGGTCATAATGTTACTTCAAACTTTGCTCATGCTTGCGATTTTCACAATCAAACAAGACAGCATCAGGATTTGGATATATTCATTGACAAGCTTCCCGACGTTGATATACATATTCAAAACTATATAGATTTTCTAATTGATATATCAAAAGAAAAAGACAGTTTTGAAAAATACGATATTAATCCATCCCATATAATTAAAATATCCGCGCTTATCAAAACATTATCTAAAAACAAATTAAAACCTAATATAAACAGACTTTATGAATAATTCATTAACAATTGTAAATTTTTTTTACTTTTCCTCTTAAATCATTAAATTTTTCTAATAAAACAGCCGATTAACTAAATGTACTTAGTTAATAAAAGGGATTAATTTAAAAATGGCAGATACAGGCGCATCATTTAACAGACCTTATAAACCGTTCGGTATGAATATAAAAATGCCGGAAATCGGAGAACATACGCTTAAACTTGCGGGCGGCACTCTTGCAGGTATTGCTACAGGTTCTGTTGAACCTTTATTTAACTTTCTGGAAGAAAATGAAGAAGTGTTCAATGGTGATATTGCTTTTAAAATAAATAAATTATTCGGCGAAAGTTTCACTATCGGTTCTGCTATGCGTGCAGAAGATGAAAAAATGAATGGTATGCCGCCAAAATTTGATATGCATTTTTAAAAAGCGCGAGTGAGAAGACGCGCAGACGTACGCGGCTGTAACGCCGTTTAACGCGAACGAGAAAGAAGCGCGAGTAAAAAGGAAGGTTGGGTTTTATTATGAGAAAAATTTTATTAATTTTAATTGCATTCCTTGTAGGGATAAATATTTGTTATGCAAGCAGTTCATATTCTAATATGACTAGAAAAAATTTCCCGATAAAGGTTTATATCCCTGATCATCCGAAAGCTTTTATTGTAAAAAAAGCTTTTGCAGAATGGTCACAAAAGACAAATGGCAAAGTTAAAATTGATTACTGTAACGAACAGCGTAAAAGAGCTGCTACAATGGCTTTTAAATTTGTAGACTATATAGAAGATTCAAATCCGGGACAAAATACTCTTGGCGTAACTTATAACAAGGGGGCGGGAAATACTATTGTGCTTACCGAAATCCATATAGGGCTGCTTGATAAAACATCAAAGAAGCCTATATCAGATAATTCATTGTATTATATAACCATACATGAAATAGGACACGCATTCGGGCTACAGCATACAAGCGATGCTTCAAGTATTATGCACGCTTATTATAATCCGCTAATCAGACAAAGTTTAACAAATCAGGATATAACAAATTTCACGAAAATGTATAGATATTAGGCTTTTACAGCTCATTACTTTGCCTCAAAATAATGTCGTGAGCGATGGTATTGTGGAATTTGCCATAATAATTATTTATTTTTTTATGTTTGGGGTATAATCTTCTTGTAAAAAAGAAGTGTAAAAAAAATGTGTCCATGAGAAGGACACGGAAAGAAAAAGGAAAATTATGAAACCCGAAACAAAATTAATTCAATTTGAAATTGGAGGCAAAACGGTTACGGTAGAAACCGGAAAGTATGCACAAACAGCTAATGGCTCTGTAACAATTAAGTGCGGCGATACAATGTTATTCGTTCACTCTGTTGTTAGCAAAGAACCTCGTGTGGGAATAGATTTCTTCCCATTATTGATAGATTATGAAGAAAGAATGTCTTCAATTGGTCGTATACCGGGCGGTTATAACCGTTCTGAAGGTCGTTCAAGCGAAAAAGCAATTCTTACCTCAAGATTAATTGACAGACCAATCAGACCTCTTTTCCCTAAAGGATATAGAAATGATATTCAAATAGTAGCGCAATTATTTAGCTATGATCAACAGAATCAACCTGACACTTTAGCTATGCTTGGCGCTTCTTTTGCTTTGATGCTAACCGGAGCTCCTTTTGAAGGTCCTATCGGCGCAGTAAGAGTTTCACTTATTGACGGCAAAATGATTGCAAACCCAACCCACCAGCAAACCGATAAATCTGATTTAGATATAGTAGTTGCGGGAACAGCGGATTCTGTGATTATGGTTGAAGCAGGCTGTAAATTCGTTTCAGAAGAAGATATTATGGCTGCTGTTGAATTTGCTCAAATTGAAATTAAAAAACAATGTGAAATCCAATTGGCATTTGCTAAAGAATACGGTATTGAAAGAACAGCGTTCGTTGATCCTTATGATACTATAGAATTAAAAAATATTATTGAGGAAACTGCAGGCACTATGATTCATGACGCATATCATAACTTTGACAGAGCATACAGACAAGCCAAACTTGATGAAGCTAAAAAACTTGTTAAAGAAAAAGTTGATGCTCTGGCAGAAGATCATCCGATTAAAAAAATGATGGAAGAAACAGGTATTGACTTTGTTTGTGAAGAATTCAAATGCGCAGAGAAAAAAGTTATGCGCGCAATGATTACGGATGAAGGCATTCGCGCTGACGGAAGAAAGCCGGCAGAAGTTCGCCCTATCTGGTGTGAAACAGGCGTAATTCCAAGAGCGCATGGTTCAGCAGTATTTACAAGAGGACAGACTCAAGCCCTATCAGTTGCAACGCTTGCAGGTCCGGGTATGAAACAAGAACTTGACGGCGTTGATCCGCAAATAGAAAAAACTTATATGCACAAATATATATTTCCTGGATTCTCAGTAGGCGAAGTAAAACCTATGAGAGGTCCCGGTCGTCGCGAAGTCGGTCACGGCGCTTTAGCGGAACGCGCTAATATCCCTGCGCTTCCGGCACAATCAGATTTTGGATATACAATTCGCGTTACATCTGATATTTTAGAGTCTAACGGTTCAACATCAATGGCTTCAACATGTGCTTCTTCAATGGCGCTTATGAATGCAGGCGTTCCTGTTAAGTCTATGATAGGCGGTGTTGCAATGGGTATGATAGCAGAACAAGGCAAAAACCCTGTTGTATTAACTGATATCCAAGGTATCGAAGACTTCCTCGGCGATATGGATTTCAAAGTAACGGGTAATGATGAAGGCATAACAGCGCTTCAAATGGATATGAAAGCTAAAGGTATTTCTAATGATACTTTAAAATCTGCTTTGGCTCAGGCAAAAGACGGAAGAGTTCATATACTAAATGAGATGAGAAAAGCTATTGACAAACCTTCTGAATTATCTCCATTCGCACCTAGAATCTTCACAATGACTATTCCTACCGAAGATATAGGTACGGTAATCGGACCTGGCGGAAAACAGATAAGAGCAATTATAGACGCTTCAGGAGCAGAAATCGATATTCAGGATTCAGGTGTAGTAACAATTACATCTAATGATCAGGAAGGCGCTGATATTGCAATTCAAATGATTAAAAATCTGACTTTCAAACCTCAAGAAGGTATGGTAATGAAAGGAAAAGTTGTAAGAATTATTCCTATCGGAGCATTTGTTGAACTTGCGCCGGGTAAAGACGGAATGGTTCATATTTCTCAAATATGCCAAGAAAGAATTGATACAATTGAACCTTACTTGAACATAGGCGACGAACCTATAGTTAAAGTTATGAGAATTGACGAAAAAGGCAGAGTAAACTTAACAATAAAGGGTGTTTCTGCGGAAGAAAGAGCACAATTTAGTTAAGATACTTTTAAAAATAAAAAGAAAACGGGATAAAACGTCCCGTTTTTTTGTTATTTACCGGATTGCAGATAGTTAGTTTGTTACATTGCTGTCGTTCCGACAAACAGTAACTTCCGCAATAAGATGGTTCTTTTTTGTTTTTTCAAGATAAAGATAATTTTTTATGTTAATATTATAATAAAAACGGAGGTTAACATGGTTGATGTAATTACTATCGGAAGCGCAACAATGGATGTTTTTATAGAAAGCGATGAGGCTAATATTGTTTCTGTTTCTTCAAAAACAAAAAAATCGGAGTTTATGAGTTATCCGTATGGCGCAAAGGTTGAAGTTACAAATTTCTCTTCCAATGTAGGCGGAGGCGGTGTAAACACTGCAATTAATTTTGCCAACCTCGGTTTTGATACAAGCGCTATATTTAAAATCGGCAATGATGTATATTCTGAAGGAATACTAAGATCTTTCAGAGGCAAAAATGTTGATCTTTCAAATATTATTCAAAACCCTGATGAAAGCACGGGATTTTCGATAATTTTAACAAGTTTTCAGGGAGACAGAACTGTTCTTGCGCATAGAGGAGCTAATGCAAATATTAAAAAAAGCGAAATAAATTTTGAAGCCGTTAAAAATGCAAAATTTTTGTATATAGCGCCTTTAAACGGTGAAAGTAACAAAATTTTTGACAAACTTATGGACTTTGCCGAGAAAAACAATGTACAAACATGTTTCAATGCAGGTTCAACAAGTCTTAAAAGAGGATTTGACGCTTTGAAAAAAGTTTTAGCTACCGCAGAAGTTGTTGTTATGAATAAAGAAGAAGCTTCTATGGCGACTCATATTCAAGTAAGACCGGATACAAAAGATGAAAAATTTTCTGAAGAAATTGTTCATCCTGATGTTAAAGAAATGTGTAAAAAATTAAAATTAAACGATCCGCAAATTATAGTAATTACAGACGGTAAATATGGAGCATATGCTTATGACGGTAAAAAATTCTATTGCGCTCCTATTTTCGATGGTCCTGTTGTTTCAACTCTCGGAGCAGGCGATGCTTTCGCTTCAACCTTCTGCGCTTCTCTTGCAAGAACAAATTTTGATATACATAAATCATTAATGCGGGCATCTGTAAACTCAGCGGCGGTTGTTTCAAAATTCGGCGCAACGGAAGGCTTAATAACTTTTGAAGAAATTGATAAACGCCTTTCTAAACATCCTTCGTATGAATGTATAATTTGTTAAATTTTATTACTACTTTATTGTTTGTCTGACAAGTTTTTTTATCTTTACTTTTTATATGATTGGTATAAAAGGATAAAATAAATGAAAATAAATAATACTAACCCGTCAGTTAATTTTAAAGGGATGTACATAGTTAAAGGCAGTAATAAAGATATTGAAACAATCTCAAATACAATAGAACTTAAAGCAAATGTAAACGCAAATAAATGGTATTCTATTCCGAAAAAAGATGCACTGCAGGATTATGACGAACTTCATCTTGTGCCAGACACTAAATTTACAAATAGCATAGTAGAAAGGTTATTCTTTACTAACAAACATTGTTC
>Ga0153920_1000452_pt1 | contig 17220 bp, 28 predicted proteins | sample TSNJ004MetaG_FD_104713 | JGI IMG/M metagenome (GOLD analysis project Ga0153920, IMG submission 104713) | Attine ant fungus gardens microbial communities from New Jersey, USA - TSNJ004 MetaG | ecosystem: Host-associated > Fungi > Mycelium > Unclassified | place: USA: New Jersey, Brendon T. Byrne...
ATTTTGTTTTTTTTCTTTTACATTGATGAATTGATCACGAAACAGGTTTCTAGGTTTCTATTTCTCGTTGGATATCTACTATACTGCGTGCAGATCGATGTTTGTTTTGGCACTTGACCCTCGGGTTCATTTTAGCTAGAAGCATTAGATGAAACTGGTTGCAAGTATGTGTTGACCATTTGGAATTCGAGAACTACACCATCCTTACATCTGGGGTGCTTCCCATGGCTCCACAAAACGCCGTTTCGTTCGGATCCCAAAGCCAGCACTAGTCATCAGTACCCTTGTCTGAGTTTTGGGGCGGCGTCCGTTTAACACTTCTAAGCTTCTGAGTTATCGGCATTCGTCCATGATTCTTTCCGTTCATTCTCCCCTGCAGCCGACCGCACAGGACCGATCGTTGCGATCTGTCACAGTTAGACCAATATCGGGACGTCGGACGGAAAGCTATTTTGCCGAGCTACAGGATCGGAGGAACAGTATGCCGAGTTCAGGTTATATTCCCATCCATAAATTTGTGGAGGATACTTTGTACAAAGTAGCATGTGATTCACTCGGTTGTGATACTTCCTGTCATGCCGACAACACCTGTCTCGTCCACACACCAAAGTTTGGCTTTATCTTTGTCTGTCCAAGTCCCATTGATGGTCACCTGTCTACCGGCGATGAGTGGATTAGTGGCGCGATATTCGAAGGTTCCTATGCGAATATCCGGCTTTTCGAAAACAGCCGTTTCAAGAAGCATAAGAGCAGTCAATGGGCCATGGACCAAACGTTCTAAGCGAATGCCAAGGCGTCAGTATTGACGTACGATTTGATAAAACTATGTGTACCTTCATATCCCTCCTCCATTTGTGAGTAATTCTTGTCCAGGTGGATATGATGTGCATTGAACATAAGAGCAGAGTATCGGAAGAGTGTCACCGCGTTCGGAAGATATGTGAAGGAAAAATCAACTTGAGAAGGAATTTGCTCGACCTTCTTGGGCTTGCGTGGCTGAGGCGCTTACAGAACCGATCTAGACTTGAGTTGTTGAGTTAGATGAGCCATAGACGAGACATACCTTTGTTGGGAGGTGACTTTTTCCCCTCTCCTTTTTCGTCAACTTCAAAATACACATGAACTCTTTCTTCTGTCAATGAAAGACCTTTCTTCGTCTCATACTCAATCTGCTGATTAACAAACACCATTGGTTTATCTTGCTCAAAACCCCTGAGTTGGACATCTTTAATACTGGACTCTGCCTCGACTTTTGAACCAACAAGCATCGGATTGTCATTATTCCACGTCATCTTTCCACTGGCCCACATTCTCCTCAGGAAAGGTGCTGGGGGAGAAATATTTCCATCTGTCCCATCAGTACGTAACTCGCCTTGCGGTAAGCGTGCATGAAAGAAATTGAGTTGAGAACCATAAGGCACAGGTTGACCCGCCTGAGGTTCGACGTAAGGTCTGCGAGAGCCATCGCGTGTTGGGAGCGTAATGTATAGATCGGATAGTTTCTCATAATGGAAGGTGTCGGTTCGCGTAGTGATCGGAGTGTTTTCAAGCCAAAGTTTCAAAAGATCGTAAGATTGTCCCCGTCGAGTAGTTGGGATAACGATATTTCGAGACAAGGGTCGGGTAAGCATGTTGATAGTAGAGAAGAGCATTTCTCCTGGAATGTTGTTTACATCTATTGAAATTATAGTCAAGCGACCAACTGTTGAGGTCCTAGCTGTTACACCATCGAAGCCTTGCAAACATATTGTATGACATTACTAGAATGAATAAATTACAGATAAAACACAAAAATGGGGGTATCAAGCGTAAACAGTAATGAAACAATAGTGATGCGAACTAATAAGAATACCTGATTAAACCTATCGAGATTGTCAGATAGTCGAGTCACTACAATTTTTAGGTACCCTTTACTTCTCTCCTTCTTTTGTGACTGGAAGGAGGGTGAGGAGCAAAATCAACAGCATAGTGACCGTAGGGGCTGAGTAGCGTGCCTAGGCGTTGATGAACTTCGACTTGAAATTCCTTGAAGGGGAATGCCTCGCCATCAACGGCAAGATTTCCCTTTGGCTTGAGAGGCTTCACTCTGTACGCATGAGCTTTGACGTATCGAAGCTATGGAAAGGAGTCAACTCTAAGTTCCCTTCTGGATCTGAACCAACTCACATTCTTTGCCCAGAAGCTTTCCCCTTTGTCTGCGCCAGCTATTGCCGATATAACATCTTTTCTCGAGGACTTAGGGGTATCAGTGGCGGAGCATCGGAGTAAGTAACCTGACACACCAATGGCATTGCCATAATGTCAATTAGACCATCATCTGGTAGTGAAACAGGAAAGGCCATATAATCCCTATTAATGGATAAATTAGATAGTCATAGAGAAGAGTGACGAACTCACCGCCCAACGAAAGGACCTTTTCCGGCATAAACATACAGTAAAGGCCCGTCAAATGTTGTCCAGCCCTCAGTGTCTTCCGGTCGGAACTTGAGTGGCGGTAGACTTTCGACCGTATCGTTTTCCAAAGCCGGAGAAGACGAGCTAGCAAAGGGTACAGACTTATTGTTCTTCCGGTGCAAGGAGACGCGCTCTGCCATTTTGTGTTTGTCCATTTCAACAGCCTTGTAAGACAACTGAACTGGACATGCTCTGAATTGGACGACTAAACAGTTGATCAGCATGACCATGACGGGGCTGATCAGAGGATACACTCGCCTCCGCGCAATAAACCAACCATGAAACGTGTGTCACCCATCCAACGAAGATGCTCAGTTCCAATGTCCAGATCGGCCATAAGCCCCAATGATTGTGACATGAAAGATATGGACCTCTTGTGGTCCTGTGTAAACGAGAATAAGTCGACTTTCATTGGTTGGCCTGTGGCAATACTGGTTGAACATTCAATCGTGAGATTAAGACTAACACACCTTTGATTGCATTAAGTGCAGCTCTTGTAACATCAAAGCCATGCTGCCTCAGAGATCAGGCCGTAGTTATTTGGTTACGATGCAGATCGTGAAGACTTACCTGTGCGCCGAGTAGATTTAAAGAAAGGCCATTTCCAGAACCTGTGGGTATGGGAACGACTGGTATGGTAAACGCCTTGAGGGGATCAGCATGCTCAGCGAAGCCATTGAGGACTTCATGTACGAGTCCATCGCCAGAGACTGTCACAACAGCATCGTAATTTGTCGCAAGATCCTTCGCAATGTCATGTGCATGTCCGTTGTGAGTTGTCTCTGGAGAAGAGATCAAACCAAAACCGAGCCTAGTGAAAAGAGTTACCACGTACGAGTGACATTTAGCTGACATACAGCTGCGCGAAATATTGGCTCGACTATCTTGGAGAATATGAGGGATCCCTTTCTCTGGGTTGGCAAACGAGTGAGTACTATGACAAGACAGCGCAGAAGTCAACGCACGACACCGCCATTGGGATTGACTAGGACTCTCAGATGCCGTGACCGTTGGATGCTGTGATCTATTGACACCATCAAAGATAAGCAACAGGAATCAAGCTCCAAATGAGCTTGCAAGCTCACCATCACAAACCGCACTCATGAGTTTCTCCACCCACTCAAATGCCTGTATCTTATCTTGTACCGTTCCAGTAACCTGAACAAGCTCCAGTGATGTGCCTTTCTTCTTGTCGAGCTTGTCTGTCAAATACGAGACATGCAAGAGGTGCTCATCGTCATCGAAGTGGCTTCCGAGGACATAGTGGTGCTGTACGGTTAGCGTTGAAACAACTAGGGCAGGATGTGAGTTTAGAAAAAGGCATGGATGGATGGACGCACCACCATAGTTGACAAGAAGGGCATTATCTGTGATTCTGAAAGAATATTTTCCGGTTGGGGAATAGACGAGGAGGTCCATGAGAGACGAGGAAGGACAAGATTTGTCTGAAAACTTGCAAAAGGGGTAATGCCTTTGCCTAGTATGGCGTAATCGATCTCCTCTCACACAGCTTTTCTTATACGATGTCCTCTGTTCACACTCTTGCCCAGGAGGGTTTTGCAACTGGCACTAACGAACTCTACGATCGGTCAGCCTGTCCCTCATCATATTGTCACCGTGAACTAAAAATATTTCTGGTAGTGCTCGTCCCAGCTACCAATCAGTTGCCCTCGAGTATATACTCAAGTCCTTGAGAACTTCCGGACCTTACAACATCGTTGAGTACGTAAATTTGATGGACCTATATTCCATAGCTGATAATTCTCTCAGAATTGGAGCTGGGACTGGGTTATTCACGAAGGCCCTCTTAGCCGATCCAGCATGGGCCAAAAACATCAAGGCTTACGTGGCAGTCGAGCCGAGCGAGGGAATGCGCGAAACTTTCTCCCAGACAATTCAAGATGATCGCATCTGTCTCCAGGACGGAACATTCCAAAATACCAAGGTTGAAGATGGATGGGCTGATCTCGTTGTTATCGCACAGGTATAGTTCAATGGCTACTGGATTTTCAGAAAAAAGATCACACTGTTCAAAAGGCCTACCACTGGTGTCCCGATTACAATCTTGCTTCTGCCGAGTTCGCACGGATCTCTGCATCAAACGGAACAGTGGCGTGTATCTGGAACCTGGAAGACAGGTGAGGCGGCATAACATACAAAGATATAAGCTAATTCCGTTCTTGACAGAAATGCAGCTCGCTGGGTGGCCGGTGTCAGGAATACCATCGAGGTACATGAGCAAGGAAGTCCTCAGTTCCGCCTCTTCTTGTGGAAACAAACCTTCGACACACCATTCTATCAGAAGTTTTTTGAGCAGCCAGAAGAATTCATTTGCTCCTATTCGCTGATTGGGACGGAGGAACTCGTTATTGACAGAGCCTGCAGCAAAAGCTATATTGCAGTTCTTCCTCCCGATCTCAGAGTAGAAGTTTGTCAAAAGCTCAGGGAAATTGTCAGGCAAGGTGAAGATAAGGAATGGGTTGACGAGGCGGCTGGTACCTTCTTCTATCCCTACCAGACATGGGTGTCTGTATGGCAAAAGAAGTAGCATCTTTTGATAGATAACAGATCAGCTATAATGATCATACACATTCCTGGTTTGACAGAGGGATCCGAAGACCACACTACCTATCCAATCATACTATCCCACAAGCTAGCTTCGGCCACTTTCGGGGTCCATACGAGCTTTGGCCAGTCACATCCTGTCACACCTTAGGCATCAACAAACTTTGAACTCCGCGTGAGGGTTGACACGACGATAAAACCAGTCAGTCCTTTTGGAAGGCAGTAAATCATGTATTCGAGGCAGAAGATTTCTTTATTGTATTGACTACTAAAGAAATTATTAATATACCCTGAAGGTGGACTTGGATTTGATGGGTGGGAGTAAGCACTACTCTGTATCAACCCCTAAAGCAGTTGCTGCTCTTAAATCTCCCAGAATGGAGACCATTCATAGCCTCCTGGATCTTGTTTTCATATCCTGGGTCTTCAGTAGCCTGTTGCTTGCATCGAGCCTGGCGAGCTGGGGGCATGTTAAATGAGGCCATACTCGATGCGTTGATTGGGAACCAAATTGAAACTAAGACATGGCTTGAACGGCAAAGTGTGACGTTGGTCAGCTCCCTGCCCAAATCGGGTAATGAGAGCAGATTGTATAAGATTGTTGTCCTGAAGCGCAGATTGCTAGATATTCTTATATATTCAACTGTATAATACACCATAGAGTATATGTATAAATTTATCGCTCTCAGAAGTAGGTTCTGCACTTTGAATCTTGTTATCTTCGAAAGTGGCCAAAGCTAGTTTGTGGGATAGTAGCAAACCTACGGTAAATTTTACTCCTCTCTATTCTATGTAATATATATCCGCCATGTATGGCACTTCTCGACTTCTACATTTACTACAGGCTTTCACTTCCACTTTCACTGTCGATACACTCATTCCGCTGGGCCTCATGGACAATGCCAAAATCTTCGAGTTGCGAAATAAAATTAAAAAGTGATCACGTGGGGATGCACTTGTTGATTGCGCGTAATGTGTGAAATACGCGGATTCAAAGTCCGCAAATCATGTCGGTTCAAAAGACGCGACTTGAGATTGCCTTACTCAAAACCTTCTTCCTTGACGACCACTAGCTCAGCAATGCCGCCAAAAGTAAGTTGAGCCTCACATGAACACATTGGTTCTGGCTTATGAATGTGAATGTGAAACAGTCTGCTTCTACCGCTGCTAAAGCCCCTGTTTCTACTGCCTCCAAGGCACCCGTCAAGTCTGACGCTTCTAAGACTGCCAGCAAGAGTAAGGCATCTGGTGGTGCGGAACCCGACAAAAAGAAACGCAAGAAGTCGCGCAAGGAGACTTACAGCTCCTACATTTACAAGGGTTGGTCGACTCGGTTCATCATGTACCTATCTTCAGCTCCTCATACTTTTGTAGTGCTCAAGCAGGTGCACCCTGACACTGGTATTTCCAATAAGGCCATGGCCATCCTCAACTCCTTTGTCAATGATATTTTCGAGCGCATCGCCACAGAGGCTTCCAGTATGTATGATACCCATTGATTACAACAATCCCTTACTCTTACTCTAGAACTTGCCTCATACTCTAAGAAATCAACCATTTCTTCTCGGGAGATCCAGACTAGCGTTCGCTTGATCCTTCCCGGTGAACTTTCTAAACATGCTATCTCTGAGGGTGAGGTTCACTGCTCTAGGCCTCGTTCAAAATCGCTGACTCCTTCTAGGTACGAAATCCGTCACTAAGTTCACTTCGGGTGGCAGATAAATGTAACGCTTTGTCATTTACATCTGCTTCACCTTTCGGGTCGTCGAATGGAGACTAGACAAACAGGATATCGTGTCTTTATGTATATTAGCTTAATCTATCCATGATACCTTTTGCTAGATATAACGTCTTGTCAACGGGTACGCCTGAAACTGGAATGGGTGATTTGGTCTTTCTGTGTCACTTTGCTTCAAGTTGCCGAGACTGATTTTTGTCGACACTATGCAAACCACTTAGGACCAAAATTGAGTCCTAGGAAATCGCCGAAGTATAGGTGTGAATTATTTAATGTCACTGGCATGTAATTTGTCTTCAAGTTGACAGGCTGATCTGACCTCTGAGTGGGTAGGACTCAGTATATTTCCATTCCTTCTTCTGCAATAGATCACTCTATCTATGCTATTTTCATATGTTCTGTTGAAACAATGAGGGGGAAGGTTACAAAAGGAAGTACACTACTTATTTACCAATCCGAAACATTTGGCAACTAAGAGATGAAACATAACTAATTTCTAGTGTAGCACTCGATATTCCAGCATGTTCTCGATTTGTTTTATCTATCTCCTGTTCTGACAGCTTTAGACTTCCATTCTCATGGACATTTGTTTTTCTGCTAATGACTGTTTAGGAAGAATTGTCAACACAAGCATGGCATTTGTGGGAACACTAAACAAGGTGTTAGCTTGGATTTTACGTTCAAAACACATGTTATACCCTGGTGCTGATACATGCTCCTTGTAGATGACTCTTGTCCATTGATTATGATGCATCCTCTTTCTAGTAATTCCACCAGTTTCTCTCACTCTGTCATTCTTAGGACCCGCCAAGGGTAGTCCTAGCTTAGCCCACCCTTGTATTAAAAGTTTGATTACATAATCTTGCTTATTTTCTTTGGCCCTGCTTGGCTATGGTCAAGTTCAATTCTGAGCATCACAAATTGGTATCATGGCTTCCTTCACTTCTCCACCAGGTACTCCAGCACCTTTGACACGTTACTCTTCAAGGGTGAGGCAAAGTCCTATATCCTCCCCTCGGAGGTCATCCACATTGGTTACACCAACATCGACGCGTCTCAACTCACCACTTATCAATGATCAGCAAAATACCTTCATGGATGTCGATGAGACAGTATTTATTAGGACAGAGAAAGGCGCTACACGAACATACAGTGAAAAAATATTTGCCAAGTCAGGCGAATTGACAGTTTCTTCCTATGCCAGTCTACCTAAGGAAGTGAAGGAGGTACTCCAAAACGCCGGTATGGACCTTGGTAAACAATGATGATTATTCGTTTATTTTTCAAAGACATCTCGGAAGCCTATAGTGGTGCTGTGGATACAGCCATCGGTTTCGCCCTTATAGTGTCCGTGCAGACATGTTTTGCGTGGCAGGTCAGGCTTACTTCAACACACTCAGCTGAAGCTTACCATCATCGTTCAGATCACTCGTGGAACGCCGATTATGTGTTATATATTCCCGTGTCCTCAACATGACGGAGCCACGGAGCTACCTTTACATTCTTTCGTTCCTCAAAGTACAGACCGCGAGCCAGGACTCATTCTTGTCTCGGTTTATGGCGAAGTCCGGATATGGGATAGTGTGGGTGCTGGTCTAGCGGGTGGCAAAAACTTTACGACGATGGAGCTAAATTTGATGGAAGATGAGCATGTAACGAATCTTGTTCAATTTAATGTGAGTAGGAACTCTTTTCTGTCTGCCTTAGGTTCAATAACGCACATCTGGTATGCAAGGCCAAAACATTTCTTATTGGCACATCTTCTGGACAGCTTTTGCGACTCATACTCACTCCGGCTGGAGGCAAATATCACCTTGTTGCACGACCCTTCTCCCGTCCTGTGCCTTCAAACTCCCTTTCTCGATTCATTCCTTCATTCTTTGGCTCTTCAAATATCGATCCTGTGGTTGTTACGAATGCATATGTTGGCTCTATTGCGCTTGGTAAACCCTCAGCTGCAGGCAGACGTATCGTTTGGACTTTAGTCGGCGAGAGGATACAAAAGTGGGAATTGAAGTCCGAGGGTTGGGAAGACCTGTTATCAGACATAAATGTCTTGACCTTATTGGAGTCAGCTATCAGAGGTGCATTGGGGATTACAGATGAATTCTTGAATTTCGAGCTCATTGATGTTGGTTGTGAAAGGTGCGTTTTCTGTTTATTTGCAGATCTCGAGTACGTTTTATTGAAAGAATGGTAAAGTGAGGATAAGCTTGTGGTACTTGCGTCATATGTGCACTCAGAAGAGGTTGCATTGATGACGACCAGCGAGCCTGAAAAGTGTCAGGCCTTTGTGTTGGTGAGATTATCGGCACAGAGAGATACATTTGTGATTGAAAACATCAAGGCTGTTCCATATCAAAGCGTGAGTGAGCGTTTCCCATGTCAATTGTTTGGAGCACTCATCTCTGGTACTAAGATTTCCGCTAGTGATTCACCGTCTCGAATCCAGTTTTTGAATGGTGGTGCTATCATTATCGTACAATTTAGCAATGCGGTAGCTCTGGTTGCTCGAGGTATGCGTTTCCACCTCAGGTTGATATGCAGACCCTGAAGACTCCTCAGATTCAGATTACCGGGACCGACTGGAACTCAAGTCTGCAGCCGACAGGATCCTCGGTGTTGGCGCATACGAAACCGACGGAACCTTGTTGATATCGACCGCTTCAATAATGATGAGAGTTACTTTGGACAAAGAGAGAATCAACACCTTTGATTTTCAGTAAGTGATTGAGGAATGCCTTTGGCTTTGTGGCTTTCATTAATGAAATTTCTAGGACTGGTCATACAAGCATTGCGAAACAAATAATGGTGCAAGCAGTTGTCTACGGCACCTTGACCGAAGTAAGTTTACACGCGTCTTTGAGAAGCGTCCTCACATATCTTCCAACAGAATCCTCTTAAATTCAGCTTTCCTCCTGAGATTCATGCAGAAAATCTGATGCAGGCAGCTGAACAGCTCAGCTCAGCTGTTCTTCGTTCAGGTACGAAAGTTGTGGTAATTATTATATGTAACGCTATTTGACACATGTACAGCAACAGAAGTTATACGCAAGAATCACGACTTGACTTCACAATTGAACAATCGTAAAAAGTATCTGAACTCGCTGATTCAATTCATCAATGCCGATGCTGTTCTTCAAAAGGTGAGATATCTCGTTTATGATGTTATGTCCTGTAAATTCAATTTTTTTCTCAGTTTTCTCGGACAAGTCGGCAGCAACTTCTTTCTGATGCTGAGAAAATGAATGCGGCTCATCAGCTATGGCTATGTTACAACGATCTTTTCCGGTAGGAAAACTTGACTCTATTTCTGTTATTGTGTCAAACTAATTTTATGTAGAACCAATCCACAAATCAGCGTGTTGAATGATGCCGTACGCGACTTCATGTCAAACATTCACGAGGGCCCATACGAGGACGTCCTGCGAGCATTCTTCCGCCTACGAACTACTGACATCGGTAGGCTGATCAAAACAGTAAGAGATGCAGCAATCTCCGCCGCGCGCAATACGGGTCCCGATGTCACTCAAGTATTATTATTGGAAGCGGTCCTGCTCGTAAAAGCCATTTTGCGCTCAGCCTTTGAGTACCGCATTGCCAATAAAAGTGTTTATGCAATTGAGCACCCTGTGATTAATCCGTGGACAAGTCGACCTTCGGTTATTGATGCAGTGATAGCATTATTCGATGCGTCGGCAAAAGCAACAGAAATCCAGGAAGCCATTGGAGGAACACAGCAAAGACTCAGGCAACAGCTTCCGGAACTTGCTGAGATTCTGCTCGCTTGTATTCAAGAGAGGCTACAATGGTTGGGCAGGTAAGCCATACCTGACTGACAGCTGAGGCTGAATTCTCAAAAAAAATCCAAGCGGTCTAGCGGTTGATGAGCCTTCTGATCGGAAAGAATTGGAGCAGAGGTTTGGCCTACTCCAGACTGAAGTGCTAGAAACTCTCAGTATGCATATCTTTTCTGTCTGCTCTACAGTAGCTCATCCAAGACAGGGCGATTTGGATATGGACCCGCTGCTTTTTCTCTAGGAGAAAAATACCGTGACTTTAGCTCCCTTGTAGCTCTTTGCAACTCCGGGACCGTCTATCCGCCTAATCAGAATCCCAATGCCGAGCGTATCCAGACCTATATTGACAAGTACCAGGAGGAGTTCACACGCGAGCTGTATCAATGGTATATCCAACACGGAGAACTGCGAGTGATGTTTTCTCAGGAAGACAAACGGGGTTATTTGGGTAACTTTTTTGCTGAGAAGCCTAATCCCACAATCTCGTGGTTGGATGATATCGGCAAGGAGAGATTTGATGCTACGAGTAGCGCACTTCTTCATGAGGCCCAGGGAACACAGAATCTGGAAGTAAAACATGTGAGTCGTGAGTCTCATGACGATTTGAGTTGTTTGTAAATGCCATTCTAGGTTATGTTGAGTCTTGGGAAATTGACATACATGGCCCAGGTATATGACAAAGGATCGTCACCAGATGAACAGATACTTAGCCGTGAGTGTCCAGTTCGCTTTTTTTCCATCTCGGAGGAAGGGTTGAACAAGAATGTTAGGATTTCATGATGAGCTTGACTTGATTAGTGTGCACGAGAATGTGTCGGGAGAATTCAAATCGGTTTTGACAGGCCCACATGGACGTCGTCCTCTTGAGGACCAAGTTGACATCGTTGTGGCAAGTAAGGCTACTCAGTTGGCTGAGAGAAGAGGCATACTATACGTGAGTTATACTTCTGACTCGTGAGAAGACTTGAATTGATGTGCGAACAGGTATTCAAAGACTTTGTTCGCCAACTTCTACAAGGCAAAGTGTTGTCGGTAGAGGACATGGCTGATGTATTAACACTGAAGGACAATAAAGAGACTCCGGAGGACTACGCTGTAGCTCTGCAGCTTGTTAGCCATGCCTCGGTAATGAGTATATATAAAAGTTGGGTATGATGGCTTACAGTTTCTTCAGACTCTCCCGGAGGCGCGCAAAAAGTCTGCTCTACGGACAATCTGGCGACGGGTGTATCTCCAGGACAAGTAAGTTTTTCAGATGAGGAGCACAGAACGGAAGCTGACTAGACGCAGCTGGAATGATATACGCAAAACGGCAAACATGTCTGACGCAGAGGTTGATGAGTCTTTGAAGAGCACTGCGCTGTATGGTGTCTTCTCCTACCAGCTGTCCAGAGATAAGGATGAAGATGTCGAGATGAAGCCTGACGAGGTGAAACCTGACGAAGCTCTTGAACTTTCACAGCCTGAAGAACTAGCGTTGAGATGGCCGGGGATGTCACCAGAACAACTGGCTATGATTATGAACGACTATGTTCAAGAAATGGATGCACTCGGCGAATATGATTTGAATGAGGAGTTGGTACTGAGAGTAAATGAGTTGGCTTCCCAGGATGCAGCCTTGGAGCAGTCATAATACATTGACTAGTCATTTTGTTTCCATGTATCACTAATTGCTTGATATATTTCGATGCTAATACAAAGTCAATCACTTTGATGTCTGATACAGTAGATTCTAAAAAGGTATATAGCCCACTGAAGAAGGCTATCGATATGACCTTCCGTGTCCATTGAATAGACAATCAGACAATCGTCGAAGACATGAAATAGAGTTTAAATAGAGTTTGTTTGTGTACAAATCTCGACAGTCTCGTTGGACATGTGGAATGGGTGGCATTATTGCTTTCCTGCTGGAGAAGACAAGAAACTGCTAATACGTGATGTCAATTTCTGATACCGAATGCGAAATTCGAGAAGAACGAGCGTCCGATTACGACGACGCCATTCAACGGTATAAGCATCTGTCCGTTCTTTCTCTTGCATATTCCATTGTTTATAGAATTCAGATAAAGCACCCTCTTTATCTATAGTTGTGGTCGGTTCAGGGAGTGATAAAAGGATAGCATTTTTAGCCGCTTCGAAACGAGAATTGCTCTGAGCTCGACATGGTAAGGGATCGTGTAAATAAAAGAAGGGAGGAGGACTCACATCCAACCAGAACTTGTGATGGAATATATCTAGTTGCTGTCGTTGTAATCTAAACTGGAGTTCGAGATTGGATGCCTGGTCGTTACATGTCGTGCTGGAGAACTCGAAGAGAGAGTAAGGATGGCAAAGGAGAGCTGGGGGTTGAGGATCTGAAGGCGCATCCTCATAAATCACAGGACGCATATTAGAAACAGGGTGTGGTGGCGCGACCAGATGTCGCCGAGACGCTGAGGCATGGAACAAGCGGATCCGCACAATTGGTGATGGGAAATGCATAACTCAGTTCAGCCAATTATAATTTGGTAGTAAATATTTTCGTCTGTCACACATTGTCACACAAACCTTGCTGCCGCCGTTAGGCATCACGCCAATCACGTACTGTTCTCCTCGGGAATAGGTCGGTAGCAGTATCAGACATTGTTTCTTGATTGGAAATTCTGCGCTGATAAATCCTCCAGTTCTCTGATCGAGATCCAAACCGATTAAGGAAATTTATGTCTTTCATAATTTAGCTGCACAATCGGTTCCGGAGGACGAAATGATGATGAGACCCTTAGGATAGTGGGGAATTGTATACAATACAGACTACGAAAAGACCTCCCAGAAAGACGCCTTTAGCTGCTTGGGCGGAGGGAGACCAAGGTCGTTTGTGATGTCCTCAAACAGGCCAGGCTCGGATTGAGGTTGCTCAGTAGATGAAGGCACAGTGGCAATGATATTTTCATCCTCGCGTAAATGTTGGAGGTTGTGGGTAGGGCCGTCACCTTGGTACGTGCTCAAGCCACCAACGACGACCATTTTTGGGAGGAATTCAGAATTGACTGGAGAATGATTCTGGAAGGAGACATTTTCCTGCATGTAGGGGACTCGGGGCTAAAGAAGCAATTGAGGGTTACTATAGCCTGAAAGGATGATGGACGCACCACACGGATGGGGGGTTCAGGCTCAGGCTGGGAGAGATCGGGCAGAGAGACGGTGAGGAGCTGGTGTTTTGGAGGGGGCGCAGGGGGAGCTGCAGAGGGAGGCAGGCCTGGGCCGGGGGCTACGATGAGGGGGGAGTGTGTCGAGGCAGCGACATGGAATTGTTTTCGGAGAGACGCAGTGATCGTCTGGCGCAACATCGAGAAGACACACGTGACTGGTTTTTGTGTCGCCTCGTGTAGACATCGTGGCACTGCAGTGATATTTCCCTTGAGCCAGTAAATGAGTATTGCCCCTAAGATATTCTTGTTCTGTCATGCTCCTCTCTCCTGCGTGCGCCCCTCCTTTCTTAGTCTCTCACTTATCTGCCAACATGCTTTTCTTCAACAGATCCACTAGCGCCGGTCTCCCCCCCGCCCAATCCTCTTTCTGGGGAAAGCTCAAACCTAAGAATAAAGAGGGCGATCTGCGCCAGCAAGCAACTACACAAATGGCGATCGCCCGTCAGCGTCTAGTCACCCTCGTTTGTGGTGAACATGAGACCCTGCATCTCGTAAGTTCTCACCCTGTATGTTTCTTACTCGGTATATAATCTTATCTTGGCTGCACAGCTTCCGAACACATTCGCTGTCCGTCTCTTGATCCTCCCTTTCCCTAAACTGTATTTGACAATTTTCCCAGGAATTGGAGGATCTCGCTCGAAATTGGACGAAGCCTCCGCCCGACGCCCAGTTCCATCTTCGCGTTCCGGTCGAATATGCCTCTCTGCATGCTGCTGTTCGTCACCAGACATTTTTTGTTTCAACGCTGAACTGATGCATAACATAGCGATTGGTCGCAGGACTGTATATCTATGTATGTTCGGGTGTCCAGCGTATAGAATGATGTTGATCTTCGTCTCAGCTGACAGGCGAAGACTCGTTTCAAATCGCAATTATGGGTGTACAGGGCTTGCGTGTGGAGATTGTCACCGATGCTCCTCCTCCACCCGATGAGCCTCCGTGAGTTATGATGACGATCACAAGCCTTGACCCATTGCTCATCAGCTATTTCTGTTTCAGTCCCCCACCGTGAGTATCAATCTTGCCCGAAATCAAGGCTTCTCGGATCTAACCAACTCACAAGACCACCGCCAGTACTTGAGATGCCGGCCACTTTCAATCTAGAACTTGTACCTGGTCAGAATGTTGCTCTCGAAGTATCCGTCGTATCCGACGAACTTGACATGGCGAGAATGGACGATGGTACAGTTGTTGATGGACAATTTTGGGGGAAGCTAGATCTCGTTCACCGAGGTGATGACCACAAGCTCGAATTTCAGGGAACTCGATTGCCACATGGTTCAGAGAATGCTCCAGAAGCCATGTTTGATTCTCGAATGATTAGCCGCCTGGCCATTGCATCAAAACCTCCAGTCGCCAGATGTCAATTAAGTGTTATCTGTCCAATCATCCAATATTGTGACCTCGTCTTGCAAACCTCTGCGTTTTGGAAGCTGAGCATGACCTGGCCACCGGCAGAATCCCTCGATGGTGACCCTAACAAAGTCAAATTTTTTTGTCGCAGTCACCCAGGAGGGGCACTGGAGCATTTTGATAGCGAAACCGTGACAACTGCTTTATATTACGAAGCAACGTGAGTGTGTGCCAGCCTCAACTCAGCACGCTTGTTGAGATGAGGTTTCAGCCCAGATGCATCTATGATTGAGCCGAATTCCTTTATTGCCCCACGAAACGGATTTGCTATGCCGTTCAGGGACTTCCTGTTACATCTCAAGAATGTCTTGGACCAACTTGGGTTATCAATCCATGCCCGTACAAACTTTATCAAGTACGTCATTCTCTCAGAACGAGCTTCTTTGTTGATCATTGTCTCCCAGCAATAACATTGCTGCATGGTCTCTGCATAAGAATATCGCATACCGTTTTCTGAGTCCAGCAAAGATTGCAGCCGCAATTGACATAACTGTCGCGGCAGACCCATGTGTCTTCACTCGACTATTCCTTATCTGGCGAGGCCTGACTGACGAGGAATCAGGCAACTTTGCTGGGGCTGGAGAAAAAGAAGCTAATGGATATAATTGGAGAGAGATCATTGGATGGTCTGAAGAGATGAAAGACCCAAGTCTATTTCGTATCCTGGAGCTCTCTATCATGGAGGTCACATAGATCCTTTCATGGTTTGGCCCAGACTCAGTCTTCTCAGCCCTGGAACGTCGGTCTTCTTTCCGGTTCTCTTTATCCCCGCTGATGGAGACCAGATCTGCTACTTCTGACGCTATTTATCTCTAATACCATGGTGCACGCGTTATGCTTGAAGTCAACTTACTATAATCCTTCATTCACCCTTTAGTAATCCTCTGTTGCTGTACTAAAAGTATTAATTGTTGCTGCTTATTGTACCTATATATATATCAACTTCGACCATCGATCATTGCGTGATGTCACGTCTAAACGACTGAACCGCCATGCCCAAGGACACCATCCTTGCAACACCGATACGTCGCTCAAAGCGCTTTCAACCTCTTGCGACACCTTCTGGAAAGTCCACCACAAAACTCGACTGTTTTTGGACTTCAAGTCCCATTTACACACGAACCTTGAATCCGGATCTAGATTTGCTCCAAGATGAGCGTGATGAACTCTCTGAAGACGACACATCCAGTCTAGAAACGAGATTCTACGATGCTCTCAATATGGGTACTCAAAAATACAAAATATACAGGGGCGCAAAGAAGCGCGTGAAGATTGATGAGAAGAGGGAGGTTTATCAAATTGGAGATACAATTCTCGTCGAGACGGATGTACTTTATAGAGTGAGGCGACCACCTAGTGTAGCAGTGATTGTCGCTATGTGGGAATGTGTAGACAAGAATGGAGTTGGGGAGGAAGTGGATTCGAACAAGATGAGGATTCGAGTACATTGGTTTTTGCGGCCGACGGAGATGGCCTCTATACGGGCGAAACGCGAACATGCACAGGTGCGTAAATTTAAAATTGCAAGTATCCTGCCACCAAAATGACAAATTATTGTTGATGGGCAGAATGAGGTTTATTATGGACTCGAATCGAACGAGATCATCCTTCCTGAAGTGGTCGTCTCGCGTTGTACTGTTTTTGGCAAAAGTCGACTTTTGAAAAGCATCAAACGCTCTCTTACGCAAAAGCGAGATGCTGGACGAAAGAATCCAGCCCATTGCTCTGACGACGAGAGCGATAACGAAGAAGAGGAAGACGCAGAAGAAGCTTTCTCTTGTAATTTGGCTGTGGACTCTTACCGTGGACTCTTTTATGACTTTCATTGGAATGCACATCGCAAGTCTGTTCTATCTCTCACCAAGCCCCCTATCATTACGGATGACAATGAAGAGGACACATCTTGGGGCAGTGGTATACCTTGGAATGTTGAAATAAAGGAATCAAAGAGAGGTAGTGGTGCTGGAAGGAAGCGGAAGCTTGAGGAGGAAGGGTCTGAGGATGACATCGAGTCAAAAGACGAATATCAAGCCTCCGAAGATGAAAAGGACAAAGAGGAACA
>Ga0153920_1000453_pt1 | contig 17200 bp, 16 predicted proteins | sample TSNJ004MetaG_FD_104713 | JGI IMG/M metagenome (GOLD analysis project Ga0153920, IMG submission 104713) | Attine ant fungus gardens microbial communities from New Jersey, USA - TSNJ004 MetaG | ecosystem: Host-associated > Fungi > Mycelium > Unclassified | place: USA: New Jersey, Brendon T. Byrne...
GAGATTTGGACAGACTATAAGAATCTTGAATATTTTATGAAAGTACAGAAGTTAAATAAGAGACAAGTTACATGGGCTCTATACCTGTCTATATTTGACTTTACACTAAAATATATTCTGGGAAGTAAGATAGAGAAGACAGATAGCTTGAGCAGGAGGCTAGACTAGGAGGTTGGAGTAGAAAAAGATAACAAGGATAAAACACTGGTTAAGCCAGAATGGTTAGAAGTGAGGAGGACAGAAGGAGTGAAGATAATTATGAAAGGAGTGGATTTATTAGAAAAAGTAAGGCAATTGAGAGTAAAGGACAATAAAGTAGTTAAAGCTATAGAAGAGATAAAACAAGCAGGGATAAAGATGTTAAGAGATAAAGAATAGAAAGAATTTGATAGTATAATGTACAAAGAGGGAAAAGTATATATATCTAAGAATGAGGAGTTAAGGGCAGAGATTATTAGATTATATCATGATATACTAGTAGGAGAACATGGGGGACTGTCAGAAAGGTAGGGATAGCAGTGTGAAAAAGGTAGGAATATACTAAGAATTACTATAAATATACTATGAATGCATACTTTGGGTTCTAGAAAAGGACATAAAGGGTAGATCTGGAGAGTATAACATTACTAAATAAGATAAGAGACATTGCTTTCTGGTCCTATAGTTTTACAGCTAGTTTGGAGGGAATATAGTAACAACAAAGAAATAGAACAACCTTAGCCTCAGCTCATACACTGTGCCTCAATCTTCTATTATGTATGTGGTTGCATATTTTGGAGTAGTGGAATGTTGTCTGAAAGAGAGGTAATTCAGAAGTAATAAAGTTTAAGAGATATATTATCATAAACTTCATTCAGACCATAACTCTGGGAATACTTGACCAATTTTGACAATCTAAATGGCCGCCAAAAGCCTTAAGAAGACCTTTCAAATAGTACCAAAAACATCTCAAGGCAATTATTATTCACCAAGTTATCAGCAGATTAGTTGGTGATTACTAAGTTACCAAACACTAAATCACTGATATCTTAGGAACTACTTGACATAATTGTTTGCTTCAATGACCATCATAAAGCTCTCTTTAATGTGCTTTTTTCAGCTATAAATAGACCCCAAGGCAATAAGATCCTATGGAGATACAAGGCCCTCAATACTTGTACATAATACTGATCTTTTGTAAGAACTTAGACTATAATACCTTAGAACTACTTCTAGTCCAAGTTAACAAGAAGAAGTCAACAGAGTTCCTATTTAATTCTATATATTACTTCTACAACTACTACATGGTCTGTGTACTACTTTTCCACATTTATTATGTGATATTATTATGTGACATGACATTGTGACATCCTGACATGTGATATTGTCATGTAACACTTTCCTGCACTCTTTCTTGTATAGTAAGTCCAAATATGAAAAGAAAAGAAAAGAAATATAAATAATAACTTAGCTATTTTGGCCATATCATAATACTGGTAGAGTACTTATACAAATCCCAGAATAGGAGTTGATATACAAGTGTTTGGTCTACATCATGATCCTATAGGAGTAGATAAATTAGGAGTTTAGGAGCAGAAATTATAAATAAAATAAAATGAAAATAAATATTAATATTAAATAATACTAAATTTTTGGTATATGACAGGGACAATGGAAAACAGTGTAATTGGTCACAAGAAACTTTTGGTAATCAGAAGTAACTAAGGTAGTAAAGTGATATATGGAAGAGATGTGATTCTTGCCAAAGAAACAAAAACTATACAGAACAACCAGCAGGCAAATTGATACTCAATTCAATACTAGAAAAGCCCTGGAGTTATATATTAGTAGACTTCATTACAAAGCTACTATTGGCACAGGAATACAACTCAATCTTGGTAGTAGTAGATAGATTAACAAATATTATAACACAGCCAAAACAGCTAAGTTATTATTTATATTTCTTTTCTTTTTCATTTGATCAAATAACCAGTGGATATATGAGAGAGAATAACTCAAAAGAAATACATAGAACTTTATAAATAGAAGTAAATACAAAGTGTGTATAAGTAGTATATAGTAATCAAATGGGAACTTTATTGAATTCTTTTTGTTAACTTAGACTAGAAGTGCGGTTAAGTTATCTTAGACTAAGTCACTACACTAGAACTTGATTTCCTTATTAGCACTGCTCATCACAGAGCCTTGCTAGCTTACTCTCTTATCTTCTTTAGTACCTGGATGACACAGCTCAGGACCACCATGACATAGCTAGGCTCTAGGCTTAAGGGAACTTGATAGTCAGTTAGAGACTATTAGTGGAAGTATAGTACCAAGCTCAGGTATTGTGTCTGAGACCTAACCTGCTAATTGGGTAGTGTTGCCAGTAGACTACTTGTATCTTTTTACTTTAAAAACCTTGTACTGAAGTCCCATTGTAGGCTACATATACAGAGGAGTAACACCACATCCTTAAGAAGATATCTAGGTTAGAGATTCTCTCCTTGGGATAATAGTATAACCATAGTACCAGAGCAGTAGTAAGTAGAGCAGTAGGTATCTAGTTAGGTAAAGATCTTGTATCCTAGTAGATGTAATATTAGTAAGATCATTTTCTTATTTAACTTTTCTAGAGATATAGCACCATGTCTCTAGATTAATATAACTCTTTTATGAGTGGAATGCTCAACCAATGGTATACCCTCACTAAACTAAGGGCAGAGATAAAAAGGCAGAGAAGAAAGAGTATGTTGAGAGTGTAGAAAGTTTGGACACCTAGTCTACAATTGCAGGAATAGAAAAAAGGAGATAAAAGAGAAACCAACTTCCCAGAATAAATTTGAAATGATAGCAAGTAGGGTAATGCAATATAGAGTAAAGGAAGAAGTAAAAGTAAGAAGACAAGAGATAGTAGCAATATATGTGGACTGTAAAGGATACAAAGACAAAGGTGTTAGCGTGGAGTTGTGAAGACTTTAGAGCTCAACCAAGATGGTTGTTCAGAAAGAACTCAATGGAGTTCTTTATTGGATTGCAGTCCTACTTATACTACAATTACAGTGGCTGTACTTTACAGTCCCACAATCATATGTTCTTTTCAGAATGTTCTATAATCACCTGACTTGTCATATGATAGGATTACCTAAGTCCCCTGCTATTTATATCTTAACCCCATTATATGATTTGAGATTGTGGATTAGGTATTTGAATGTGTAGGAAACTATTTCCTTTTTTGGGGCTCTCATAACAAAGGGAGTGTAGACCTACAAAAATTAAGAACAAAAATTCCTCAAGAGACAAGAAACATATGGTGCAGCTCATGCCAAAAAGCATAGAACTAGAGAGAAGAAAAAGCAAGAAAAGGAGAAATGACAAAAGTGGAGTGTATAAAGTATAGAAGAAGGAATGCAATTGTGAGAAAGGTATCAGAATGGAAAAGAAGAAGGATTTCATACCCAAAATATAGGATAGAAAGAAAAAGAGAGTGGTAGAACTAGGGAGAGGCAGCACGCCCCACAGAGGGAAAAGTACAGCAAGGCAGTGTATGGATAGAGCTTCCAAAAGGTATAACAAAAGAGAAAGGTGAATAGAGAGACTTGAGGAGAACGTTCAAAATATTAAGAGAGGTGTGGTTGAATATTGGAATAAAGAAGATAGATACCTATGAAGGGACAACAGTGAAAGTACTCCTAGGCAGTGAAACTACAAGAGTGTTTATGGATAGAAAAATGGCAGCTAAACACAGTTTTCAACTGTAGAAATTAGAAAGACCACTGACAGTCAAGAATGTAGATGGAACATATAATAGTGGAGAAGCAATTACACATTAAGTAAAAGTGAATGTGTATTACAAAAACCATATGGAAAGGATGAAAATGGATGTATGTGACCTAGAAAAGGCAAATATAATATTGGAGATGTTGTAGTTGTAGGTGCACAATCCAGACATTAATTGGGAAACAGAGGAAGTCAAGATGATGAGATATCCACTGATATGTGGAAGAAATAAAAAGGAGAAAGAGAACAGAAAAATAAAGAAAGAGAAAAGAATAGCTATCCTAGAGGAGAAGAAAATTGTAAGATGGGCAGTAGATGACAAAAAGGATTGGGGAAAAGAGGAGGAGATTGAGGCAGACCACAGAAAAATTAAGGAAATGGTTCCAAGAAGATTTCTGAAGTAGAAGAAAGTATTTGGAAAGGTAGAGTTGGAAAGGATGCCAACAAGGAAGATTTGGGATCATACCATAGATCTCAAAGAGATATTTAAACTACAAAAGAGAAGAATTTACCTTTTGTCCAAAGATGAGAGGAAAGAAGTTCAGAACTTTGTAAATGATCAGTTGAGAAAGGGGTATATCAGACTCTTAAAATCCCCTCAGATATCACCAGTTTTCTTTGTAGGCAAGAAAGATAGAAACAAGAAGATAGTAATAGACTACTGAAGTCTAAACAACCAGACAGTAAAGAATAACTACCCACTTCTATTAATTACAGATTTAATAAACAACATGGAGAGTAAAAAAGTATTTACTAAAATGGACCTACAATGGGAGTTCAATAATGTGAGGATCAAGGAAGGGGATGAGTGGAAGGAAGCATTTACAATACATATAGGATTCTTTAGGCCAACAGTAATGTTTTTTGGAATGACAAATTTACCAGCTATATTCCAAGCAATGATGAATAAAATTCTGAGAGACCTGATCAATAAAGAAAAGATTGCTACATTTGTAGATAATAATGTATTGGTTGGAACAGAAACAGAGAAAGAACATGATGAAATTGTGGATGAAGTATTGAGGAGGTTGGAAGAGAATGATCTATATATGAAGCCAGAGAAGTATATATGGAAAGTGTGGAAAATTGGATTCTTAGGGGTTATCATAGGATCTGATAGAATAGAAATAGAAAAAGAAAAGGTAAATGGAGTACTGAGTTGACCAATGCCAAAGAATGTCAGAGAAGTTAGAAAATTCTTAGGACTCACCAATTACTACAGGAGATTTGTAAAAGATTTTGCAAGAATAGCAAGACCAATAAACTTACTGACCAAGAAGAATGTGAAATGGCAGTGGGAGAAGGAGCAAAAACAAGTATTTGATGAGCTCAAAGAGATTTTCACTATGAAACCAGTGCTGGTAGCTCCAGACTTAAATAAGGAGTTTAGAGTAGAGGTAAATGCTTTAAACTATACAATGGGTGGAGTACTGTCAATGAGATATACCAATAAACTATGGAGATCTGTGGCTTTTATTTCTAAGTTGTTAAGTGACATAGAGTGCAACTATAAAATATATAACAAGGAGATATTAGTTGTAGTTAGATGCTTGGAAACATAGAGGCACTTTTTAGAAGAGACAACAACTAAGTTTGAAATATGGACTGATTATAAGAACTTAGAATACTTCATGAAAATACAAAAGTTGAATAGAAGACAAGCATAATAGACACACTACCTGTCAAGATTTGACTTTATACTAAAATATGCTCCTGGAAGTAAAATAGAGAAGATAGATAGTTTGAGCAGAAGGTCAAATTGGGAGGTAGGAATAGAAAGAGACAATGAGAATGAGACATTAGTAAAGCCAGAATAACTAGAAGTTAGAAGAACAGAGAAAGTAGAGGTTATTGTAGAAGGAGTGGACTTATTGGAAAAAGTAAGGCAGTCAAAAGTAAAAGATGATGAGGTAGTCAAGACAGTTGAGAAAATAAAGTAGACTGGAGTAAAAATGCTATGAGATAAAGAGTGGAGAGAAGTAGATGGTGTAATATATAAAGAAGAAAAGATATATGTGCCTAAAGATGATACATTGAGAGCAGAAATTATCAGGCTACATTATGATATACCAGTAGGAGAACATAGAGGGCAGTAGAAAACAGTAGAATTGGTTACTAGGAACTTCTGGTAGCCAGGGGTAACAAAAGAAGTAAAGCAATATGTAGAAGGGTGCAACTCCTACTAGAGGAACAAAAACCATACAAAACAGCTGGCAGACAAGCTAATGTCCAACTGTCACAAACTTTATTCAGACTATAACTTTAGGAATACTTGACCAATTTCAACAATCTAAATAGCAACCAAAAGCCCTTAAGAAAATCTTTCAAATGGTACTAAAAGCATCTCAAGGCAATCAGTATTCATTGAGTTATCAGCAGATCAGTTGGTGATTACCAAGTCATTAGACACTAAATTGCTAATATCTTAGGAACCACTTGATATAATTATTTGCTTCAATGACTATTGTGAAGCTCTCTTCAATGCACTGCTTTTGGTTATAAATAGACCCCAAGGCAATAAGATCCCATGAAGATACAAGGTCCTCAATGTTTATATATAACATTGATTTTTACCTATAGATTATCATCTGTCCTTGAATAGAACAAAGGACTGTCCTAAGACAGTTATGTCATCTCTATTTCAAGAACAATAGCACTCCTATATGTAAAACAATAGGTAGTGATCATATGGTAGGCTGTTCTGGTGCATAGACTACTACAATTATGTATTTAAGAACTGTATGTCTGAGGATAAACCTCAGACTTAATATCTTTTGCTGCTTATCTAACTTTGCTTTTTTGAGCACTTTGATTATCAAATAAACCAATTACAAACCAGTAAGTGGCCATTTGTGATAGTTTAGCTAGATTGCTCAAAAATAATATATAGAAGTTACATAGTCTATCTGAAAGTATCATATTAGATAGAGGACCACAGTTTACAGTAGGATTAATGAGAGAGTTGAATAGAATGTTAGGGATTGAAAGCAAGATATCAACAGCATTCCATCCTCAAATAGATGGACAGACAAAGAGGGTCAATCAAGAGCTTGAACAATATCTAAGAATATTTATAGATTATAAACAAGAGCAGTAGCTAGATTGGTTAGGAACAGCAAAGTTTGCATATAATAACAAAGTATACTTGAGTATGAAAACATTGCTCTTTAAAGCAAACTATAGGCAGGATCCTAGGATGGGGTTTGAGATGAGAAAAAAAAAGAGATATAAAGGAGCAAAGAAGTTTGTGACAAAGATGAAAGAAATCCAAGAAGAAGCAAAAGTGGTACTAGAAAAGACACAAGAAGAGATGAAAAAGTATACCAATAGAAAGAGAGTAAAAGTCAGTGAGTATAAAGTAAGAGACTTGGTAATGCTCAGTACTAAGAATTTGAAATATCAAATGATCAGAAGAAGAATAAAGTCACAGTTGTACTATGGACTAGTAGTTACATACTGTATGGTTCACCACTACACCAAAAGAGCGATATTAGCAAGGCTATTTGCTAATGAGGGTCCAGCTATTTATGTAGTTCTTTGAACAGGTATTTTGTTATACCTCCATGTTACTATTTAGTAATCACTTTTTTGTGACAAATAGAAAAGTTGACAAAGAGGTTTGTAGGCCCTTAAAAAATAAAGAAAATTGTATTGACAAATGCAGTTGAACTGGAATTACCTAGTACAATAAAAATATATCTAGTAGTAAATATCAGCAGGATACATAAATATATAGGGCAAGTGAAAGGTCAGAGAAGGGAGCAACCAGCTCTAGTTATAATAGAAGAAAAAGAGGAGTGGGAAGTCAAGAAGATTCTAAACAAGTGATAGATATGAGGAAAAGACAAGTATCTCATATAATGGAAGGAATTCATAGCAGAATTCAATACTTAGGAAGAAAAGGAGAATTTGGAGAATGCCACGGAGGCAATTAAGAAATTTGAGAAGAAATATCAGCAAGATATGGAAGATGTAAGGAAACAAGAGAAAGAAAAAGGAATATTTAGGAGAGAGAAATTATTAGGGAGATTTACAGCAAGAAAGTTATATAGATAGACAAATAAGAGGTATAATGAAGAATACTGGACAAGGTTAGAAAGGAATTGGAGATGCTAGAAGGGAGGATCAATTAGGGGACAAGGAATAATAGAGATGATCAAGGAAGAAAAAGAAGAAATTGGCTAAGAAGAATCTAGACTTAGAGAGTAAAATGAAGAGAATAATGAAATGGGGAATATCTGTGATCTCTACTATGAGTTGTCAAAATCCTTGGGACAAGAAATCTTGAGAGGGGGTGTTATAACTTGGCAAAATGGCTAAGTTATTATTTTATGTTACTTTATTTTTCTTTTCTTTTCTTTTCTAATTTGGACTTACAATACAAGAAAAGAGTGCAGGAAAGTGTCATATGACAATGTTGCATGTCATAGTCACAAGGTCACATCACATGATGAGTGTGGGAAAGTAGTGCACAGACCATGTAGTAGTTGTATAAGTAGTATATAGAATCCAATAGAAACTTTATTGAGTTTTCTTGTTAACTCAGACTTGAAGTATAATTAAGTCATCTCAGGCTAAGTTACTATAGTAGTAGACATCCTGCTCCACTAAAGTACCCATTTAGAAAGAATGCTTCTTGCAGTCTTGGCTCTCAGAAAGCAAAACTTGATCTTAGAGTATAACTAGCTAAAAGATTATAATCCAAAGATCAATTGGAAAACTGACAAGATTAAGATGACTTGTTGTCTTCTGTGCTATGAAGGCAGTTGTATCTTATAGAAGAAACAAACCCAGCAAAGGAAGCAGAGGTCTATGTCCTTTATTTGTGCAAAGACAGACCTACTCCCCTCCTTCTAGAAAATAACATAAATAAATCTCCTTCTTCCGGTACCAATAGTAGAGACTGAAAGCTTGAAGATTACCTGTTTATAATCTAATTACTCCCAGAGCCTATAATCACTGACCTTCAAGCTATAGCTGCCAACTCCTAATACCTTGTAGAAAGAGCCTGGTAGAGTACAAAAGTCCAAGACTCTCTCGCTGGGTTGTCTGAATATACTCAAGGATTCAAGTCTATTTTTGCCAAGAATAGTTTTGATGTTCTCCCAGAGCACTGCCATTGGGACCATGCCATTGAGCTGACTTCTAGAGCTGAACCCAGGTTATTAAAAGTATATCTTTTGTCTCTAGTAGAGTAAGCCAAGCTAGATATTTTCTTGGAGAAAAACCTACACACTAGCCATATCTGTCTCTCCAAGTTACCTATGGTAGTACCAGTTTTCTTTATTAAAAAGAAGAATGGCTTACTCTACTTAGTGCAAGACTACCATTCCCTGAACTCTGTCACTGTCAAGAATAAGTATTCTCTCTCCCTTATTTCCCAGTTCTATAGAACCAAGTACTTTACAAAGCTAGATATCTGCTGGAGCTTCAATAACATGTGGATTAGACCTAGAAATAAGTGAAAAACCACTTTCTAGACTAACTGAGGGCTTTTTGAACCTCTGGTAATGTTCTTTGGAATAACTAATAGTCTAGCTACCTTTTAGACCATGATGAACAATATCTTCCAAAACTTGATTGTGGAAGGAATTGTGGTTGTATACTTGAACAATACTTTCATCTTTACTAGGACAGTAGAAGAGCATGCAAGAGTAGTCTAGAGAGTATTGGAAATTTTTGTAAAGTACAAGCTATTTCTCTAGCTAGAGAAGTACAAGTTCCAGAAGACATGGATTAAGTACTTAGGGTTAATAATCTCCAAGAACAAAGTCTCTATAGACCTCATCAAGGTTTTTAGAGTGTAAGAATAGCCTACCTCTGAGAATAGAATGGATGTTTAAGCTTTTCTAGGTTTTGCTAACTTATACTGCAGGTTCATCTATGACTTCTCTATGATAGCTTGCCCTTTGTTTGACCTCACCAAGTCTAAGATACTCTGGACTTAGAGCTCTAAGGAATTGGATACCTTTGAAGTCCTTAAAGCTGTAGTTATCTTTACTTCCATCCTTATGTCACTTCAGGATTTAAAGCCCTTCTACATCAAGGCTGACAGTTTAGATTTTACCACTGGAGTGGTTCTTTTCTAGTAGCTGCCCAAAGACAAGAAATAGCACCTAGTGAAAGGGTACAAAAGGAAATTGTATACTGGAACAGACAATAAGGCATAGTACTAGTTCCTAATTGCATGCTAAAGATTCAAGAGAATGAAACAGAAGTGGGGGATTAAAAAAAGGTATTAGAAGTTATATGTAGCTTTATGTAAGTTTTATGATTATTTGATGTTAAACAAGTATGAGGTTTTTCTAGATCTATATTGCATATCCTTCCTAAGATGTCAACTTTTATATACTATGATAAAAGCTCTTCTGGAAAATACAATTAGACGATCTTTCTAGACTCTCCATACTCAGTTGTCCCCTTGTCTGCACCTCTAACACCAAACCTTATAGGTATGATATAATTTAAGTATATACCTAGCTGAGCTTTCCCAGCTTGCTGTCCTCTTCAAAGCCTGCCCAAGTTGAGTTTGCAACTTGGTTCTAGATTAAGTCTTGGTATATTCTGTGTTCTGTTCCTGACACTATACTAATTCCAAAAGTTGTCAATCAAGATATACTATATTAAACAATTCCATAGGCAATAGAGATAGAGGCATATACCAAGATAAGTTTTTGTTGCTATTCTATTTGCTTCTAGAACTATATATTAAATGATACAAATTACAGAGACTTAATAAAATAAAATGATAAAGGAAATTATTACTACTTTTGGTGGTATCTCAATTTCCCTTTTGTACTAAATCCCCTAATTTCTAAGATAATATGTCCTTTTCCTAGAGTCTTCCTATCAAAGATAATATGTACTCAAGATACTCTCCTTCTAGAATCTTCTCTCTTTTTCCTAGTTTATCTGTCCTGTCTCCTCCTAGACTTAGTCAGCCATCTACTACTTCATCAGGTGTCTAATAACATCTACTTGACATATGGTACCCTTCCAAGTAATGACCCATATATTCTACCTGAAAATAGAATGGTACTAATAAGATCAACACTTATTTCTAAGTACTGTCCCTAGTTCTAAGTCTATCCTTTCTGTGTTATGACTTGATAAAATAGCTAAGTTATTATTTATATTTCTTTTTCTTCATTTTCTTTTCCTTTCTTATCTGGGCTTACTATGCAAGGAAAAAGTACAAAAAAGTATCATATGACAAATATCACACATGACAAGTCACATGTTAGGATATTACAGTGTCATGTCACATGATGGAGTCACATGATGAGTATGGGAGAGTAGTGCCTAGACTATATAGTAGTTGTATAAGTAGTATATAGGATCCAATAGAAACTCTATCAAGTTCTTCTTGTCAACTTAGACTTGGAGTGTGATTAAGTTGTCTCAGGCTAAGTCACTATATTCTGATCTTCCAATATAAACTGGAGACTCTACTACCATATCAAACTGTGATTACCCACAAGTGGTTCTAGATTATCATTCTAGCTGAAATGTCTCTTTAGCCTAGTGCCAGCTCACTGTTCTTGCCTCTCAAGTCTTAGTAGTGAGTTTTGTCTACCTTAAGTGTCACTCTAGACTGGTCATCAACCTTACTCTTGCCTGAAGGCATATATATAATAGGTTCCAGAGTGAATTCTCCTTATGGATCTGTTAGTATAAAGTATATTAAATATTACTTTTCATGCAAAATTTACTTGCAGCATAATACTGGTTGTATTCTATAGCAAATTTCTGTCTCCAGTAGCAAGGAACTATAAAATCCACAACAAGGAGATGTTGACCATCATTCATGTACTAGAGAAGTAGAGGTACTTCTTAAAAGAAGCAAAGCATCTGGTAGAGATATAGATAGTATTCCAAATAGTCACTTATTGATTTGTAATTGATTGATTTGATAATTGAAGAGATCAAAAAAGCAAAGTTAGACAAGTAGCAAAAGATATTGTTAAGTCTAAGGTCTATCCTTAGACATACAGTCCTTAAATATATAATTGTGGTAGTCTGTTCTGGTACACAGACTATTATATAATCACTACCTATAGAAGTGCTATTGTTCTTGAAATAGAGATAACATAACTGTCTTAGGGCAGTCCTTTGTTCTATTCAAGGACAGATGATAATCTATGGATAATAGATCAGTATTATGTATAAATATTGAGGATCTTGTATCTCCATGGGATCTTATTTCCTTGGGATCTATTTATGGCCAAAAGAAATGCATTGAAGAGCTTCATGATGGTTATTGAAGTAAACAATTATGTCAAGTAGTTTCCAAAATATCAGTGATTTAGTGTCTGGTGACTTGGTAATTACTGACTGATCTGTTGATAACTCAGTGAATACTGATTGCCTTGAGATGTTTTTGGTATTGTTTAAAAGGTCTTCTTAATGACTTTTAGTGGCCATTTAGATCATCAAAATTGGTTGAGTATTTCTGGAGTTATGGTCCAAATAAAGTTTGTAACAGATAGACTACAAGAATCTAGAATATTTTATGACAGCCAAGAAACTCAACTGTTGCTAAGCTCATTAGTCCCTCTACCTAGCCCACTTTGACTTTATGCTTGTCTACCAACCAGGTTGTTCCATGAAGAAACCAGATGCTCTCTTTCAGAGACTGGACTATAGTATAGGGATTTCTGATAACAAAAATATCACCCTGCTCTGTCCAGAAATATTTGCTGTCCAGGCCCTAGAGAGTGTCAAATTATAAGGGATAGAAAAGAATATGCTCTCCAATATCCACAGAGGCAACTACAATAGAGACCAGAAAGAACCAGTAGCTGGAATGGCTCAAGAGTTCTAGCACTTCTCCAGCCAAATAGTACACTTTATGGAGTAGTTGAACATCAATTGCCTGCTCTACTTCCAAGGCAAGTTGTACATTCCTTGGAACCCAGAACTTCATAAACATATTGTTTTACTGTATTATAACACAAAGATTGTAGAATATTTCAGCCAGTAGAAGACTCTGGAGCTCATATTCTGGAACTACTGGTGGCTCTAGATATTCCAGTATATTAGACAATATATTAGCACCTGTGATCTCTGCTTGTAGACAAAGCTTACTCAATATTCTCCAGTAGATAAGCTTTACTCTCTTCTGGTCCCAGAAGCATAGTAGAATATCTTGAGCATGGACTTTGTGGTAGAACTCCTCAAGTCCTCCAGACACAATGCAGTAATGACAGTGGTGGATTTGGTGTTGAAGAAAGCCTACTTCATTTTAACTCATACAATGGTAACTGTAGAAGAAGTAGTGTTATAAGACAGTTACCAGAAAGAAAACTATTTTTTATATATTTGTCAACTTGATGGAAAACATCTAAGAATACAATGTGGGAAAGATATAAATAGTATGGGAAGGATTATATAAGATATAGATAGTTCTTAGTAAGGATTATGTGATTGTGGAAGATAGGTACACAGACCAACCAACATTTGTATAAGTAGCTATTGGAATCCAATAGAGAACTCTATTAAGTTTTTCCTATACATCTATCTAGGGTAAACCTTGAGTCTTCACAACTTAGTGTTAACAAGCAGCTAGATTGTTCCTATACTATGTCTAGAAGCTTCATGGACTTTCCAGGCAAGTAATCTCAGACAAAGGTCTCTAGTTTGTGATACTTTTTACCTGGGAGCTCTACAGGCTTCTTGGAATCAAGCTGGTATCCTCTACCACATAGCATTCTCAAACAGACTATTATGAGATATTTTCCAAAACAGAAACACTTTTGTATGTACCTGTTATGACTTGGCCAAACAACTAAGTTATTATTTATTTTTTTCTTTTACTAAGTAACCAATAGATATACAAGAGGAAATGACTTGAAAGAGACATGTGGGACTTTATAAATAAGAGTAAGTACAGAAACATGTATAAGTAGTGTATAGCAAATGAACAAGAACTCTATTGAGTTCTTCTTGTCAACTCAGACTAGGAGGGTGATTAAGTCACCTTAGACTAAGTTACTATAGTACCTATCAACTCAAAGGATACTATTTAAACTATAATGGACTTAATCTATGAATAGCATGGGAGTGCTTATATAAACTGTATAGTACTTAGTAAGGGTCATGTGATTGTGGGAGATAGATACACAAACCATCAAATATTTATATAAGTAGATAGCAAAATCCAATAGAGAACTCTATTAAGTTCTTTTTAAACACTCACCTTGAGTAGTCTATAAGTCTTCATGACTAAGCAACAATACAGATAGATAAATAGAATAAGTCAACCAAGAGCTGGATCAGTACCTTTACCTGTTTGTCAACAAGTGACAAGATAACTTGTATAACCTCCTACTAATGGTGGAGTTCTAGTATAACAATCATATCTACTCTTCCATCCAACAGTCTCCCTTCTTTCTAGATACTGGACAGACCCCCCATATGAGATTTGAACTATAACAACATCCTTCTAGCCTAGAGACCATTAACAAGTTCATAGAGAGAATGAAGAATACTACTAAAGAGGCTAAGTCTATGATACAAAAAGCCCAAGAGGACATAGTAAAGTATTACAATTAGTGAAGGACTCTAGCCCCTGTTTTCAAACCTAGAGACAAAGTATTCCTAGATATCTCAGACATCCAGACAACTTATCCCTCCCAGAAGCTTTTTTACCAAAGACTAAATCTATTTACTATAGAACAACAGGTCAAATCTATGGCTTATAAGCTGAGATTACTGCACTTGATAAGACAGCTCTACCCTATCTTCAATATAGTCAAGTTGTCTATTTGTTATGAGAGCCCCAAACAGGAAAAGGTTTCCTACGCATTTGAATACTTAATCCAAAACCTCAAAGCATACAACAGAGTAAGGATATAAATAGTGTAGAGACTCAGCAAGTCAAATCACATGATAAGGTCAGGTGATCATAGAGCATTCTGGAAAGAACATGTGATCATGGGACTCTAGGGTACAGCCACTGTAGTAATAGTATAAGTAGAACTACAATCCAACAAAGAACTCTATCAAGTTCTTCTTGAACATCTACCTAGGGTAATCACTAAGGACATTCACTGCCTATTGATAACACAAGAACTTGATTCCCAAGCGGTGACCTCGCACCTTGTGGCCTCACCACCCACTTACTCTCTTATCATCCTCGCTAACGAGCACAGCACTCAAAAGCATTTTGGATAGCGGGCCCTAGCTGTAAAGGGGACTTCACTGTCAGTTAGGGACAGTGGGTAGACAGTCTGGACAAAGCTCGTGTCCCTGCCAGAGACCTAACCTCTATATCAAGTGGGCTCATAATTAGTTCTTCACTACCAGCTTTGTGCTACCAATCCATTGTGACTAGTCTACGCAGGGGAACGATGGTAACCTCTTAAAGGCCTGTCTAGCTTAAAGATTCCCTTCTTAGGGATAATATTATTTCACTCTTCTTAGTCAGTAGTCAGTCATAAGTACAGATGAAGAAGACCACTCATCCTCCTACAAGGAATCGTCACCATCGCCATTGCCACCACCAATGTCTCGCCAACAACAACAGCAACAGGGAGAATGCCCCTTAGCATCTGCTCCCCCCCCCAAACCACAGAGGAACAACTCCTCGCCATGATCGTAATCCTGCAACAGCAGGTTAATACCATGCTCCTCCAGCAGCAAGGGAGCAGAGTGGAGGTTGCAAGACCTCAAGTTTTTAGTGGGAAAATAGAGGAAGTGAGCACATTTGTGAATGCGGCTTGACTATATATCAGAATAAAGATAACGGAGGAGGTGGCGGCAACCCAGGTGGCCTGGGTATTATCATATGTACAGGGAGGAATAGCAGAGGCATGGAAAGATAATTTGTTGGATGAATTAGCAAAGGGGAAGTCAGAAGTGGAATCGGCAGAGCAGTTATTTGCAAAGATAAGGAATGACTTTGGAGAGACATCAGAGAAAGAAAGAAAGATAGAGCAGTTGAGGACCATCAAACAGGGAGGAAGGACCTGTGACAAGTATGTACAAGAATTCAAAAAGGTTGCCAGGGGGAGTAGCTATGAGGGAAGACCCCTCATTGAAGAGTTTAAAAGAAGACTGAACAGGACCATTAGAAGAAAGTTAGCCGAAGCAGAAGAACCACCAACCACCATTGGAGAGTGGCAAGAAAGAGCGGTGAGGTTAGACAGAAACCAAAGACAGAGCAGAGTAGAGGAGAGAGTGTTAGGGAGGAATACAGCATGCCCAGGGGGAAATGCACAGCCAAGAGGGGAGGATCATATGGAGGAAGAGGGGGGCAAATAACGTGGAGAACGGGGAGAGGGTACAGAGGAGGAGGAGAAGGAGGAGAAGGAAATATGCTCAGTAGAGGGGGAACTTAGATGGGTCCAAGGAGAGACCCAAATGCAATAGATATAGACAGAGGAAGAGGAGGAGACAGGACATGCTATGTATATGGGAAGTGGGGCTATATGGCCAAAAATTGTTGGGAAAGGCATAAAGGAAGAGTAGTGGAAACACCGCAAGAGTCAGCAAAAGAAAATGGAGGACAGTGAGCTCTTGACTGGCCTCCAATAACCTATACAGTGTATTGCACCCAGAAAAACTGAGCAATAAATTAAATTCTATCAATATAACTGAGAGAGTAAGAGACATACAGTACACACTATGGCCGTTAAGGGAGGTCTGGTTGAAAGTAGGGTTAGAAAAGTTGGAAAATCATGAAGGAGTAGCAGTAAAGGCACTGTTGGATAGTGGGGCGACAGGTCTATTCATGAACATGACCTTTGCAAAGAAAAAGAGGTTTAAAATGGAAAAGTTAAAAAAACCTCTCTTAGTCTGGAATGTGGATGGAACAATAAATGTGGGAGGAGCTATAACGCACCAGGTTGAGTGCAATATGTTCTTCAAAGGACATATGGAAAGGGCAAGGATGGACATGTGTAACTTGGGAAAAATGGAGCTAATACTGGGTATGCTGTAGCTAGTGGCCCATAGTCCAGAGATAGACTAGGAGAAAGGGGAAGTAAAAATGACATGTTGTCCACTGATATGTGGGAGAAGAAAACAAGAAGAAGGGGAAGAGGAAGCAAGAAAGATAGAAAAGGATGAGGATGAAGAAACATTAAGAAGACTGTTGCCCAGAAAATTTTGGAAGTGGAGAAAAGTATTTGGAAAGAGAGAGTCGGAAAGAATGCCAGTACAGAAAACCTGGGATCATGCCATAGAATTAAAGGAGGGGTTTACACCAAAGAAAGGGAAGGTATCACAAATGGCCACTTACTGATTTGTGAGTTGATGATTTAATAATAAAAAGGCTCAAAAAAGCAAAGTTTAGACAGTAGCAAAAGATGTTGTTAAGTCTGAGGTTTATCCTCAAACATACAGTTCTTAAATACATGATTGTGGTGGTCTGTGCACCAGAACAGCCTACCACATGATCACTACCTATTGTTCTACATATAGGAGTGCTATTGTTCTTGAA
>Ga0153920_1000454_pt1 | contig 17190 bp, 13 predicted proteins | sample TSNJ004MetaG_FD_104713 | JGI IMG/M metagenome (GOLD analysis project Ga0153920, IMG submission 104713) | Attine ant fungus gardens microbial communities from New Jersey, USA - TSNJ004 MetaG | ecosystem: Host-associated > Fungi > Mycelium > Unclassified | place: USA: New Jersey, Brendon T. Byrne...
CCGAGCAAACCTAACCGAAAGCTATGCAAAACTTTGTCAGCCGTTAAATCATATACCAATGCCTGCTTACTTTATGCTGACAAGAATTAGAGGTTTTCCTATTTCCATGCCCTTGCGCACAATGGCTCCGCCATCATAAATCCATGATGAACCACTCCCTCTATCTCCGCCCCTAGGACTATATTAAGCTGAGCGCGTATAGAAAAAAGGCGTGCAGACGTACCCATGTATCCAAACCATGACCGGAAGGCGAGAATGTAGAGTGAGTCCAGCGGGGCATGTAATATTTAAATTGAGACATTCGAATTCATCGTGCTTGAGAGTCTGGAGGGGAATATCTGCATGGTCAAGACCAAAAAGCATTTCCTCAGTGACCTTGCATTCTTGGGACTGCGGGCAGATAGGCCTACGAGAGAACGACTAGGTGAGCATGTGTTAACTGCAATGCGCAAACGAGGAATCGCACCCATGTTTTGAAGCAGGCGTTATGGCAGGGTATGTATTGAACAGTTTTGACTGGCGAAAACGTGCGGGTATCGAAGCATACTTGATACCAAGATACTGGTGTATCGAGGCATGAGGAGTAGAGGCCACATGGTTGATACCGCAGAAAGTTGTGTCAAGAGCAGCATGGTGAAGTTTTGGATACGGCTGAGACAGGTTGTGGTCTTGTACGATAGGCATGCTGCATAGAAAACCAAGCCTCCCACGGAACGAGAAACAAAGGGAAGGCTCTATTAGTTCAATAAAGGGTATGAAGGAATAGGGTCAGGATGGGAGAAAAACAAGCACTCTTTGTGGAAGACTCAAGTCCCATGCTGATTGATCGACTCCGACGGTTTTAGGAGCTCTCGACCAAAAACAATGTTCGTTTTCCAAGATAGGAAGGTCCCAATGCAGATCACGCGTGATGGATCGGTTTGTTCCGATTTCGTGTGGTTTTGGTGAGCGCCGGCTGAAATGGATATTAGAAATTGGGACGCTGTTTGTAACATCCCTCCCTGGAATCGAGGGGGGTTTGAAGTGATTGGAATCAAAACAAATGACTTGTACTCACTACCGAATTTGATCTCCGGGCTCGACGGTATCGGTCCAATGTGCAGGCACTTCAATCTGCGATTTTATTGATCCTCTCAAGGTTAGTCTTTTTTGAGAGACGACATTCATATAAGCCTAGTCCAGGCGTGTAAGATCGAAACACCTGTAATAAGAGCACGATGCACTCACCTTGTGGATCGGAGCCCTAAAATTGATGTTTCAGGGTGTAGAGTCAAAAAAGCAGGTAAGCTATCAAACTGATAGCATCCATAATCACATTGTGCACAGACGTTTGGTTGAAATTTACAAAACATCAGAAGCACTGGGCATTAAATAGCACTGGAGGACTGTAAGTTTATCAGATCGTACTGGACTAGCTCTGCAAGATAGAGATCTTAATCCTAGCAAAGAGAAAAAAAACTGTCCGAAGGTGGATGTGATGGTATGAATGACAAAAAAAAAGTCTTCGCATCATTGTCTTGATCAAGCGAGCATCTATCGGCTCTGATTGGTTCTTTCATTTGTTTACCTATCTCACGCTCATCTAAGATGGATCACCAGATAAACTGGCTCGTAAATTCATGGGATATTTGCGAAGGGACTGAACCAACAAAGGGATGTCTTTTGGTGAATCTCATCTTCTCACATGCTACTCAGAAATACCCAAGAGGACCCTTGATGAACTCTAGTGAATTACATGCCTTTTTTTGCTCCAAAATCAATCACTGCGGGAACAAAAACAAAATTCACTCTATTCCATCAACCTAACAATAAACTCGAAAAAAAGTAATCTCTCAACCTACATGAACAACTCGTCAAATATATATATATATCACAGCATCCGTCTTAAATCCGTTCATACTTGCAAATATAAGCCCGCGCATTCAGAACTTCGTCCAGCGATGCCACTCGCACATTAGTATCAGAAATAAATGCCCATTGTCTTGTTGTCGTTGTTGTCATTGTTGTTTTCTCCCCCGCTGAGGAAGAGCGTTTCTCGTTCTTCAAGTCTGCACTCTCATCAGAACCTCCCTTCTCCTCCAACTCTGCATTATGAACTTTGAAATCATTGACTCCACGATCGCCATGAACATCCATCAGAGGTGGTTTGTCGGGTAAGGCGACGTAGGAGACATAATGTCCACTTAGCTAAATTCACGTATGAGGCTCAAACTATGATAATTCTTACACATTGGACCAAAAAAACTCACCATGTCTCCAATATGTACCATAACAGCGTAAAGTCGATACAAACACCTTCCGTCCTCATCTCTTGTCCCATTCCGTCTACACGATCGACTCTCTTTATCCGACTCAACAGTATCTTCCTCTTTCACCGGCTCCAAGAACGGACTCAAGTCCAAACATTCAGGAAACGACACGAATTCTTCCAATTTCCTAATCCCACTACGTCCAATCCCTCCATAGCCACCAAGTCCTCCGCCTGAGGCAGCTTCTCGATTCGCGCGTGAGCTACTCTGGTGTGCAGAGAACCCCGAAGCGAGTCTCTCCGCGAATGACGACAGTGGTGACGAATTCAACGGAATTAGCTGTTGAAATCGTTTGAGGTGAACCACAAGGACCGGAGGAGGAATTGAAATGAGATATCGTTTATACGCCGGTCGGAGAATCCTCTCTTGCTTCTTCTTAACCTTGGTGGATGTTTTCGGCATCAACGGCTGTGTCGGAGACATAGCCGAAGGCACCGTCTCTACCACAGCGTCATAAGTGGGCAGGGTTAACGGAATCAAAGAAGGATATTCTTCGTATCCTAATCCAGGTGGAGCAAAGGGACTAATAAACTGGGTTTCCCGACCTGTTTGCGATGTACTTTCCATAGCACTCCCCTCTCCACTGTCACTCTCCTCTGAAGGTGTTGTACTCCGACTCGGACTTGCAGGAGTATCTGTACCCCCATCACTCTCTGTGCTCATCTTTCGTATCCCGTTCGAGGATGATCTACCTGGCATCCTCGATGGAACAACCAAGGACATCCCCTGCCCCCTCTGCACATTTTCCTGATGATCCATCTCCATTGTCGAGCCTTCCATGCTAGAATCGCAATTGACACCAGACTGGGAAGATATAGACGTTGAAGTCTGTATGCTGCTGTTATCATCTACCTCACAATCATCTTCGCCGGTGTTATCACCAGAAATACTGTCATTAGGTAGAATGTCAACGACAAGTGTCGTTGAGATCCGTGGAATAGGAAGACCACCGGGTGTTGATCCAGAAAGTTCATGTACCTCGGGAGTATGCAATTCGTCCTTGGGAGGCGGTGCTGGCTGCGTCAAAGGCGCTTGAGGCGTCTCAGCATCAGGCGTAGGGATGTTTCCGTCCGATGTAAGCATCGCACCATTAGGTACGGGCGCAGATGTCACCACTGACTGCGCAATAGGTGGTTGACTCGAGCTTGCCGTAATTGTCGAGTGAGGCGAGGTATCAGTTTCCTCCACATCCGCCCGCCCGCCGGACTCAGCCGAGGCGAATGTCGCATTAGATGACTGGGACGATCGAGAATCCAAGGACAGCAGTGGGGGTGCTGAAAGCTTATCCTTTGCCTCCATAACATATTCTGACACAGGCGTTTTCTCTTCGTCATCTTCATCACCACTATCTTCTCCATTCTTCATCCCCTTCACATATCCATTCTGTATTTTCCAACACCTTCTACATCCAACCATATTCTCTCCATTCAACTCCTCCACAGCCGTAAACCTCCTTAAACACTCCTCCAACCCACTAAATTGGCTCGTAGCAGCCAGCGGTGGCCCTTTTCCAATGTTTGCATTTATAGACGAAGTGCTATGGTCGTCTTGAATCTGCGATCGACTGTTCGATCCAGGAAGATGGGAGTGCGTGGAAGTTTTCAGTCTTGTCAATGGATTCGTCCTGCTGCCGTTCTCAACATCTGTCCCTGCTCCCGCTCCGTCTGTCCCCTTCTCCTCACCGTCAGATCCGCTCATGGTGTGCGAAGACACAGGGACAGGAGCCACATCAGCTAGGATCTTCCTCAGATACGTCTGCTCCCGTCTCGTTTGATCGGGTACTCTAAGATTCTTGGAACCTTGTATCCCGCTATTTTTTTGTGCCTGTGCCTGTACATGCATGTTGATGTTCTGCAAGTGTGACTGGATGGATTGTTGTGGTACGCTGAGCGGGGGTTTGTTCGGAGATGGACCTGAGTGTGATTGTAGAGTAGCAGGAACCGCTAATGTTGGTTGCGATTGTGACCGCGACGATTCATTGGGAGCAATGGTAATTGAAGAAGACGGCAAAGAGAGAGTTCCTGGGGAGGAAACAGAGGTTGCGATTGCCGACGAAGACGGTACGTAGTTTGTGTTGTTTAGTGACTCGTCAGAAAAACTGAACAAGGGGTCAGACATTGAAATAACGGGGGACGATGACTTGGATTTCAGGGGAAATGCACTCAAGCGATGTTCCGATGAGCGCTTCTTATCCTTGCCGACTCCTGCATCTTTTGTCTTCTCTTCCTCCTTTCCTTTTCCCTTCCTTCCCTTCCCCCTGTTCCCCTCCTTGTCCCGTAACCCAAGTCTGACAGTTGAGCTAATCCTTCGACTCAGCTTCGTCCAACTGTCATCATCCTGCTTTTTCTTGTCCTTCCCATCTGATATTTTCTCCTTGTCATGATCCCTGATAGATTTTTCCTCTACAGCAAACTCAACACGAGAAGAAATGGAGGGACTGTTGAAGGTGGCTTTAGAGTCGTCGCTCTCTGCTCCTTTGGTCTCCGATGGGCTTATTCGTGGGGGCTCGAGATTCGAAGCATCCAAAACCTCATTCGCGTGAGCAGAGAGATTGTCGGAATTGTGGACTGCATTTGAGGTAGACTCATCACTAAAGGGAAGATCAAATATGAGACTTGAGAAATCGCCATCAACTGTAGGGATCGATAGATCAGAAAGTAGATATTCCATACTCCGCCGGCGAGAGACGAGATCAGGTAACGACTTCTCGGGAATTTGGGCATCTTCTCGTTCTCTCGGGGAAGGTGGCATAGAAGACGATCGCTTAAATGCAAATGCATCTCCCACTGTGCTACGGAGATCACCATTAGAGTTTGATACTTCATTGAGAGTTATGGCCTCGTCCTCGTCTTTTGGTCCACTGCTACTGATGACATTGTCATCCAAGCTTGTTTGGGCGCTTAAGCTTGTGGCCATCGTCAGATTTGGACTCGCAGAAGCCAATGAAGTACCCGGGAACGCAGTCAATTTCTTGGCAAATTTTTTGAATCGATCGCGTCTACGCAAATGGTTCACTTCCGGTTTCAGCGATAAAGAGATATCGTGAAAGTCTTCATATGTTTGGGAGACATGTTTGCATTCTTGGCAGACCAGAATACTGGTCAGTCTCCCACAAAAGACCATGTCAGGCAACGAAATTAGGGTATCGGCCTCAGATAAAGGCTGGGTCGATTGGGTCGATTGAGTTGTCGAGGATGGGGTCAAATATGAGGATCGTCGACGCTTCTTGGGTTGTTTAGGTAGCTGCGGTTGTCGTTGCTTGATAATCTATCGTTACAACATCAGCCAAGTTAAGCGGGGGTAGCGAGCGGTTTACATCTTGCTCCTCCATTCTCATAGCATCAAGCAGAATGCGCAGAAACTCATGAGCATCCTGCTGAGAAAGTTCTAGATATTGATCATACTTTTGCCCAACAGCGGCCAAAAGGTCCCTTCCAACCAAGGCATCAAGTTCCGGCTCCGGTTGTCTACAGTGAAGCAAGCGACTTACTTTGGGCTGAGACTTTCCCGCTTCCTTTCAGACTGGATGCGCCACGCTTGGCGCATAATCTCCAAAAATCTGTCACCGATAGGCATATCCACCCAATCCTTTTCGTACAAACCACCATGACCATGGCCATTCGTCAGTTGTGGAGACCGCCGGGAGAGGAGCAGGGTGTTGGAATGTTGTTGAACTTCTTCAGGGACATCATTGAATTGGACAAGATCTACGAGTAGACGGGTTGCTATAAGCTTTCAACAAGACACAGTTAGTTTTCAAGAAACCAGTTAGCTTAGCCTGTAGGCACCGAAAGTGATAGACATACGCCTTGCAGGACCGAGTTCATGAAGCAGGTGTTTCCATGGTTAATGAGTCCAGGTGGAAGGTAGGCCTGTTGTGCCTGTTTACGAGCCCAGTATACTTCCCGAGGTGTAAGCACTTTTTGTTTAGGCATCGCGGTAGTGAAGGGGTCAGTCAAACACTGGTGATTCAATCAATCACTTGACATTCCACGCCACGCCACGTTTGCCATATCAGACAATGTACATGATGCAACACAACGCGATAGATTATAGTTGTACAATTAGTATTGCTATTGACTCTCAGAAAGAAACAAGTCCAGTATTAGAAGGAAACTGATCATTTCAAAAGTGGGTCAAATATCAAAGCTCTTCCTCGTCACCAAATGGATCCCAATCAGGCGGCTCTTTTGTCTCTACTCCCGCTCCTGGGATTTTTCCCTGCCCTCCATCTTGTGGCAACTCATCGTTCTCGACTTCATCATACCGACAAGCCCATTCCCCTTTCTTGATCTTCCTCATCCGTTTTTCAATCTTTTTCATCCGTTTTCGTATTGGACGTGCTTTAACGGGGGAGGGAGTCAATGCAGGAAGTGAAAGTGTAAGATATCCTCCCTTGTCCTCTAATTGAGAGGGCGACACAATATGAACAGCCACGCAAGATGAGGGACGAGGAGGAGAGGAAGTGGCAAGTGTAGGACCTGGGGATGAATATATGGAGGATGAATGCGTGAGGTCTGGTGTCGAAGGATAAAGGAGCGTATCCACTTGGCTGACATATTCCTCACTATCAAAGGCTGAAGAACCACGGGGAGAAGAGGGTGAAGATACAGGCAACACAGGGCCCATATACCGAGCAAGGAATTTGGCAAAGCTGTTTGATGCACCATTCCAGTAGTCAACATCGAGATCGAGATCGATATCTTCCATATTGTCATCATCATCCTCAGTCTCCGATCCCGCTAGATTATTCTCTGCAAAAAAATCGCGATCCTCGTCCGAAACCTCATCCGTTGCATATCTTGATGACGGCTTACGTTTGTAGGCAGGAGATTTTACGGGGATGGAGAAAACAGGTCTAGGGAGAGGGGGCAAGGACAGCCAGACACGACCTTGAGCAGAGAGGACATGAGGAGTTTCCGAGATCCCGCGACGTCTTGAATCCAGAACGTGATCGACACTAATGTGAATTTGAGTTACAGATGAATGGTGCTGTAGATTGAATGGGTCAGGGCTTTGGGCGGTGTGAAAAACGAAAGGATAATCACGTAAAGAATAGCGCGCTCTTTGTCAGGGCCCTTGGGCCAAACATGTGCGAGGGTAAAATCCTCCTCGTCCTTCCAGTCCCATCCTCCTTCATCCTCATCATCGCAAGCTTCTGATAGACCATCGCCTTTCTGGCCATCCCCATCCACGTCGGAGAACAGCTCATCCTCCTCTTCGTCGTCACTATATGAGCACTTTCGCCAGCGATATGGGTCCTGAGTGTTTGAAATTTTGGCCCACGTTTGGCCGGATTTCAGCTGGCCAGGTTTATACATGTAACTGTACGTTTTAGCATCCTTCTTAACCTCAAAGAGGTGTGCATCGGTTGTGCTCTGTCTCGGTTGTCCACCGAAGAGCCAGGCAATTAAGCATCGCAGATGGGTAAAGGTGTAGTTGAGAGGAACACGGACAATGCGGTGCACCCCACGATAAAGAGCACCCGCAAGGTCCAGCCGAACAAACTGAAAACGAAGATAGATATGTTTGCGCCATGAGGTTGGTGTGGGGAGCATTCGAGTCGTATACTTTGCCCATTTTCTGCCAAAGGGGTTGCGTGGCGAATCCAATGGGCGAGGAGGATATGGAGGCAGCTTCAGATTTATAGCTGAAATAGAGGTAGAGCATTGTCGGCGCTTTGGTGCGCGATCGTCAGGCAGCGAAGAGTCGCGAGCACGCTTCAGAGACATAGCAGTGTCAAAGTTTTTTATCTACGCGCACTGGGTATAAACGCAATCACGTGTTCTGATGCATTCGTCGCGTGTCACGGGACTCAATTTTGGACTCAATCCGAATCTATTCAAATACAAAACACAATTGATATCTGCCATCAAGCACATAATTTACAAAAAAGAAGAGAATCACAAATTTCCTGGACAACGGACCGTTCGGTGACTCGCTTGGAACACCCACCTACGTCCCAATGTCAGAAACGAGAAAAGAGTGCAGACCAGTGAGACCTACCGATCCTTCCAATTCTTAAAATAAGTTTCCGAAATAATTTGCTTTGACAGACGTGAGCTTTGACCAGCGTTCGACACCATGGTCATACTCATACTTCCCGCCACATCAGTGCTCTCTGAGGATGACGTAACATTTGGGATCAGAAACCCATCGCTTTCCTCTGCGTATGGTAATGCCGCCAACAGTTCCGTGAAATTGACGTCCATCCCCTGTGCAGTTGCATAGTCTTGGGCGTATTGCACCGCCTGTTGGGCTTTCTCGCAGCCATAAGCACACTCGCTTCGACGCATCTCGTAAAATATCCTGACTTCGGATGACAATCTTTCTTGACACGACAGGAGCGCCTTGTAGAGCTGTTGTTCGGCGTAGAAGCTGTTTCGTATATAGAGGACCCGGACAAATTCACTTCTCAGGGCTGATCTCGAATCTGTTATCTGTTCAGGTATTGAGTAGCTGATCCCTCAGCATCAAAAACAGGTGAGACCCACCAACTCATTTCCTTCCGGATGTGGCAGACTACTCATGCTTGCGACTGTGTTCAGTCTCGGTCGCAAGGCCTCAGCAAGACCCAGCTGCTGGCAGCATACTTCAATAACACGTCTTTCTGGCCTTAATTCCATCTGAGTAGTTCTCGCCAAATACTCCGACTTCCATGTCCCATAACTGCGCTTCTCGCTCGCTCGCTCATAGTCGTACGTTGGTACCTCGAGTATCCCAATGCTAGGTGGCTGCTCTGCGATAATCTCTTGAATGACCGATTGCAGAGGGTCGAGAAGGATGGGTGAGGTGTGAACCTCTTCCAGCCACCGGTTGACTTTGACCAGTTGATTGGAGGAAAGAAACTTGGTCATGAGAAAAGGAGAGATTCGACAGAAGAGAAGAGGATAGAAAAGCGCAAAAAATAAAAGAGAATTTCAAAGCTAGTGGAAAAAGAGAGACAGAATACCGCGCACACAACACTGGGGAAATCGAATGAGAGAACTTGTAATGCGCAGCGATGAATACAGAAGGCTCTTGTAAATCATAAAATCCTGAGCTGTTAACTCTTTAATATATGAGGTAGTTGTTCAATGTGTCCCTTGCACTAAACTGGAAACGGCATCCCAATGAACTAAATTTATCGAAGCAGCATTCAGGGTAGATCTTCGGCAGTTAGGTTCCGCCACTTTCCACTTTGGAGTTCTACATTTATAGCCCGCTTTGTAGCACTTGCTGAAACAAGGGATTTGGAGCACCTGATACCGTATCGGCGGGGTTATAACGAATTTGAAGGCGATAAGTCCAGTGAAGGCTGACTGGTGCTCATAAATCATGCTCTCAGTTTCTACATTCTACAATACAGCCGCTCCCGTCACGCTAGAACGCGCTAGAACACAAGACACACGTGCGCCCACTAAAATATCACGTATCGAAATGCGAGTTCTAGTTTTGATCCCTCTCCAAACACATCATCCCCACAAATACGGAGTTGAAGGATCACAGTGTAGTAGTACCCACGAGCTTCACGGATATGCATCTCTTAGTATGAAATTGCAGTAGGTCGATTAGGTCGATTCCACGGTATGGACTTTCATCATAGACATCAACTTCCTAATTGGATACAAAAGTCTCACCAGTAGTATCTGGACTTGTCCATGAATGTCGATTGATAATTAAAAAAACCCCGAGCTGCATTCTCTCGTATCAGATAGTGAATTCAGTTTCCTTTTTTGCAACATCAGATTCATGCTGTTTATCGTTCGCTGCTTCTTATCGCTAACGCTGCCAAGGTAACCTCTATGAATTCAAGAGGTCGAGACCCGAATGTAAATTGAGGGAGGAAGAGTGTGTGTGTGCGTCAATAGTTCCCCATACCTTGGTAACCTCCTATCGTGTGCAATGATCACTTACAAGGAACGAAGTTTACACGAGATGATAAGCATATTGCATACGAGAACAGGAGGTATGGTCAAACTTGAGGCCATCATCGTCGAAAAGGCGAAAAACCATTGAATCGCTTTCTCTTTCTACTATACCTTTTTTTACGATCTGATCCAAATCATGATGTCGACAGCTTCTCAAATCCAACCAAAACTCTGCATGACCGTTCGTTCTGTTTGCTACCTCTCAATTGCTAAGAGATGTCAAATGAAGTCTAACACCAAGCGGAAATGACCACAGAAAAAAGAATGAGGAGTTTCTTGGCCTTCCTTGGTTTAGATGAGACGGCATACTATGATTCACTCAAATGATTCATGTGTACCTTAATTGAATGTACTGAAACGTGCAAATTTTAATACCAAAAAATCATAAAACGACTTTGTCGTTGGAGAAAGGTTGGTTCCCGAGGTCGAAGTCGAAGTCGAGAGTTCTACAGGCGGTTGCGGTTCCAGGCGCGTTCTTTGAGCCTTTGTGATGATACTTCCTTCTCCATACCATCAGTGAGATCCAATATTTCCCTTTTGTTCTCGAACGATCCAGTGCTCAGGCCGTAACCTTGAAGTAGGGCAAAAACCATAATAATGGTCCTGAATTTTGATACAGAATGACAAACCTGATTCAGTGCGTCCAGTCTTCTCGGACTCAGTCCCTTTTAGGTTTGCTATAAATGGACTAGAGAGTTTTCTGATATTGTGTAGTAGTGAATGCATTCAAGGGTCAGGTCTCCGCATAGCTCGGGAATATCCACCATTTTACGGACTTGACGGATGAACATCAATTGTCAATTTTGTAGTTCCAGTGGTGTATTAACTTAAAAAGAAGGAATGAAGTGCTCCCCGAATTTCTCGGGAATACGGCTCAGTACAGGGCTGGATGAAGGCACCATAGCATGAGAAACAGGAATGATATTTTGATGGCATCTTCAGGTGAGAATTGTCCAGTTCCTGGCCCATTCTTTTTTTCGTTGTCCCCTGAAAGAAGCCTACAGCTTCCCATAGATTTATAGTGAATATGGTGAGAGATACACCACTATCTTTCCTGTACAGTCTTTAGGACAAAAAGAGCTAGACACACAGCTGTGAGGACGAGCAAGATCTTCCAGTCATTTTCGCTGTCATTATTGAATGAGTTTAGACGTGGTCACTTTTTGTCTTTATCATCATACCTGCTACCCTTCTTTTCTACCACAAATCTCACATTTGTGATTGATATGGAGATTGGTATGAATGTTTACATTTCCTTTCCTTTCGAAGTGCATGGGAACCTGAAATGAGTATATCAGAACAACAGGACATTGGCGAGAACATATTCACCCAAAGGCGTGAGGTCTTCCTGCAAAGGAGATGATCCAACAAAGCTTCCTATAATGGGTGCAGCGAGTTAACCAATCGTAACTGGGGATCATGTCAGCCGAAAGAAAACGGCTGATGCAAACCGGGGCACATGGGACCTCTCCCACACTTGCAGCTTCGCCGTGTGTTGATACATCTAGGTCTAGATACAGATGACCAAGTTCACGTTCACGAGGCAGGAACACCTGTGTCTTGTCCATCTGATATACCCTATACTCACGATATCTTTTCCTATCTCCATTCACAAGCTGAAACGATGGACTATGGTATAGGTCATCTGAGTTCTTGGTGAGTATTGCATAGTGCCATCGGCTTCGTTGATCAGTGATCTCATCGGAGAGCTCAAGGACGGATTTCGGCGGATAGTCCCTCCAAAGTCTTGAAAAAAAACTCAACAACAATATCAGGATCAAACAGCATTTGAAGTACCCAGAGCAGATTGTAAGTAGAGCTTGAATCCATGCAGTCCTACACATTCATGTGGTGTGGGATTTTCCACAAAGGAAGTAACTTGAATATTGAAATACAGAAGCATTTCCAACAGCCGAGAATCTTCAGGACCAAGCACACCTACTAAAACATAATCGTAGGCATGTGGCACTGATTTACGTGCTCTAGACGATCAAGAGTACAGCAGAAAGCTTGAAATCTTTCAAACCACTTTTAATTCGTCTTGGTGTTGCGAGCGCTGATGCTAGGATGCTTATTGAAATTGGCAAGGTCATCCATGGGGTAATAAGTGTTGCCCAGCATGTGTGATTGTTATCTGACTTAAAACAGCTCAATTCTGTGACTCAAACAGTGGTCAATTGCATCAAAATCGTATACAAAGTTGATCACATTCCCTTTCAACGCGAATAACACGACTGATCAATTTTGTAGTATTTTGAAGTTCAAGGGGGTCTCACGAAGCAATGCAAGACCTCGCAGAGAGCATGTGTATCCTAGCTCATCAGCTGGACAGGCAGTCAAGTTCCAACATCAGACAAATTGCGTATTACTATCAATGAGTTTCCTGGAATGGTGGAAGAAGTGGTGGACTTCATTAGGCAGCGGCTCGAAAGTTGGTCAGGTGTGTATTCAGCCGCATGAGATGGATTGACGACCAAGTCATTGGTTGCAGTCAAACACATCCTCGTTCTCCCTCATAAGGATCAAGCCATTGAATTACGGAAGAAGCTAGATGCTTTCGCAGGAAATTTCGACAGGGATCTTCTTATAGAGATCCGAGCAGAGCAAGGTCTGATCTTCGTGCCTGACATCCATTGCGTAAGTTGTCTGATTCGTGGTATTAACCATTATGATGATTGACAGACAGGTACATGAACCCTATGAGTCTGTCGAATCACCCCGTGCTACTTCTCCGAATCGATCGCTCCATCCTCCTGGCCCGAGACCTGGTCGCAGTGTGGATAGTGGTTTTTGAGACATCACAGTCAACACTGGCTCATTCTCCCGCCACTCCTTGGAGCCCCAAAATTGATGAATGTACTTTCAAAGTTGTCGACGATACGTCACCTTCCTCATGTCTACTTCCAGCAAGACAATGACCCCAAGCATGTGTGTACCTGGACGACCTTCTCATGATACCATGAAACAAGAGAATCGGGACAGATATCTACCAATTCTTGCAACTGAAGAGGGACAATTGTGGCGCCTCGTATCCTGGCTACTTCTTTGGAATCTTCCGACAGCGGAGGTAATGGATAGTCAAGCCACAGCCGCCAATGCAGTCTGAGGAGAAACCTAAGCTGACTGTACAAATTGAGACATCGACAGCCACGAGATTGTCTCTATCTACAAAGTCTACCGCTATCTCTACGGTAGCAACGTTGAATTCAAAAGGGAATAGCCACACGAGCTCAATCAATGAAGCAGGAATTTCTAAGCGAGTTGGTATCTTATCGGAACTCATGATCCTGATGGAAGTGTCTGGTACTTGCAAAATATCCGACTTTGGTATCTTGGAGAGGACGGATGACGAAGTTGGTGGTGCCTTCACAGCCATGCAGGGCACGGTATTCTGGATGACACCTGAAGTCATTGATACTCAGAAGAAGGGGTACAACTTCAAGATTGATATTTGGAGTGTTGGGTGTGTCGTATTGGAGATGTGGACAGGAAAGAGGCCGTGGATAGATCAGCAAGTGGTCGCAGTCGTGGTGAAGGTGTTGTGTGTTTGTCTCTGTCCCCGAAAGTGTGACTCATGCTTGTTTTTCTCTAACATCTAGCTCTACAAAAATAAATTGCTACCGGTCCCAGAAGAGGTGCATTTGTCACCTCTCACCGACGATTTCAGGAGGCAATGTTTTGCTATGTGAGTTTTCAATACCCTGTGGCCATCTTTATCATTGAAACAATATTCTTATTTCACAATACACTACGTTAAGGCCTCGGACAATTTCTTCGCGAGAGGTTCCGCAGAGGCAGGATTCTGACCTGTGATGAGCTTTCCATCTACGACGACGTGAGCCTGCAATTATACAATCCTTGTCAACCCACCATATCCGAAGACATTTGATATCAATGCGCACCTCCCAGTCTGGGGCTTTCTCGTAGACACCTCCCAGTTCCTTGATTTTGTCCTCCACAAGGAAGGGAGCATACTGATTATTGTCATCAATGTAAGAAATCAATTGGAGTGTGAAACTTCGGGTGTCACAGTACCTCAACATCTCCGACAACTTCCTCTTCTGTGTTAGAAAATCCGGTAACTTTCTTGCCAGCAAAAATTGATTTTCCATTTATTCGAGCGCCGACGAGGGCACTAGATTAGACAAGCCGATGAGTCACAGAAACACAGGTGAAACTAGGATAGCTACTCACGCAGGACCGTGGCAGACAGCTGCAACATACTTGTCTCCACTCCAGAATGCCTCAACAAGTCTGGCGCAATCTGGATCAGCAGCCAAGTCGATTCCTGGTCCGTGTCCTCCGACAAAGAAGATGGCAGCGTAATCATTTGCATTGACTTCGGTTAAGGATTTGACGGCAACTTGCTTGGCCAGAACTTTCTCGTCAGTCTGGAATTTTAACGCTCGTTCATCCTTGGAATCAGTAGCAGCCTGAGCTGTATGAGCATTTATCAGAATACGGACAAGATAGAACCTACGGTGACACTATCAGTATCAATGGGAAACGTTTTCTCAGGTGACGCAAAATCAATATCGAAATTTGGAACCAGTGCGTAATATGGGTGTGCAGCCTCAGAGAGCCAATAACCCTGAATTAATGCGTCAATATAAATATAGTCATGGCGTTGAATGCTTGAACTCACGGTTTGGCGGCCACGAGATATTTCCTTGTTGGCAGATGTAAACACGAAAAGGATGCGAGGTGCCATTGTTATGGGAAGAGAGTTACTGAAAGATAGTTGGTTAATATACCTGGTTCTTTGCAGTTCGCCATCACAATCGATCATCATATGTGGACATAGTCGGTCATCAATCACTGATTACAACGGAAAGGAAGCTTGAGACTCAAAAGATCAGGGAGATATAGCGCACAGCCGAGGATAGGTGCTTCACAAGGTCTACCATCTGACCATTCATGTCTTCGTTCTTCGGCTTGCGAATTCTATTGTCTCCACACGTTTAAAATTACTGTCAAATCGTTATACATATAAAAAGGACAACAGGAGACGAAGAATCGTATGCGAATCATACCAGCCAGGTATTATTGTCTCAAATTCTCCCCAGATCAGAAATTGCGATCGTTCTTTGACTATTGTGATTTTCCATGCCAACCTACTGGAATGGACCGACAAACACGGCGGACATATTGTCAAGTCATAAGCGGCTCAGCCCGTGGGTGCCTTGTCACCCTTCACTTCACACCCGAACCTTTATGCTTTACGTCGCGGATGTGACATGTGACAGACTTGACAGCAGTGAGATTCAGATCATACCAATGAATCAACATAATTTCTTACATCACCTTCCATTCCAATGAAACAATAATGGATTACTTCCCGTAGGCAGTCTAGGGAAATTTTGTGCTACACAGGTCTTTCCAGAATGCTCCATGCCGAGATGCCGAGCACGAATTTCAAATTTGGGGGGTCTCCCATTGATAGGATTCGTTTGCCCTGCGGTTACATCTGAGATATCCATGCTTCTTCACCATGAAGCAGTGGATTCATCTCCTTGTCCGTTTTTCATTGCATATCCTGATGTTTTCTATAAGAAAGGGGGTGAGCGATTAGACATTGCCCAGGGCCCTCCAGTAACCTGTGATGAAAACACGTGCTCCTTCGACCTTTTTTCAACCGCAACAGCAGCAACAAAATAGAATTCTGAGACTGCCCCAGTAAAGCCGGGTGGCATCTTCATGCCAAAATCGATGACGATGCTCAAAGCACTGTCGTACCCAGCACCCCATCTCAATTCACTTCGTGAAATGCCATGAGGGACAAATCGAGCAAGGCATGCACTGATCAATAGATCACCACTTTCAACTGGGCCACAACAAAGGCCACCAATTCTTACAGCTTAGAATTAACAAAAAAGGTGTATCCAACCGTCGTATATTAAAGGAGGGGGATGGTTCAATCATATTGGGTCCTCGGTTTCGCTCTGTGCTAGAGCCATTTTGAATCGCGCTCCGACCGGGGAATTCAGGAAGAGGTTCTTTCCTCAAAGTAATCATGCATGCCCTTGTGGTCCCAATAGGGTAGAAACCTGAGCTCACATTCTGAATGATTGCAGTCGGTTCATCTACAAAAATGGTGATTGCATGGTGATCAAACACTTTGTCCTGTTCCTAACAGACAACCCTAGAGTGTTCGCTTGGTCAAGTAACATCACTTAACATGAGGTGCTATCACAGAGTCATTGAGTGCTGCTCCTTTATTCGTGCTTTCTCTTTTCTCCTTCTCTCGCTTGTCTTGTGTCTGGATCAGTTGCAAGTGATTCTGGGTTTTCTTATGTTTCTCTTTGGGCTGTGTTATCGTAGGATTGTACGCGTCACAAATTTATGATTTAAAAAAAAGTGGGACATGTGACTAAGTTGACACTATACTCAAATCAATCCTTGGCCGATCAGTTCTTTGTCCGTTGTGTGAGGGATCTTTTGGTGTAGTTGCTGGAAGACAATTGTCACACTTCAGAGTTCAGCGTCGAGTAAAATGGGACAAAATAACTAGAGAGACATAGATTATGACTGATTCAAGTTAGACGGAAATATTAGAAGACATGATATCACCAATTCTTTCACTATAGTAACGAGCATCACTGTTATGACTTTATGCAAAATCGGAGGAATGGAAGAAAGACAACGTTGTGAATTGGCAAGAGTTTTCTCTCCTAATTTCATTTTTCTGTCTCTTGAATGACCTCTAAATCAACATGGTAAACCAACTCATTTTTGTAAGATAGATATTCACCATGACCCTCATAGGGAGTTCCCTCTATTGGCGTTGTCTTCGCCTCCGTCTATTAAGGTGAGGAAGATCTTCTCTCAATGGATTTTCTGCCACCTCGTCTGCTGTCTGTCTAGCCTTCGGAGTAGGTTGGCGGGATAGAAATGCAGATCTCTCTTCCTCGGATAACGGCTTCCAGACCCACGCAGGAACCTCGACTGGATTTTCAGGGGAGGCATTACCA
>Ga0153920_1000459_pt1 | contig 17121 bp, 11 predicted proteins | sample TSNJ004MetaG_FD_104713 | JGI IMG/M metagenome (GOLD analysis project Ga0153920, IMG submission 104713) | Attine ant fungus gardens microbial communities from New Jersey, USA - TSNJ004 MetaG | ecosystem: Host-associated > Fungi > Mycelium > Unclassified | place: USA: New Jersey, Brendon T. Byrne...
CCAGGCGATGCCCTTTTCCGCGGTCTGCAGCATGTAGGCCCGCTGTCCGTTGATGTCCACCGAGAACCCGCCGACCTCGCTGATCGCCTCGGTGGCCCCGGCAAACAGTTCGGGATGGTGCGTCACCATCCACCCGGCCCCGTAATCACCGCCGGCCTCCTCGTCGGCGAAGAACGCGATGACCAGGTCGCGACGCGGAGTGATCCGCTGTCGCACCATGTGGCGGATCACCGCGATGATCATGGCGTCCATGTTCTTCATGTCCACCGCCCCGCGGCCCCAGATCATCCCGTCGATCAGCTCGGCGGCAAAGGGGTCCACGCTCCAGTCCTCTGCGATGGCCGGCACCACGTCCAGGTGCCCGTGCACCACCAGCGCCGGCAGGTCCGGGTCGCTGCCGGCCAGCCGAGCCACGACGTTGGCCCGGCCGGGAGCCGATTCGTAGATCTTGGCGTCCAAGCCCACCTCGCGCAGCAGTTCGGCGGCGTACTGGGCGGCCTGCAGCTCGCCCTGGCCCTTGTTGCCGCCGTAGTTGGTGGTGTCGATGCGGATCAGTTCACGGCAGAACTCAACGGTTTCGGCTTCAAGCCGTTCCAGGGCCGGATCCTTGGGCATGGCCAATCTCCCTTGTGATGCTGGGTTTTGCGCTGCGGTGCGCTGACTTGTTCCCAGCCTAATCCGAAAGCGCGGCTTTCGCCCACGCGCCGGTGTTAACGTCCTCGGCGCGGCGGGACACCACAAATGGTGACCCGCCGCGCCGAGGATTCATCCGGGAACCGCGCGGCGAAGCCGGCGGCCCGGGAGGGGCAAGGTGCTGTTACCAGCCCCAGTCCTCGTCTTCGGTGGCTTCGGCCTTGCCGATGACGTAGGAGGAGCCCGACCCGGAGAAGAAGTCGTGGTTCTCATCCGAACCCGGGTTCAGCGAGGCCAGGATCGCCGGGGAGACGTTGGTCAGCTCGGCCGGGAACATGGCCTCATAGCCCAGGTTCATCAGCGCCTTGTTGCCGTTGTAGTGCAGGAACTTGATGACATCCTCGCTCCAGCCGATGTCGTCGTACAGGTCGTGGGTGTACTTGACCTCGTTTTCGTACAGCTCGTGCAGCAGTTCGAAGGTGAAGTTCTTCAGCTCATCGCGTTCGGCCTGCGGCAGCTGGTTCTGGTCCATGGCACGCTGGTTCTTCAGCCCAATGTAGTAGCCGTGGATGGCCTCGTCGCGGATGATCAGGCGGATCAGGTCGGCACTGTTGGTCAGCTTGGACATGGTGGCCCAGCGCAGCGGGGTGTAGAACCCGGAGTAGAACAGGAAGGACTCCAGCATGGTGGAGGCGATCTTCTTCTTGTACGGGTTGGTGCCGTCGTAGTACGAGCGGACGATGTTGCCCTTGTTCTGCAGCTCGTGGTTTTCCTCCGACCAGCGGAAGGCCTCATCGATCTCGCGCGAGGAGCACAGGGTGGAGAAGATCGAGGAGTAGCTCTTGGCGTGCACGGACTCCATGAACGCGAAGTTCGTGTAAACCGCTTCCTCGTGCGGAGTCAGCGCATCCGGGATCAGCGAGACGGCGCCGATGGTGCCCTGCAGCGTGTCCAGGTAGGTCAACCCGGTGAGCACGCGCATGGTCATCTGCTTCTCCCCGTCGCTCAGGGTAGCCCAGGACTGGATGTCATTGGACAGCGGCACCTTCTCGGGCAGCCAGAAGTTGGCGGTGACGCGGTTCCAGATTTCCACGTCCTTCTCATCCTCGATGCGGTTCCAGTTGATCGCCTTGATCGGGGTGGTGGCAACGCTCATTTGGCTCTCTCCCTGTGTCACGGTGTGGGTTGCATGCCTTCGGGCATGCCTTGGTCTTCGGCCCAGGCGCAATGCCTGGGGGGCATCCGTGCCCGGTACGCCGGGCTGCTGCAGTGGTTGCGGGCGCGTCGCATTGACGGTCGCCAGACTTTGAAGCTTGGGGTGGTCCACCTGCTGTTGCGCTCCGTCGTGGTTCGTGCGGGCGCCCGGTGTTCCTGTCCCCCACCTTACCCAATTGGCCGCCAAACAAAATGCCCGCGCGGTCGCTGCGCGAAGCTCCTGACGCGCCCCGGCGCGGCCTCCGCGGGAACCGGTGTCGGCACGCCCGGAACCGGTGCCGCAAGGATCACATTTTGCCTTCGACATGCTTCCGCCACGAGGGCGGGACGGCACGCCGGGATTCGGAGTCACGAATACTGGTTGTGCGGTGTCTCACACACTAGGTTTGAACCATCGGCTGATCTGCCGCCCTGGCCTGCGCCGCAGGTGTCGGGGCACCAGCCGGAGCTGACGATGTTCACGACGACTAAGGATTGATGACGTCATGTCCGAAGAGAATCAACCGGCGATCCCCGAGCGGGACCGGGAGACCGGGCTGGACTCCGGTGCGCCCCCGAAATGGAAGATCGTCGGCCCCGGCCTGGTGGTGGCCGCCACCGGTGTGGGCGCCGCGGACATGGTCGCCACCCTCGTGGCCGGCAGCCGCTACGGCTATGCACTGCTGTGGGCGGTGGTGCTCGGTGTGATCCTGAAGATCATCCTGGTCGAGGGTGCCGGACGATTCACCCTGGCCACCGGCAAGACCATCTTCGAGGGCTGGCGCTCCCTGGGAAAGTGGACCACCTGGTACTTCGGGCCCTACATCGTCATCTGGGGTTTTGTGTACGGGGCGACGGCCATGAGCTCCGCGGCGATGCCGTTGGCGGCGCTGTTCCCGGCCGTGGACTTGAAGATCTGGGCGATCTTCATGGGACTGGCCGGCTTTGCCATGGTGTGGTTCGGGCATTACGCGTTCTTTGAGAAGGTCACCGCCGTGCTGGTGGGCCTGATGTTCATCACCGTGGTGGGCCTGGCGATCATTGCGGTGCCGAACGTTCCGCAGATGTTCGTCGGGCTGGTCCCGATGATCCCCGAGGGCGGCGTGGTCTACACCCTGGCCCTGGCCGGCGGCGTGGGCGGCACCATCACCCTGGCCGCCTACGGCTACTGGCTGCGCGAAAAGGGCTGGTACACCCCGAAGTGGATGCGCGTGATGCGGATCGACAACTCGATGGCGTACGTGATCACCGGCATCTTCGTGATCGCCATGCTGGTGGTCGGCGCCGAGGTGGTGCGTTCGGCCGGGGTGGCGCTCTCCGCCGGTGACGCCGGGCTGCTGGACCTGACCGACGTGCTGCAGGAACGCTACGGCGACGTGGTGGGCATCGGATTCCTGGTCGGCTTCTGGGCCGCGTCCTTCTCCTCGATCATCGGCGTGTGGAACGGCGTCTCGCTGATGTTCGCCGACTTCTGGGGCAACATCCGCGGCAAGGGATCGGGACACGCGGACACCCGCGTGGGCGGCAAGTACTTCAGGTTCTACGTGCTGTGGCTGACCTTCCCGCCGATGCTGCTGTTCCTGTTGGACCGCCCGATCGCGCTGATCCTGGCCTATGGTGTGCTCGGTTCGCTGTTCATGCCGTTCCTGGCCTTGACCCTGCTGGGTCTGCTCAACGGCAAACGCACCCCGGAGCAGTGGCGCAACAAGTGGCACACGAACATTGCGCTGGGCATCACTGCTGCCCTGTTCCTGGCCCTGGGCGTCAACGAACTGGTCAAGGCCCTGGCACCGGTCTTTGGCGGCTAGCGCTTCCGGGGCGATGACCACCGATTCCCCACTGCCCCGCACCGCTGCCGGTGCGGGGCAGTGTGCTTTATTCACATCGGCTCACTACGGTCCGAGGGGCACGAGCGCCCGCGTGTGATGGGATGCTGGAGGACAGGAATTATCCACCCGCTGCGAAGGAGGCCTGATGAGCGAGAAGCCCACGGGGGAATCTGGGGCGCCCAGCACACGCATCGGCGTGCTGGGCGCCGGAAGGGCCGGGACCTCCCTGGCCAGGGCGGCCGCCTCGGCCGGCATCGGCGTGAACATCGCCGCTTCCCGTCCGCCGCGCATGCTGAAGTACCACCTGGCGCAATACGCCCCGCAGGCCACGGCCGTGCCGGCCGAACAGATTGCCGACGAGGTGGATCTGGTGGTGCTCATGGTGCCGCAGGAGGAACTGGACGAGGTGGACCCGGATACCCTGGCCGGAACCATCCTGGTGGACGCCACCAACCGGTGGGAAGACGAGCCGCTGCCGGACTGGTTCCAGCGCGCCCTGGATGCCGGGCTCTCCAGCTCCGAGGCGATTGCCACACACTTCGCCGGCACCCGGGTGGTGAAGGCGTTGAACCACATCAGCCACTGGGACCTGGACACCAGCGGGCGGCGCAAGCAGAGCCAACGCCGGGGCCTGGCGGTGGCCTCGGACCACCGCCGGGAGGCGGCCGTGGTCGCCAGTCTCATCGACGTCCTGGGATTTGAGCCGGTGATCCTGGCCAACCTCGCCCAGGGGCACGGCATGGAGCCGGACGGTCCAATCTTCAACGAAGTGCTCGGCGCCCAAGAGCTGTCCCGGCTGCTGCCGCACGGCTGAGAAGCGCGAATCGTCATCTGGGCCGGACAACCCGCAGAGGCTAGAGTGTGATCCTTGGCACCTCGAGTGGGACATTGAAATGATTTGCCGTGATCAGCCCGTCTTTTGGCGCGGAATGGCGCAGGTTTCGCCGGCACTTGGGCCGAATTGGAAATCGGCTTAAACTGGTGCTAAAGTTTTACTTCGTTGCTTGCGATAACAACGCAGACAACGAGTACCTGCGCGGGTGGCGGAATAGGTAGACGCGCTAGCTTGAGGTGCTAGTCCTCGTTTAGAGGGTGGGGGTTCAAGTCCCCCTTCGCGCACGCAGGAGATCCCCGGTTGGCTTCGGCCAGCCGGGGATTTTGCATTCCACGGGGGCGCCGCGGCCTGATTGATAGCATCAAGTGGCCCCCTGCCGCCGACCTCTTCCAGGAACTTTCCCATGCGCATCGCCATGCTTTCCCTGCACACCTCCCCCCTGGAGCAGCCCGGGGCCGGGGATGCGGGAGGAATGAACGTCTACATCCGCAACCTGGCCTACGCGCTGTCCGAGCTGGGCCACGAGATCCACCTGGTGACCCGCAGCGCTGATCCAACGCGCACCGAGCAGGTCAAGGATCGGATGTGGATGCACGAACTGCAGGTGGCTCCAGGCCGGCGGGTTTCCAAGGACGGGCTGTATGGCCTGATCGATGAGGCCGCCGGGGACCTGCAGGAGCATTTTCGCGACCTGCCGGTGGACGTGATCCACGCCCACTACTGGCTCTCCGGGATGCTGGGGCTGGAACTGGCCGCCGCCTGGCACATCCCGCTGGTGGTCAGCCTGCACACCTCGGCGGCGGCGAAGGAAGCTGAATCCGGGATCGCCGAACCGGCCGCACGCAAGGAAGGTGAACGGCACCTGCTGGCCGCCGCCCAGCGCGTCATCGCCAACACGCCGGTGGAGGCCGAACAGCTGCGCCGGCACTACCGGGTGCCGCAGGACAAGCTGGACGTGGTGCTGCCCGGGGTGGAACACGAGGTCTTCCACCCGCCGCATCCCGGATCCGACGCCGGCCGCGCGCGGAGCAATCCCGCCCGGGGCAGTGACCTGCACGTGGTCTACGCCGGCAGGATGCAGCGCCTGAAGGGCGCCCACCTGCTGCTGCAGGCCATCGCCAGGGCCCGGCAGCTGGACCCGGGCGTGCGGATCACCGCCGAGCTGTACGGGGCACGCTCCGGTGCGGGCGACTATGATCCGCGGGCCATCGCGACCCGGCTTGAGCTGGATGAGGTGGTGCACCTGGCCGGTCCGCTGCCGCCGCGCGAACTGGCCGCGGCATTCGCCACCGCGGACCTGGTGGCCGTGCCCTCGCTGTCCGAGACGTTCGGGCTGGTGGCCGCCGAGGCCCAGGCCTGCGGCACGCCGGTGATCGCCAACCGGGTCGGGGGCCTGAACTATTCGGTGGCCGACGGCGTCTCGGGCTGGCTCATCCCCGAACCGGAGCCCGAAGCGTGGGCGCGGCAACTGCTCACCCTGGCCCGGGATCCGCAGCTGCTGGCCTCCGCCCGCGCCGCGGCGCTGGCGCACAGTGCCCGGTTCACCTGGCGGCATGCCGCGCAGCAGTCGCTACAGGCCTACCGCCGGGCCGGGCAGGCGGCCACGGCCTAGCGACGGGAGGAACAGGGCGAACCAACACGAACGGCGGCCGGAACACCAAAGCGTGTTCCGGCCGCCGTCGACGTTCCCGCGGGGTAAGGCTAATCCAGCAGTTCCAGCTCCAGCTCGAAGTTGGGCTTGAGCTTGCGCGGGTTCCAGGCGGTCACCTCGTAGTCGCGGCCCTCCTGCTCATAGGCCAGGTGCACGGTGCCCGGCAGCAGCACCGGGGTCTTGAACTCGATCTCCCATTCGTAGCCCACGCCCACCGGTTCAATCTCCGCCAGCGCGCGCGCCGCCAGGTAGATGCCGTGGGCGATGGCCCGGGGCATGCCCAACACCTTGGCCGACACCTTGGACAGGTGGATCGGGTTGTAGTCCCCAGCCACCGCGGCCCAGGCCCGGCCAGTGTCCGCCCCCAGCTTCCACACGGCGGTCGCCTGCGGCGGGTGGAAGTCCGAGCGCACGTCCTTCTGCGGCTTCGGGCCATCGAGCTTCACGCCCTTGGACAGGAAGGTGCTGCGCAGCACCATCCGCTCCTCGCCCTCGGTGGAGATGCGCACCACCAGGTCGCAGGTCGCGCCCTTGGCGTGCTTGGCCAGCTGCTCGGCGTTGACCGCCACGTCGAACGCCTCCGCGTCGGCCAGCGGGCGGCGCACGGTGACCTCGTTGGTCAGGTGGATCATCCCCAGCAGCGGCAGCGGGAAGTCGTCGCGCACCATCAGGGACATCGCCAGCGGGAAGGCCAGCGAATGCACGTAGAGGCTGGGCAGCTGGCCGTTCATGCGCGCGCCCACGGCGCGGCGGAATTCGGCCAGTTTCTGCGTATCGGCCTGCGCCCCGTGCTTGACCAGGGTCAGCTCGGGCAGCACCGGGTTCTTGGCCTTGCGCCCCAGGGTCTTGACCGTCCGGGCGTAGACCTGGCCCATGGTGGGCAGCTGGTCAACGATTTCGATACCCATTTCAGGCCCCCACCAGCGACTGGCCGCACACGCGCAGGGTCTGCCCGTTGATTGCGGCGCACGCATCCCAGGAGAGGAACCCGATGGTCTCGGCCACGTCCAGCGGCAGCCCGCCCTGCATCAGCGAGGGCATCACCATGCGGGCCACGGTGCGGGTGCCCAGCGGGATCTTGGCGGTCATGTCGGTTTCAATGAAGCCGGGGGCCACCGCGTTGATGGTCCCGCCGTGGGCGGCGAAGTCCGCGGCGCTGGCGCGCACCATGCCGATCACCCCGCCCTTGGAGGCGGCGTAGTTCGTCTGCCCGCGGTTGCCGGCGATCCCGGAGGTGGAGGCCAGGGACACCACGCGCAGCCCGGGCAGGTCCGCGGCCAGCAGCTGCTCGTTCATCCGCAGCTGGGAGGCGATGTTCACCGCGATGACCGAATCCCAGCGCGAGGCGTCCATGTTGGCCAGCAGCTTGTCCCGGGTGATCCCGGCGTTGTGCACCACCAGGTCCAGCCGGCCGTGGCGCTGGCGGGCGTGTTCGATGATCCGCTGCCCGGCGTCCTGGGCGGTGACATCCAGCTGCAGGGCGGTGCCGCCGACCTCGTTGGCGACCTTGCTCAGCGCATCCCCGGCCCCGGGCATGTCGACCACCACGACCGCGGCCCCGTCCCGGGCCAGGGTGCGGGCGATCGCCGCGCCGATGCCGCGGGCCGCGCCGGTGACGACCGCGACCTTTCCGGCCAGCGGAGCGTCGAAGCTTTCGGGCAGTTCGCCTTCGTTGCCGGTGACTTCCAGGAACTGGCCGTCCACGTAGGCGCTGCGCCCGGAGAGGAAGAAGTGCAGGGCCGCCAGCGAGCTGGGGCTTGCCACGGTCGCGTCCCCGGCCAGCAGGATGCCGTTGGCGGTGGCGCCATTGCGCAGTTCGCGGCCCAGGGAGCGGATGGTGCCGTCGATGCCCTGGCGCACGGCGGCCACGGCCGGCTCATCCTCGGCCAGCGCGCGGCGGGAGAAGGAGACCACCCGGGCGCCGGGCACCAGCTGGCGCACCTCGGCACCGGCCTTGAGCATCAGCGGGGAGAGCTGATCGGGGTGGGTCAGCTCATCGAGCAGCAGGATCAGCCCGCCCAGCTTCGCTCCCCCGGCGTCGTGGCGACGCACATCCAGTCCCCACTGCACCAGGGTGTCGGCCAGCTGCTGGGCGGTGGGCGAATCGCCCAGGATCAGCAGCGGGCCGGGCAGCAGCGGGGTCTGGGTGGACCAGCGGCGCAGCCGGGCCGGTTGCGGTAGGCCCAGCTTCTTGGCCAGGGTGCGGGTAAAACCGGTGTTGACCAGTTCCAGGTACTTGTCTGCCATTAGTTGCGTGCCTCCAAAATCGCTACGACTCCCTGCCCGCCGGCGGCGCACACGGAGATCAGTCCACGTCCCGAGCCCTTCTCATGCAGCATCTTGGCCAGCGTCGCCACGATTCGTCCGCCGGTGGCGGCGAACGGGTGGCCGGCGGCCAGCGAGGACCCGTTGACGTTCAGCTTACTGCGGTCGATGGCGCCCAGCGGGGCATCCAGGCCGAGCTTTTCGCGGCAGAATTCCTCGTCCTCCCACGCCGCCAGCGTGGAGAGCACGGTGCCGGCGAACGCCTCGTGGATTTCGTAGAAGTCAAAGTCCTGCAGGGTCAGGTTGTTGCGCTTCAGGATCCGGGCGACCGCGTAGGCCGGGGCCATCAGCAGGCCCTCCGCGCCGTGCACGAAGTCCACCGCGCCGGCCTCGAAGTCCACGAAGTTCGCCAGCATCGGCAGGTTGTTGGCCTTGGCGTATTCCTCGCTGCCCAACAGCACCGTGGAGGCCCCGTCGGTCAGCGGGGTGGAGTTGCCCGCGGTCATGGTCGCCTCATCGCCCAGCGACTTGCCAAAGGCCGGCTTCAGGCTGCCCAGCTTTTCCAGGCTGGAGTCCGGGCGCAGGTTGTTGTCCCGGCTAAGGCCGTTGAAGCTGGTCATCAGGTCATCGAAGAACCCGCGCTCGTAGGCGGCGGCCAGGTTCTGGTGGCTGGCCAGGGCCAGCTCATCCTGCGCCTGGCGGGTGATGCCCCAGGCGTGGGTGGTCTTGGCCTGGTGCTCGCCCATCGACAGCCCGGTGCGCGGCTCCCCGGTGCCCGGGGCGTTCGGGGCCAGGTGGGCCGGGCGCAGCTTGGACAGCGCGGAGAGCTTGGCCTTGGTGGTGCGGGCGCGGGAGAGCTCCAGCAGCACCTGGCGCAGCCCCTCGGAGACCGCGATCGGCGCGTCGCTGGTGGTGTCCACGCCGCCGCCGATGGCCGAGTCGAGCTGGCCGAGCTTGATCTTGTTGGCCAGCGAGCCGATGGCCTCCATGCCGGTGGCGCAGGCCATCTGCACATCGTAGGCCGGGGTGCTGGGATCCAGGGCGGAGCCCAGCACGCATTCGCGGATCAGGTTGAAGTCCTTGGAGTGCTTGAGCACCGCGCCGCCGGCGACCGAGCCGATCCGCTGGCCCTGCAGCCCGAAGCGGGCCACCAGTCCGTCAAGGGCGGCGGTGAACATGTCCTGGTTGGAGGCTTGCGCGTACTTGGTGTTCGAGCGGGCGAAGGGGATGCGGTTGCCGCCAATGATCACGGCCGGGCGGACGGATTCTGAAGCCATTGAGATTCTCCTGGAGATCTGACTGCTGTGACAGGTATTACTATAACCAAGAGTACATGATACTGTAAGTAACGTGAACAACATCTCAGGGAGCACCAGCACCACCCAGGACGGCCGCGCGGCCCGGTGGGAACGCCACCGCACCGAACGCCGCCTGGAACTGCTGAGCATGGCCCGCAAGGCGATCCACCACCTGGGCCCGCAGGCCTCGATGGATGACATCGCCGCGCACGGGAACACCAGCAAGCCGGTGTACTACCGGTACTTCGGTGACAAGGAGGGGCTGCGCCAGGCCTTGAGCGAAGTCATCATCGGCGACTTCCACGCCAAGGTGCTCGCCGCGGGATTGGCGCAGGAGGCCGAACTCGGGGCCCTGCACGCCATGGTCACCGCCTACCTGCAGCTGGCCGAATCCAGCCCGAACCTCTACTTCTTCGTCACCGCCCAGTCCACCGACGTGCTCACCGCCCCGAACGAGCAGGCCCCCGGGTCCACCGGGGTGCTCAACGCCTTCTTCGAGGAAATCACCCGGATCATGACCGAACGCGTGGCCGACTACTACGCCAAGCACTCCCCGGCCCCCGGCCCGAGCGGCAGCCCCGTGGCACTGTGGCCACGCGCGGCGCTGGGTATGGTCCGCTCCGCCGGGGAACTGTGGCTGCGCCAGCCGCGCGACGAACACCGACCCACCCTGGAAGAACTTGCCGATGCCCTGTGCACCTGGCTCACCCATGGAATTGCATCACCCCACACCGGCGCCTAGGCTGCCAGAAAGGTACACCATGAACCCGAACCGCATTGATGTCACCGCCCTTTCCGAGCAGCTGCTGGGAACCTGGGCACAGGTCCGCAAGGACTCGCGGGCCCGCGCCGCACGCCCCGAGCTGCAGCGCGACCCCTCGCTGGGCATGGACGAGCACCGCGAACGCGTGCTCTCCCAGCTGCACGTGCTGACCAATGAACGCGCCGTACAGCGCGCCTTCCCCGCCGAGTTCGGGGGCAACGACGACCACGGCGGCTCGCTGGCCGCCTTCGAGGAACTGGTCGCGGCCGACCCCTCGCTGCAGATCAAGGCCGGCGTGCAGTGGGGCCTGTTCGGCGGGGCGGTGCTGCACCTGGGCACCGAGGAGCACCACAAGAAGTGGCTGCCGGGCATCCTGGACTTCAGCGTCCCGGGCGCCTTCGCGATGACCGAGATCGGCCACGGATCGGATGTGGCCAACGTGGCCACCACCGCCACCTATGACCCGCAGACCGAGGAATTCGTCATCCACACCCCGTTCAAGGCCGCCTGGAAGGAATTCCTGGGCAACGCCGCGCTGCACGGCAAGGACGCCACCGTCTTCGCGCAGCTGATCACCAAGGGCGTGAACCACGGGGTGCACTGCTTCTACGTGCCGATCCGCGACGAGCAGGGCAACTTCCTGGAGGGCGTGGGCGGCGAGGACGACGGGTTGAAGGGCGGACTGAACGGCATCGACAACGGCCGCCTGCACTTCACCCACGTGCGCGTCCCGCGCACCAACCTGCTCAACCGCTACGGGGATGTGGCCGCCGACGGCACCTACAGCTCCCCGATCGCCTCCCCGGGCCGACGCTTCTTCACCATGCTCGGCACCCTGGTCCAGGGCCGCGTCTCGCTGGACGGGGCCGCGACCAGCGCGGCGAAGATCGCCCTGCAGATCGCCATCACCTACGCGAACCAGCGCCGCCAGTTCACCAGCACCTCGGACACCGAGGAAACCGCCATCCTGGACTACCAGCGCCACCAGCGCCGCCTGCTGCCGCGCCTGGCCCGCACCTACGCCGCATCCTTCGCCCACGATGAGCTGCTGACCAAGTTCGACGAGGTCTTCTCCGGGCGCGCGGACAGCGACGAGGACCGCCAGGACCTGGAAACCCTGGCCGCCGGGCTGAAGTCGCTGAGCACCTGGGATGCGCTGGACACCATCCAGGAGGCCCGCGAGGCCTGCGGCGGCTCGGGCTACATGGCCAAGAACCGCTTCAACCAGCTCTACAGCGACCTGGATGTCTACGTCACCTTCGAGGGCGACAATAACGTGCTGCTGCAGCTGGTGGGCAAGCGCCTGCTGACCGACTACGCCGCCGAGTTCCGCAAGCTGGACACCGGCGCCGTCGCCCGCTACGTCGCCAAGCAGGTCGGCTCCACCGCCTACCACCGCACCGGGCTGCGTTCGGTGGCCCAGGCCTTCGCCGACGTCAGCGACGAGCGCAAGAGCGCGAACTTCTTCAAGGACCCGGCCAACCAGCGCGAGCTGCTGGCCGACCGGGTCAACGCCATGGTCGCCGAGGTGGCCGGGAACCTGCGCAGCGCCGGGAAGGACAAGGCCCGCACCGCGGCCAAGTTCAACGAGAACCAGGACCTGCTGATCCAGGCGGCCCGCGCCCACGCCGAGCTGCTGCGCTGGGAGGCCTTCACCCGGGCGCTGGAGAAGACCAAGGACGCGAACACCCGCGAGGTGCTCACCTGGTTGCGCGACGTGTTCGCCCTGACCGTCGTCGAGGATGACCTGGGCTGGTACCTGGCCCACGGCCGCCTGTCGATGCAGCGCGCCCGCACCCTGCCGGAGTACATCAACCGCCTGCTGGCCCGCCTGCGCCCGCACGCCCAGGACCTGGTCGACGCGTTTGGCTACACCCAGGAGCACCTGCGCGCGGAGATCGCCTCCGGCGTGGAGGCCGAACGCCAGGACGAGGCCCGCGACTACTTCCGCAAGCTGCGCGCCAGCAATGACGCGCCGGTCAGCGAGAAGTCGCTGAAGAAGGTCAAGGCCTAACTCGACGGGGCGGACCCGTTCCGCCCCACACGCCCAGCCCCGGGCCCCGGCAGCTGTCTGAATGCCGGCGGCCCAGGGCTGGGCTGTACCCCAAAAAGTGTGTCCAGGCCGGCTGCCGCAGGGGTGCCGTTCAGTCCAGGCGCTGGGCCAGGGCGACGATGATGCCTTCCGGGCCGCGCACGTAGGCCATGCGCCACACCCCCTCGTATTCGCCGATCCCGCCGACCAGGCCGTAGGCCGCGGAGCGCAGCTGGTCGACCAGGGCCGGCAGGTCATCGACCACGAACGCCAGGCTGCGCAGCCCGACTTCGGTGGCCATCGCCTCCGGCTGCCCGGGTCCGTGGCCGGGGCGGATGAAGCTGGAGAGCTCGATCTGCTGCTCCGTGCCGGGCACGTTCAGCATCACGATGCGGGTGCGGGCATTGTGCAGTCCGCACACCGTATCCAGGAATTCTCCCTCCAGCCCGTCATGGCGTCCGGCCACTTCCAGGCCGAGTCCGAGGAAGAAATCGGTGGCCGCCTCCAGGTCGGCGACGGTGATTCCCACATGGTCGAGCTTGAGGATGCGTGGCATGGCTGGGCTCCTGACTGTTGGTGGTGCAGGCCCATGCTACGCAGGTTCCCGCGCCTTTGCACTGGCTTCACGGCCACCCGATCCGCTGCCGCGAAAAAGGTGCGGACATAATCACGGCCCGCACATTATCAAGGAAACGTTTCACAGCTAAGCTGGGATGGTGGACACTCTTGAACGCTATGCACCGAATGAAAACCTGACCCGGGACGAAGCCGCCTGGCGGGCCCAGAACATCACCTGGCACTCCGCCGACGTCGAACTGGATGTCAGCAACGCCACCGATCCCAACCAGGGCAGCTACCGGTCGGTGACCACGCTGCGCTTCACCTCCAAGCACCCGCAGACCTTCATCGACTTCATCCACGACACCGTGGAGGAGATCAACGTCAACGGCACCATGATCGCCGTGGACGATGCCGTTCTGGACGCGCGGATCTACCTTCAGGACCTGGACATCCAGGCCGTGAACACCGTGGTAATCACCGGACGCGCGCTGTACTCGCGCTCCGGTGAGGGCATGCACCGCTTCGTGGATCCGCAGGACGGGCAGACCTACCTGTATACCCAGTTCGAGCCGGCCGACGCCCGCCGCGTCTTCGCCTGCTTTGAGCAGCCTGACTTGAAGACCTCCTACCGCTTCATCGTGCGCGGGCCGGAGGACTGGCACCTGGCCAGCAACCAGCCGGCCGAATCGCTGAACCTGCACGAGGACGGCACCAAGACCGTCACCTTCGCCCCCACTCCCCCGATTTCCAGCTACATCACCACCGTGCTGGCCGGGCCCTACCACGTGGTGCGTGACGAGCACACCGTGATGCTCTCCTCCGGCGAACCGCTGCGGATCGAACTGGCCGCCAGCTGCCGCGCCTCCCTGGCCGAGGACTTCGACGCCGAAGAGATCCTCAAGGTCACCAAGCAGGGCTTGACCTACTTCCACGAACTATTCGACTACCCCTACCCGTGGGGCAAGTACGACTCGGCGTTCGTGCCCGAATACAACCTGGGAGCCATGGAGAACCCTGGCCTGGTCACCTTCACCGAACGCTACGTCTTCACCTCCCACGCCACCGAGGCCCAGCACGAACAGCGCGCGAACACGATCATGCACGAGATGGCGCACATGTGGTTCGGCGACCTGGTCACCATGAAGTGGTGGGACGATCTGTGGCTGAAGGAATCCTTCGCCGACTACATCGGCACCCTGGCCAACGACCAGGCTACCGACTTCGCCACCGCCTGGACCACCTTCGCCGCCCGCCGCAAGGCCTGGGCTTACGTGGCCGACCAGATGCCCACCACGCACCCGATCGTCGCGGACATCACCGATCTGCAGGCGGCGGACCAGAACTTCGACGGCATCACCTACGCCAAGGGCGCCAGCGTGCTCAAGCAGCTGGCCGCGTTCGTTGGCGATGAGGCGTTCCGTGACGCCGCCCGCGCCTACTTCGTGAAGCACGAGTACGCCAACACCTCGCTGGATGACTTCCTGGCCGCGCTCGAGCAGGCCAGTGGCCGGAACATGGGCGACTGGGCCGACGCCTGGCTGCGCACCAGCGGCGTGCCACACCTCGGGGTCGAGCTGGAGCTGGACGCCCAGAACGTGGTCCGTTCGGCCGTGCTTGTCCAGCGGGGCACCGACCCGGTCTCCGGGGAGCCGATCCTGCGCCCGCACGTGCTCACCGTGGGCAGCTATGAACTGGAAGAGGGCCGGCTGGTGCGCCAGGACAGCCAGCGCGTGGAACTGAACGGTGAACGGGTGGAGCTGGAGTTCCTGGTCGGCCGCCCGGCCCCGGCGGTGCTGTTGCCCAATGACGGGGATGAAACCTACGCCATCATCGAATTTGATGAGCGCTCCCAGCAGAACCTGCTCCAGCACCTGGGCGGCCTCAACGCCTCACTGCCGCGCGCCACCTGCTGGGCCTCGTTGTGGGATGCGGTGCGCGGTGCCCGTCTGGCCGCGCAGGACTACGTCGCCGCGCTGCTGCAGCATGCGGCGACCGTCGAGGATGCCGGGGTGTTCGCGGTGCTGATGGACCAGCTGCTCACCTCGGTCAACCGCTACCTGGCCCCGCAGCTGCGTGAGGACGCCCGCCAGAAGGCGGCGACCGCGCTCACCGGCTGGCTGACCCAACTGGAGGCGGGCAGCGACAACCAGACCACCACGGCCCGCACCCTGGCCCGGTTGGCCCGCGCCGGGGTGGCTGAGGATGTTGTCGACGCATTCCTGGCCTCCGAGCCGAACCAGTACGGGGTGAAGGTCGATGAGCAGCTGCAGTGGCTGAGCTGGCAGGCGCTGGCTGCGGCCCGGGGCCTGGACGAGTCCGACGAGGTGCGCATGCGCGCCGCACTGGACGCCAACCCGACCTCGGTCGCCCAGAACGCGGTGCGTACCGCACTGGCGGCCCGCCCGGTTTCCGAAGTCAAGGAGCAGGCCTTCGCCCAAGTGCTCCAAGCCCGTGACCAGGACGGCGAGTTGTCCAACGATGCACTCAGCGCCACGGCCGAGGGCTTTACGATCGGTTCGCGTGAGCTGCTGGCCGGGTTTGAGGAACGCTACTGGCCGCAGATCTCCGAGGTGTTCGATTCCATGAGCATGGAGTTCTCCACCCGGGTGATCCGCGGGCTGTTCCCCCGCTCCCAGGAGTTGAGCGAGGAGCCGGACGACAACCCGGCCCTCAAGGCGGTCACCGAATGGCTGGAGAAGAATACCGAGGCACCACGGGCCCTGCGCCGGATCCTGCTCGAGGAGCGTGCCGAGCTGCAGCGTTCACTGGATGCCCAGAAGCTTTCGCGTCAGAGCATGTAACGCGAACGGCTAGTGCCAGCCTGTGGCCGTCCCGGGGTGGGGCGGCCACAGGCCGAAGGCGCACCACGGACCGATGGGGTTAGCCAGGTTCCAGCTCATCCCCGCCATGCCAGGGCAAGGTGGCACCCGGCTCCGGGTCATCGCCCGGTGGGTCGGGGTCGTTACCCGGTGGGTCAGGTGGTGCCCGGTTCACCGCCCCCGGTGGCGGGTCCCCGGGGATTTGCGAGCTCAGATCCGGGTCGCTGGGATCATGCCAATACCCCGGGGTGCCCGGCGGGATCTCATGCAACGCCAACACCTCACGCAGCTTCTCATCCACATACACCGCCTGCCGTGAAGGAGCGCTCATCGTGTAGTTGGAGCGACCATTCACGGTGGTCAGGCTGCCCGGATCAGAAAAGTGCACCAACCCGTTCGGGGATTGCCACCGCACCGACCCATCCGGCAGGAACTGGCTCTGCCACCGCAGGGCGTGTTTGAACATCTGATGCCGGGTACACAACAATTTGGTGTTATCCCGGGTAGTGGCCCCGCCCTTGGCCCAGTCCTTGACATGATCGATCTCGCACCGCTCCGCCGGGCGCCGGCAACCAGGGAACTGGCAATGCTCATCACGCAACTGCACCAACTCCTGCAACGCCGCCGGGGGCCGGTACCGGGTACGGCCCACATCGATCGGTGCCCCGTCCCACGGATCGGTAAGCACCCGGGCAAAGGACGGGGCGTGCCGGGCCAACGCCAACGCCACCCCGGCCGGGATCGGCCCGTACCCCTGCAACTGGGCCAACGCGGTCCCCGGGGCGGCCAACAACTCCATGGCCGGCAACAACACGTGCAGCTTCACCCGCACCCCCGGCCCCGGCTTGTCCGGCCACCCCTGGATCAGCACGTCCCGGAAAACATCGGCATGCAGCTGCGCGTCGCTGCGCTGCTCACCGGGCTCCCGGTGCTCATTGGCGTGCGCGGTGATGTTCTTCATGATCGCCATGATGTCCTCCGCCGGCAGGCACGCCTGCAACGCGGCCATCCCATCAGGCTCGGCCCACCACCGCACATAGCGTTCGGCCACCCGGCGTTCACGCCGGGTGGCCGGGGCCTCGGGCAGCATCTGGGTGCGCAGCTTCTTCGCCCGCTTGCTCACCTGCGCATCAGTATCCCGCCGGGCCACCGGCAACAGGTTCTGCTCCAACTGCCCCACCTGCTCCGGCTGCAGATCCTGACTGGAACGAATCACCGTGATCGCGCTGCGGGTAGTGATC
>Ga0153920_1000466_pt1 | contig 17017 bp, 17 predicted proteins | sample TSNJ004MetaG_FD_104713 | JGI IMG/M metagenome (GOLD analysis project Ga0153920, IMG submission 104713) | Attine ant fungus gardens microbial communities from New Jersey, USA - TSNJ004 MetaG | ecosystem: Host-associated > Fungi > Mycelium > Unclassified | place: USA: New Jersey, Brendon T. Byrne...
ATGACATTGAGACCAGTTTGGGATTTCTTCAATAGCCAGCACCATTGCTAGTTTTCATTTCATCTTCATTCCATCACAAAAATTTCCTGTTAGTCATTGCAGTATTTTTGTAGCCAAATAAAAGTGTGTTCACTGTTTTACTGAAGTTCAACTCACTTCATTTGAACTTCAGGTGTGTATCTAAGTAGATTTTATTATTAATATATTGACTCACTTTGTTCAGACTTCAGGCACTTGCCTGTTGATTCTGGAGGTTCAACTGTGCATTATTGCCCTGCCTCCTCTGAGAAGTAGAAGTCAGTAGCTAAGATCAGAATCCTAGATAAGTAATATTGTGTTAATCTATGACAAATAAATAGTCTAGAACATACAACATTTTTTGATCAAGTATTCACCATTGCTCATCCTAATCATAAGTATTGTGCAATAGTGACGAAAGGCGTCGTAAGGACAAGCAACCAGTGATAAATATGGATAAATATAGATGGTGGCCGATGACTCAGCAAGTATATCTGTGTGGTCAACCATTAGTACTCTCTGCTCCTATTGTTCCGTCTGCCTGTATCTTTCCTTCGGATTTGCACCATCGTGTCATTCTGCGAGTCAATTATTCTTCTGTACAGGAACTAAAATGTTGACAATGGAAATCTGTAGAACTTGTCTTCCATCCGAACAAAAACCCGTGTTACGCCTCTTATCATCCACCCTTGGAATAGTCCCTTTAAGTCATAAGATGTCGGCGGCTTTACCCAAAGTGCGTTGTACTGATGCGGATGTTTGACGATCAAAGCAGAGCTGATCCTGCCTGCTGCTCTATCCGCTTGCCAACGTCATCTATGTGATCTTCCGTGAAATCCTTTACACTCTACCCACCTCACTCCCGCTGCACACGATTTTTACCCTGCATATACCTATATAATTATTTCTACTCGTCTCAACACCTTTATCGCCATGGGTGACGCTGATCACATAGAGGATTATCAAGGTTCATAATCTTTAAGGACGACCAGCCACTCCAACTGATGAACCAATATGTTGTATTCAATTGCAGGAAACAGAACGGCTTGCAGTAGATCCAGCGCCTGGCATTTCTGCTCAGCCGCATGAAGAAAACCTTCGATACTTTGATGTAGTGATTGAAGGGCCCAATGGGAGCCCTTTCGAAAGTGCGTTGCATGACAGATAGTAAAGAGATTATTTTAAGAGTCCCGGCCGTGCAGAAGGCAAGTTCAAGTTGGAGTTATTCCTTCCCGAGGAGTACCCCATGGCACCTCCGAAAGTACGTTTTTTGACCAAGATATACCATCCCAATATCGGTGAGTGAGTGATTTCACTGATCGTGTTTTGGATAATGAGCATGTATAGATAAACTTGGACGGATCTGTCTGGATATACTCAAGGGTATGTTCAATGAGATGACAAATATGGAGACATTCTGATCAATAACAGAGAAATGGTCTCCCGCGCTACAGATTCGAACTGTGCTCCTGTCAATCCAAGCACTACTCAGTGCACCCAACCCGGATGATCCGCTAGCGACAGATGTTGCAAAACACTATAAAGAGAACGAAGCTGATGCGCAACGCGTGAGCCGAGAGTGGACACAGAATTTCGCGGCCTGAATACGGCGTTTCATCGATTCAGTAGCCAGTCCTTGGATAATAGAAATTCGGAGTAGAGTTTGCTGGTAGCTTGGCCAATTGTCAGTTTCTGAGAGTTTAGTGTGAGGCTATTAGCCTCCCATACTGCCTAGTAAATTTGATTGAGGAAATCTAATTTTAGTACGAGGAACCAAAGCGCTTTTGAATTGTAGTGTTAGCTTCCCATGAATCAAAATTTATCTAAGCCACAAGAATGGTAATGCTTAAATGCTTAGAATCGCGCCAGAGAAAAGCTAATGGACTCATCATACCAAGTTACAAGGACCTGTTCACTAATATTCTGAACTTTATCTCATCTGACAGGAGATCTAGGATGTTGGGTACTACGGTATTCAATTACCGAAAAGCAATCAGCAGAAATTACTTATACACCGAGGCCCAAGACCTTGATCATGGGAGTGAGACCGAGGTCAACGCAGATAGGTATAACAGCCCCAAGCGAGAGGACGAGCTTGCCATCAATGCTGCTGAATACCTCGTCTTTTATGAGCTCAATGATATCGGCGAGGCCTACGGAGACATCAACCATAACACCAAGAAGGTCCTTAACGTTGACTGAAGCACAGGCCTTGAGCACAACAGGAAAGACAAGAAGAATCGTCTACAAGTTCCAGTGATTAGAATTTGAATTCACATAATACCAAAAGGCAGAAGCTTACCTTGCAGAGAGTAGTAAGGAGGTTAACTACAACACTAGCCCCAACCGTGACACCATTGAAGCAGAGCGCATCGGAGAGGTCATCTTTGAGAATGACCATGATATTTTGCTTGGTAGTCTCGAGAACTACTTTGACTTCATCCATAACCTTGATAGCAACAGGAAGAACGCTGACATCATCCTCATCAATTTTGATAGCTACAATGAATGAGCAATTGGTACGATGTAAAAGTATGAGACATGACTTACTCAAGTTCTTGATTAAGAGATCTATTTGGACATTCGCGCTGTTGATACAATCAGGAATACCCTGGTTTCCACCACCTCGAAGGGAATGTTCAGCAGAAATCTTGGGCATAGTCAAAATCGTATCATTAAGAAAATGGAGATAACATACATTGATATCTTGACTAGATGCGCCGCTTGGAAGGGCAGAGATAAGAGTCAAGAAGGCAAACACAATGAAGGTGGTGAAAGCGGCGAAGGAGCGCATTCTTAAAATAACAAGTGACGCAGGCAAAGAGAGGTCTTGAGGGGTTATGCAAAGGCCAATGGATGGTATAAAGATGTGTGCCCTGGTTTTATACACTTTTCTGAAAACCGATCCTGGATCGATCGTAGATTGTACGGGTCATCACGGGAAAAAATTCGCGCAATGACAGTGAAGTTAACATCCAACGTTAGACGCGAAGACAAACGTCCTATTTTTATGTTTCGAATTAGCATCAACAATCGATCGAAATTCTGGCTATTACGGCTACTGTGATATGAACACTGACTGCTGGGACAAGGCGTAGTGCTTGTTTTCAATGACGAGCGCACGCATAAGTACAGGTCAAAGACACATCGCACGTGAATTTAACGCTAACAAAGAGGCTGATAGGACCGATTATGTTAAACCATACCGAGATCGCTTCATCAGCTTGCATATTAATCTTGATGTTCCTCGGATGGAATCCCGCAAATTTTTTCTTTCTGGTTCCACGAACTAGGAATTGAAGTATTCAAGATAGGAGAACCCAGAATTGTTGGAACTTGCTTGACCTTTGCCTAAGCCGATAAGAATTCGGCCTCCTTTCAGTAGTGGCGTTGACGTGACGAGACACTCGGGAGTTGAACAGTTGGCCAATTAAAAGGTGGATCAAGCCACGAAAAATGGATACAAACCAGTGATAGTATAGAGTTTTGTGTACTCAAAGTCACCAGAAAGACAGAGTAATCGCATTTTCAAGTAAGTACAAGATATTTATCTAACTCAATGGGAAAACGTGGTATAATCACATAATGGTAGGGATAAGAAAACAGCAACCACCGAACATCTGGACAACCTTGCAACACATTTTCGGAGTATCGGCATGAGTTTGTGATCTCAATAACCAGAAGGACATCTGTTTGGCGAACACTTAGATTTCGGTCTCCTGGTCATGAATGAGTCACATAAATCCCTCCAGACTTGCTGCTACCCCAAACATCCACCAGTAAACTTCACCTACACCCTTCCTCTATGGCCACATGCCTTCTGTAGGCACAATAGAAAGTATGACATATAGGGTCGTATGGACACAGCGTCTTTAACAGTAGTTGTCTCTCCATCATACTTACTGAGATATCTCTTGAAAATAGCTGGCTTTGATCTGCAAGTGCGATGCCGTCTAATTTATTTCCCAGTTGTTTGCATGTCTCTTTCACAGTGGCCAGCTGTAATGTTACATATCGAGATCCCATATCGGACACTTTCTACTGCGGCACAGAGTGATAGTAGGAGCATTTGTCTAAGAGCTCATTACTTCTAGGGTAAGATGGCGTTATTTTAAGTTTATCGTAAGCTGGGTATAAATCAATCACATCCACCTAGTAAGCTTCGTCCTCCTTTGGCAAGATTCCTTCTGTAGATACACCCCTGATTATGAGTCCCTCTTAGACCGTCTACGTCTTTACACTAGTTTTCTTGTTGCGAAATAGAAACTCTGCATCCAGGGAAATTGTTCATGTTTGACAGCAGAAGCTATCTCTACAAACAAGGCATAATAGCAGCCAGTCTGAACGTTACACCGAGTACGCGTATCGAAGTCCAAATGTCTCATGTCTTCCCATCTCTAGAAGCTTTTGCGAAGGTTGGCTTCTAAGAACAGTTATCCGGTGTCTGAATCAATGATAACAGCCTGTCTCAGGGAACTCTCGCTACTGCAGCCGGCCTTTCGACTCTAAGTACTTGTGACCTCAGTTCTGGTCCTTGCTCACATATCTGATCTGAATACAAGGTGTTGGAATTCTTTGGTACGGGCAAGGCTACCTAATTTATCCCTCAGCCTTTCCCCCTGGCTCGCGAACTGGTATGATTTCAGATTTGGTGAAAATTATCTCGTTGATGTGACTTAGATGTGGCGAAGCCCACATCTTATGGCATTCCTTATGAAGACCTTGACCTCGAAACATCAGATGGAATCTCTTTGAGATGTTATTTGCTGAAACAGAGCAAAAACATTGCTACTATCCGTAATGCTATTCAAATTCCCGAAGACCTCAACGAGAGTCTCTCCCAAGATGAGGTACGTCATTGATGACACAACTCGCTAGGTCACAGAAGAATCAACGTGAACAGTTTGCTGCAGGCCGTCCTACCGTTATTATGTTTCATGGCAATGCTGGAAACCATGGTCACCGGATACCCCTTGCCCAAGTGTTCTTCCTTCGCATGCGATGCAATGTCTTAATGATGTGTTACAGAGGGTAAGTCATTGGAGCCATTGGTTCACTTCACTTTCAATGTGCTTTCAGGTATGGTCTATCTGAGGGGACGCCCAATGAAAAAGGTAAACATCCTTTTCGTATTGTCCTTCGACAAAGGTCGATCATCTACCTGGATTCCCCCAGGCCTTCAGTTAGACGCACAGGCGGGCCTGAACTATCTTTGCAGCCACCAGGTATTCAGACAATCGCCTATTGTACGTCTCGTTCGATCTCCACTAGGCTTGCAATGAATCATCAATGATTTCCAAGGTCTTGTATGGCCAGTCAATTGGAGGCGCTGTGTCAATCGACTTGATCAGCAGAAATCCCGACAAGGTGTGCCCATATTTTGAAACTCCTTACTTGAGCGATTCACATTTTATGTCGAAGATTACAGGCCTCATTCTCGAAAACACATTTACCTCTCTTCCCAGTCTTATTCCTCATGCTCTCCCACTTTTGAGTCCCTTTGCATTTCTATGCCACCAGAAATGGCATTCCATATCCAAAGTTCCCAAGATACCTCCTGAAACGCCGATCCTGATGTTAAGCGGTCTCAAAGATGAAATTGTGCCAAAGGAGCAGATGCGGATGTTGTTCGAAGCTTTCGCAAAACGTGGCGAGGCGACAACATCCGGAGGTAAAGAATACAAGACTGGAATTGAGCGCGTTAAGTATCTGGAATTTCCCCAGGGAGGCCATAGTGCGCCAATCCTGTATTGTCGTCGCTTCATGTCTCGCTCATGTATGGTCATTTGCAGATGATACCTGTGTCCAAGATGGATATTGGACGGCCATTGCGCAATTCATAGCTAGCCTCTCTTCGACATCCGGATCCTAACTATTAACACTGCGCCCATTCACAATACAATACAATCACTCACCTGAACATCATGCAATATCTTTATGTTTCTTCTCTTGACCATTGTACTGTCTCCACTTAATAACAGTTTTTTTCTTTGTGTGTGTGGCTGTAGAGGTCTTCATACATGCCTAGTATTGATGACTTACATCCTCCACGTCTACTCGTATGCTATATGTATGCACTTCGTCGGCAACTTCCAAAGATCTGACAAAGGATTCAACACAAAACTCATCATCTTTCTTTTAGAAAACATACAAACCTAGCTACATATGGGACTCAAAGGTGCTCAAATGTAGTCCTATAGGATGAGAAACTAGATTCACTCCTCATCAGCCTCTTGAATTGCTTTATTGCCTCTAGCTTTCTGGTGAGAACTAAGCTGGTGTGCTCCTTAAAGGAGTGTTATGCCTCTGGCCTGACACCTGACCCATAGGCTGAGGATTAGTCAGCAGCATATTCATCTAGTTCACTCATCTAGTATATATCTAAGAAAGTATACTGTGTTGTGTGTGGGATGATGGCACTGATAAACCATGTACCTAATCATTCCCACACCCTCACTTTTACTCAAAAAATGCAATAAATTTATTAAAAATTAGGAAAAAAATCAGAAAAAATCAGAAAAAAGAATAGAAAATTAGGGAAAGTATTGGAGGAAGGAAGTATAGCATACTGCAGACTATTGGAGAAAAGGGGTGTAGCAGACTGCAGACAATACTACTAAAAGTTATTGGAGAAAGGAAGTATAGTGAACTAGAAACTATTGGAGAAAAGGAGTATAATAGACTGCATACAGTACTACTTACTTTGTACATTGCAGACAAGACTACTAGAGGAAGAGAGTATAGTGCACTGCAGTGCACATACAAGACTACTTACTATTATGCTTACATAGACTATTGGAGAAAAAAAGTATAATGACCTGACAAATAACATAGTGTTAACTCTACTTAGAATTAGTAGAGAGTTCAAGTTAGGCCAGAGGTCCAGATAAAAACCTTGTGATAAATCATGTATCTAATTGTTCCCATATATTCTCTTTTTACTAAATTCACTAAAGAATTTGAATAAATTCAAGTAAATTCAGGAAAAATTTGGAAAAATTATAATTGACTTTCTCTTTTCTCTTTTTATTTTAACAGAATTTAAATGAATAAATTCAATCATAACAACCCTCCTGTTTTCATAATTCAACTATTAGCATATAGTTATGAGGACTTAGAGCTCAACCAAGGTAGTTATTCAGAAAGAACTCAATAGAGTTCCCTATTAGATTGCATAACTACTTATACAAATATTTGTTAGTCTGTGCACCTATCTCCTGTGATCACATAACCCTTACTAATAACTATACATATCTTACATAAGCTTTCCCATGCTATTTATATCCCTCTTGCATTATACTCCTGGATATTTCCTACTAGATTGATAAATGCATAGAAAATAGTTTTCTTTCTTGGAACTGTTTCATAACACAGCCCCTCCTTCAAGTTTCCTCATCCCAAGGAATTTTTCCATTGTCTCTAGTTCTCTTTCTATCTTTTCTCCCTTTATCTCTCATATTTCTTATTTGACCATTCCCATAGTATTTTAGCTATAAACCTCCCTGGTAGTTCTCTTGAGAATATCTTTTTATTCTCTTCTTTCTATTACTGTACTTCTTCAGCCTTCTTTCCATACTTTCTCTCAAACTCCTCAACCAACTCCTTTACATTCTTTAGGTTTTTTCTACTTTTCCAAGTATCTCCTTCTGCTATATACCTCTTCTATCATACTAAGAACTTTTCCTTTTCTCTAACTACCCTTTTGTTTAGTATTTTTTCCATCTCAAATTCCTCTTCTCCTTTAATAATAACCAGTTTTGGTAGGGTTTTTCTCTGTTCCTCCACCTGAGGTCTATACAACTATACTCAACTCACATTAACTACAGGATATATCTTAATAAAACTAGGTAGTTCTAATTCTATAGCATTGGTTAAAATAATTCCCTTGATCTTATAAGGCCCTATAAACCATTCTGTTAACTTCTCTAACCTCTTTCCCACCATCCACCACTTGAGATCCTTTGTATTTAACAGTACTAAGCCTCTAATTTTATATTCTCTACTTCCTCTCACTTTCTGTTTACATATCTCTTTATTTCTTTCTATGCTTTCCCCAGTGCTGTTTTTGCTTCCTTCTAGATTTTCTTTATTTTTTCTACAAACTTCTCTGCTGCCTCAAACTTTTTCTTTCTTCTTTCTTCAAATTCCATTCTTGGATCTTGACTGTAGTTCACCTTAAATAAAGAAGTTTTTGTTGCTGAATGAATCTTATTGTTATATACAAATTCAGCAGTCCCCAGCCACTCTGGCCACTACTCCTGCCTATAATTAATAAAGACCCTCAGGTACTGTTCTAGTTCCTGATTGATTCTTTCTATTTGTCCATCTATTTGGGAGTAATAGACTGTTGATAGCTTTGTTTGGATTCCCAACAACTTGTTTAACTCTTTTATCATTCCTGCCGTAAACTACATTCTTCTGTCTGATATGATACTTTCTGAAAGTTCATGCAACTTCTAGATGTGATCTCTAAACAGTCTAACAAGTCCTTCTGCCAATGTTTTTTCTGTAGTTGCTATAAAATGGGCCATTTTACTAAACCAATCACAAACTACTAAAATTGCATTATAGCCTTGTGCCAAAGGTAGTTTGGTAATGAAGTCTGTCAAAATATGACTCCATAGCTTTTCTGGAATTGTATCAGGCATTAGTTTTCCTACTGGTACTTCACTTCTGTTTTTGTATTGTTGGCAAGTATCATATTTCTCTACGTATTTTCCTACTTCTTTCATTACTCCTGGCCACCAATAGTTCCTTGTTACTAACTCTGTTGTCTTCTATCTTCCTCTATGTCCTCCTACTAGCATATTATAATACAAATGTATTACTTCTCCTCTTAGTTCTTTCTTTGGAATGTATATTTGTCCTTTTTTCATAACTATCTCTTCTTCCACTATCTATTTCTTATCTCTTAGTATTTTCATTTCTGTCTTCTTTAGTTCCTCTACTTCTTTTACTATCTTCTTGTTCCTTTCCTGTGCTTTCTTAATCTTCTTCCTTAGCTCATTTTTCTCCATCAATATTTCTGTTCTTTTTATCTACTCTAGCTTAATCAGCATCTGGTCTTGGTTGTTGTTTTCTATTCTCTTCTGCCAATCTTGTCTCCTACTCAACCCATCTACCTTTCCCATACTCTTTTCTGGAATGTGCTTAAGAATAAAGTCAAACCATAATAGATACAATATTCATCTAGGTTACCTCCTATTTTGCTTTTGACTTATCATAAAGTACTGGAGGTTTTTATGATCCATCCAGATTTCAAACTTTACTTTTGCCCCTTCCAAGTAGTACCTCCACAATTCTAAGTACTGAATTACTACTAGCATCTCTTTGTCATGGATTTCATAGTTTCATTCAGTTATATTTAATAACTTAGAGATGAAAGCAACTAGTCTCCACTTCTCATCTTCATATTTCACTAATAGTACTCCCCCTATGGTATAGTCTAAGGCATCTGCCTCTACTCTCATCTCCTTATCTAAATCTAGAATGGCTAAGACTAGTTTCATCGTAAATACCTTTTTTAGTTTTCTAAACACTTCTTTTTGCTTTTCTCTCTATCTCTATTTTTTCTCCTTTCTGACTAGTAGGTGCAAAGAGGCCACAATTCTAGCAAAGTTCTTAATGAATTGCCTATAGTAGTTTGCAAGTCCTAAAAACTTTTGTACTTCCTTCATATCCCTTGGTACTAGCTAGCTTAGAACTCCATTTACCTTTTTCTTCTGCATTTCTACCCCTTAAGGTCCAATTACCATGCCCAGGAATTCTATCTCCTTCACCTTCTACTGATATTTTTCTGGTTTAACAAATAGGTCATTTTTCTCCAGTCTCTTCAATACTTTCTCTACTAGCTTATTATACCCTTCCTTAGTATCCATGGCAACTATTATATCATCAATAAATATAGCTGTATTTCCTTGATTGATCATATCTTGGAATAGGTTATTTATTATGGTTTGAAAGGTAACAGAGAAGTTTGTTAGTCCAAAATACATAACTATTGGTTCATATACTCCAATATGTGTTGTAAATACTACTTTCTATTCATTGCCTTCCTTGATCCTCTCATTGTTGTATTTCTATCTAAGATCAAGTTTTGTGAACACCTTCTTCTTTTCTACTCTATCCAGGATATTTGTAATTAGGGGTAAAAGGTATCTATTTTTTACTGTCTACTAATTTATATGACAATAATTTTGTACCATTCTCCTTTTTCCATCTTTCTTTGCTATAAAATGGACTAGTGAGGTCTGTGGTGATTTTGATAGTTAAATATACCCTTTTTGCAGCTAATCTTCCACAAATGCTTGCACTTCCTCTCTTTCCTCTTTCCATAGTAAATACACTTACTTTTTCCTTGGTACAAACCCTTCTTTCAATTCTGTTATATGATTCCATAGCTTTCTGGTGGGCATTCTTTCTGATTCTTTCTTCCTAAATACTTTCTTCCACTTCCAGAACCTCCTAGATACTAATTTCTCTATTGTCTTTTCTTTCTCTGTTTTTCTTATCTGTCTTCTCCCCTGCATTTCTTGCTTCCTCTTTCTATATATTGGTAGATACTGTATCATTTTGATCTTCCCTTTTTCCTAGTCTATCACTGGATTATAAGCTACTAGCCAAGGTATACTCAATATCACCTCTGTCTTCTCCAGGTTATATACATCTATTTGTGCTCTTTCAACATGTCCTTTAAAGAGCATATTGCACTTCACCTGATGAGTGATTGCTCCTCCAACATTTGCCATTCCATCCACATTCCTTACTAGCAAGGGGGTTTCTAGCTTTTCTAGTCTGAACCTCTTTTCCTTTGCAAACTTTGTATCCATAAACAGGCCTATTGCTCTATTGTCTAACAGCATCTTTACTGCTACTCCTTCATAGCTCTCCAACTTCTCTAATCCCACTTTTATTCATACTTCTCTTAGTAGTTGTAGTGTATACCACATATCTCTTGCTCTTTCAGTATTGCTATGACAATTCAATTTATTTCCTAGTTTTTCTGGGTGAAATACACTGTACAAATTATTGGAGACCAGTTGGGAGCTCATTGTCCTTTACTTTCTTTTGCCAACTCTTGTAGTGTTTCTGCTACCCTCCTCTCTCTTCTCTTTTTTTGCCAATAATTTTTGGTTATATGGCCCCATTTTCCACATATGAAGTATATTCTATCTCCTCCTCTTTTTCTCTATCAATATCCATTGCATTAGAGTCCCTTGCTGGCTCTAGCTGTCTCTCTCTGTTCTGATATTCACCTCTATACTAATCTTCTGTTCTTTATGTAATCTAGCCCTCTCTTCCCCCATATGACCCTCCACCAAATCCCTCTCTTTGCTGTGCATTTTCTAATAGGTATACTACATTCCTCTCTAATGTTCCTTCTTCTGCCCTACTCTGCCTTTGATTTCTATCCAATCTTACTGCTCTCTCCTGCCACTCCTTGATTATACAAGGAAAGCTCTCTGCTTCTGCTAACTTTCTTTTGATTCTCCTACTTAACCCTCTTTTGAATTTCTCTATAAGAGGTTACCCCTCATACCTGCTCTCTCTTGTAATTTTCTTAAATTCTTGGACATACTCATTGTACATCCTTCCTTTCTGTTTTATTGTTCTCAACTGTTCTACTTTTCTTTCTTTCTCTACTATTTTTCCAAACTCATTTCTCATTTTACTAAATAACTCTTCTGCTATCTCTATTTCTGATTCTCCCTTTGACAGTTCATCCAACAGGTTATTCTTCTATGTCTCTACCACCCCTCTCTGTACATAAGACAATATCCAGGCCATCTTTGTTGATTCTGACTCTCCTGTCATCTTCATTCTTAGATACAAATAAGCTGCATTGATAAATACTTCTACTTTCTTCATCTTTCTATTAAACAGTAGAGGTTTTGCTATCTCCACTCTTGCTTCTCCACTTTGTTGTAATAGGGTGGCCACCTACTAGTAGGCCAGTGATCAAGATAAGAAGTTGCTCCTTTCAATAAAAGAGGCAAAAGAGGTTTTTTACTATGACAAGCAAGTATGAAAAAGGCAGTAATAGTTCTCAATTGTGTGCTAAAGGGTTTGTGGAAATAAATAGGTAGTAGAGGTATCAGAAAGAAATTAAAAGAAAGAAGCATAGCTTATCTGTAATATAAAAATAGTTGAAATGATTGTAAAATTGATCTAAATTGCATTTAGTATGATATTCCTAAGGTGCCAATCTTTATGTACCATAATGAGCTTACTAGCAAGTGTAGTTAGTATACCACTCATAGGTCTTACCAATCTCAACCAAGCTCTTATCTACATTCCCAATACTGAACCTTACAGATGTGATACAGTCTGAGTAAATGGCTAGCCAGGCTTTTCCAGCCTGCTATCTTACCAAAGGTCATCCAAGTTATCTCTATTACTTGTTCTTCAGACTAAGTAGGATATACAAAGCAACAACACCACCAACTTAACCTTTTACCAAGATTACCCCTTACACACTCAAAAGAATCATATTCAATGACCTCTAGAGCTTTTGAGATGAAGGCAAGGGCCAAGAAGGCACTACATTCTACTCTCCACTCTGAAATGTATATTAAAGTTATAAATGTTTGAGACTCAATTAGAAAATGAATAAAAAGAGAAACTTCTTCTTCTTCCAGCCTCCCTCATTTCTTTTCTACTGATGTTGTCATATAGCTATGATAGACATTGTCTTTTATTACTTCATAGCCATTAGATATAGCCATGTGATCCTATTTTACTTTTATACTTCTCCTTCCACTTACTTCTTCTACCTGGCTAATTGGTTGCCTCTTATTCCAAATATAGTCTAGAAACTACTTCTATTATGTACAAAGGCTCTCAATACTATTATTGTCTTGTATGATGTCTGCTTCTTGATTGAGTCTAACAGTGATGGGATCACAAGTTGTTAATAGACTTTTGATTTGTTACCTTGGTATTATATTAGTCTAAGTCTATTCTAGATTAAAATTATACTGCATTCCAAAGATAAGATAAGATATCTGAGTTCTAAGGTATTATCAGGAATAGTCTATCTCTGAAAAACCAGATGCTAGCTCATTATTCTTGCCTCCTGAAATATATGTTGTTTTAGCATGTAATAGTTTGATAGCTGCTCAGTAAAAATACCCATTCTTGGATTATGTCTAGAGCTTGTAGAAAGTTTCTAGAGTGAATTCAGATAGTGAATCTAAGGGTATAAAGTATATCCTATATTACATTTCCACAGAAATTTTACTGGTGGCATAACACTGAGTAAGAGGAGGAGATATAGGAGCAGTGGATTGCTCTACAGGTTGTTGTTGTTGTTGTTGAGACATATATAGTAGTAGTGGTAATAGTAGTAGTGATAATGACAATGATGATTTCTCATATAAGAAAAAGTGGTCTTCTTCATCTGAACTTATGACTAGTTACTGACTAGAAAAGTGAAACGATATTATCCCTAAGAAGGGAATCTCTAAGCTAAATGGGCCTTTAAGAGGTTACCGTTGTTCCCCTACATAGACTAATCACAATGGACTAGTAGTATAGAGCTGATAGTAAAAGACTAAATATAAGTCTACTTGATATAGAGGTCAGGTCTCAGACAAGGACATGAGTTTTGTCCAGGCCTTTTACCTACTGTCTCTAACTGACAGTGAAGCCCTCTTTATAGCTAGGGCCTACTATTCAAGATACTTGTGAGCACTGTGCTCACTAATAAGAGCAATAAGAGAGTAAGTGAGAATAGGAATGTTGAGGCTGTAAGGTGCAGAGTTGACGATAGGGATCAAGTTCTTATGTTAGCATATAGTCATGAGAACTTAGAGCTCAACCAAGGTAGTTGTTCAAGAAAAACTCAATAGAGTTCTCTATTAGATTGTATAACTATTTATACAAATATCTGTTGGTCTGTGTACTCATCTTCTACAATCACATGACCCTTACTAATAACTATACATATCTTACATAAGCTTTCCCATGCTATTTATATCCCTCTTGTATTATACTTCTAGATGTTTCTTACTAGATTGATAAATGTATAGGAAGTAGTTTTCTTTTTTGGAACCATCTTATAACATCAACCCAAATTGGATATATAGAAGAGAAACAAATATGTACAAATATACAGTGATGGTACCAGCTCATTGACTTCTTTGTTTTCATCACTATTTCCTACTCTTTCCCTTTGCTCTTTTACTTCTCTATTCTCTCTATACCTTGACTGGATACTGGACCCTAGGTGTAAAGGGGACAGTACTCTGCAGCTGTAGTATAGAGCATGGTTAGTGTAACTAAGCTTAGATCTACCCTCCTAAATAGACTATTTCCTTAAGTAGTGCTGTAGTAGTATACCTATATACCCTTCTATTAGTAACCTAGTACTTGGGATCTATTGTGATCCTTATATGCAAGGGAATAACAGCTGCTCTTTAAGAGAGTTGTTTAGAGTAGGGATCTTTTTCTTAGAAGTGATAGTATACCTTTATTCTTAGAATAGTTGTAAGTAAGACAATAAGATTATTGTGAGAAATGGATTCTGTTGAAGAAGAACATTGAGCTAGAAGAACTGAGGAGCAAGCAAAATGACATGTTATTATTCTAGAAAACCATTATCTATCTGCTTTGTTCCAAAATATTTCTTCAGCTCCTATTTGGAATAGAGGAAGAGAAAAAAGAAAATTTCACATAACTCCTGTATATGTTCCACAAAACCTTGAGGATACTATACTTGATTTGCATAGACATTGACTTGCTGAGCAACAACAGAGAATGACTCAGGAATATAGAGTACAAGTGATAACAGTAGAAGAAGAAAGACAAAGAGAGGTAAATAAGGTTGAAATCAATTAGACAGTTAAAGACAATCAAATAATAGAGGAATGGAGGAATGAAAATACAAATGCTCTAGATTATGAAGAACAGCAAATTTTGGAAAATAGAGAAGATAATAGAAATCTACATATTAATAGAAATATGCAAGAAAATCTTCTAAGAGCTGTAAGTAATATATTTAAATAATTGTTGATAAATGAATCTTAACTAAATATATTACAGAATGTTATAGCAAAAGAAATTCAAGAGTTAGATATTAAAGATAATATAATTCAGGTATGATGATTTTTGTATATCAAAACTCTGCATACTTAACAGTTAATCTAAAATCAAGAAGCTATTATTCTAGATGATATCCTACCATCTGTTTTTCAGCCTGTATATTATCTACCTATAGAACAGCCATTTTTGGAAGCCAATATACAGTATAGCAACTTGGGCATGTTGACTGTTATCTGTCCTCACTGCAATACTCTTTACTTTTATTATGAGAGACTTATATCCTCATAGGTCAATCATCCCAAATTGAATATATGCTGTTTGCAAGGACAGATTCAATTACCTCCTCTTCAACCTTTGACTGAAATTCTACAAAACTACTTGACTGGAGATAATTATTTCTCAAGAGAATTTTGTAACAGCATATGACAGTATAATACAGCTTTTGCCATGACTTCAGTAGGAGTTAAAATTAACAACTCTATCACCAAATAGTCAGGCTCCTATTGTTTTAAGATTCAAGAAGAGCTTTATTATCTTACTGGTGCCCTTTTTCCTTATAGTAATCATACTTCTACCTATGTGCAAATCTATATCCTTAATATAATAGAGTAGTTCAATGTCAGGAGACTCGATAATAGGAATCTTAATTCTATAGTAATAGATAATCTTTAAACAATACTCTTGGATAGCCATCTATATATTAGTCATTATTATTATATATATGAACTTATTAGGGAAAAGCTAGTAGAGGAGCAGGAGAAGATTACAACTAGACTACATATGAATTTACAATAGAATCAAAGAACCCATAATCTGCCAAGTATAGAAGAGATTGTAGTCATGAAAAAGTTAGAAGCATCTAAGAACCTAGAATAGCCAAGTGTTTGTCATATTCAAGGAGGCATATATGGTAAGAAGATTATTGGAGGATGATTATGAGTAGAGGATTTACTTGGAGAAAACAATTGCAATGCAGTCTAGAGTAGTATGTTGTCAGTTGTTGACAGTGATCTTACTGACTAATATAGTGGCTAAGCCTTATGTTTTCTGGAACCAATTCAAGACTAGGCTATATGATAATGTTAAGTACAAACTATGTCATATGAACTACTACCAAGCTGACCAGAAGATACCAGAGAATAATGTTTATGATTATAGCCTTTGGAATCTGAACAGAATGTTGGTAGGAATAAAAAGAAGTCTTGCTGAGTTTCTACCTATGTTTCTTCCACAGCAAGAGTAGAATCACAGAATACCCAATTCTCTCTTACAGACTGAGCAGTATGATGCAGATGAAATGGCAACTTTGGTAAATAAGCAGAGGGCAATATTTAATTCTGAACAAACTACTACTTTTGATACTGTCCTGGAGTCTGTCACCAACAACCAAGGTTATCTTTTCTTCATTCATGCTGTTGGTGGTTGTAGAAAGACATTTCTTTATAATACTATTGGTACTGAGGTTAGAAGAAAAGAATAGGTGGTACTGTATGTAGTATCATCTGGAATTACTACTTTTTTGTTGGATGGAGGAAGGACATTTTATTCATGCTTTAAGATTTCTTTTCCTATTAATGAGGACACTATGGCTAGGCTCAAATAGAATAGTCATATGTTTTCAGTCACCCAATAGACCAAGGTCATTATTTGGAATAAAGTTCCTATACAACACAAGTATAATATTGATGCTATTAATCAATATCTAAGAGACTTGCTTGAAGTAAGTGATCACTTGTACTTAATAGCTATTAAATTGATATATTATCTAGAATGATTATTCATTTGGTGGAATTACAGTGATATTTAGTTTTTACATCTCAGATACAATATATACTTGGACTACTCTGAAGTTGATAATCAATATGCTCAGTGGTTATTGGAAATTGGTACTGGATCAACTATAAATGATAATGAGATAATAAAAGTTTCCTAGTCTATGGTTTGCACTAATCTCAAT
>Ga0153920_1000467_pt1 | contig 16925 bp, 17 predicted proteins | sample TSNJ004MetaG_FD_104713 | JGI IMG/M metagenome (GOLD analysis project Ga0153920, IMG submission 104713) | Attine ant fungus gardens microbial communities from New Jersey, USA - TSNJ004 MetaG | ecosystem: Host-associated > Fungi > Mycelium > Unclassified | place: USA: New Jersey, Brendon T. Byrne...
GCGCGCAGCTTGGCGTCCAGATTGGAGAGCGGTTCGTCCAGCAAAAACACGGCAGGGTTACGCACCATCGCTCTGCCCAGCGCTACGCGCTGGCGTTGGCCGCCGGACATGGCCTTTGGTTTTCTGTCCAGGTATTCCGTAATCTCCAGTTGCTCAGCAACCTCCATCACACGGCGCCGTATCTCATCTTTAGGCGTACGCCGCACCTTCAACCCATAGGCAATGTTGTCATACACAGTCATGTGTGGATAGAGAGCATAGTTCTGGAACACCATGGCGATGTCCCTGTCCTTTGGGGAAACCTTATTGACCTATTGACCAGCCTGTCACCGATGTACAGGTTGCCGCCGGATATGTCCTCCAGCCCCGCAATCATGCGGAGCGTTGTACTTTTACCACAGCCGGAAGGGCCTACAAAGACCACAAACTCCTTGTCCTCGATATCCAGGTTGAAGTCCTTGACTGCCTGGGCCCCTCCTGGATAGATTTTTTGGATTTTCTCAAGTTTTACGCACGCCATATTCAGTCATCCTTTCGATAGGGTAATTTCAGTATAAAGATTGCGCCGCCGCCATCCGTATCCCGTACATAGAGACTGCCCTTGTGGATCAGGGCGATTTCTCTTGCCACCGAGAGACCGATGCCGAAGTGTTCTTTGTCGGTCCGGGCGCTGTCCCCTCGGTAGAAGCGATCGAATATTTTTTCCTTATCCGTATCGGGAACACCAGGGCCACTGTCAGTTACGGTAAAGTAAACGCTTTTTCGCTGCACATAGGTTCCAAGCCGGACGACGCCTCCGGCAGGGGTATATCCCAGCGCATTGTCAATGAGGATGGTCATGAGCTGTTTGATCCGGTGTTCATCCACATGAAGTACGGGGAACAGGGTGTCCTGCATATCCACCTCCAACATGATGCCCCGGTCCGCCACCAAGTCTGCAAACCGTTCCGCCAAGCCGATTACAACGGTTTCCGGATTAACCTCCGATAAGCTCATCTGCCAGGAGCCGCTATCGGCGCCGGCCAGCTTCAGCAAGTCCCCTGTGAGCCGGGACAAGCGGGTGCATTCCGCCTCAATCTTGCCCGCATATTCCTTGGCCTCCTCCAGCGTTCCTTTCTTGATTGCCCCCGCGCTGGCGGACATTACCGCAAGGGGTGAACGAAGCTCGTGAGATGCCGCGGATACGAATTCCGTCTGTCGTCTTCGGTTATCCTCTACCGGTTTTAATGTATAGCCGATAAAATGATGACTAAATAAGATGAGTATCCCCAAAGCGACAAGCAAGCTGAGAATCATAACGAGACGTACACGGAACAGCAAGACGTCCTCCTGCAACGTATTCTTTAGGATAGTAACGCCTACCCATTCTGTGCCGTAGGTAACAGACGCGACAACCGCCCGGTATTCCTTGCCATCCGCATGGAGTATGAACTCCACCATTTCCGGCTGGGATGTATATGTTGGCCGCTGCATATAGTCAAACCCCAGCTCGGTTCTGGCATATTCCCGCGCCTGATTTGTCAGCGACTTCCGGAGCGGGTCGTGGCTTGTGTGCAACAGGTCCTTGTCGCGAATATTTATCCGAATCAACAAGCCGTTGTTTGCTTCCGTTTTACTGAGCCAGGACTGGTCAATATATTTCTGGCTGCTCAGGTAGTAAAACACCGAGTTAACGTCGGTGGTAAAAGTCTTTTCCGCCTGTTCCTCTAAAATGGATGTGGTGAACAACAGTGCCACAATTGCCATCGCAATCAGCACCAGCCCGGTGCTGACGGCGCAAACAATGGTCAACTGTATCCTCAATTTCTGAAACATCATCCGTCTCCTCTTGAAATCTCGCCGTTATTCTTCCGATTCATCCTCCATCACAAAGCCGACGCCGCGAATGGTGTTGATTACCAGTGGACTGGAAACGGATTTGAGGCGCCGTCGAAGGAAGGTCATGTAGTTGTCCAAAATCCCTTCCTCCACCGTCATATCCTTGCCCCATACATGGGTAAGCAATGTCGTACGAGGGAGGGCGGTACCGATATTCTTCATAAATATCTCCATCAGAGCACATTCCCGCTTGGTCAGCGAGATTTTTTTGTCGCCGTGGAGCAGAAGCATTTTGGTTGGGTCAAGCACCATGGAGCCACGGGTGATTTCTTCCTTGCTCTCCCAGGTACGCGGCCGTCTGCTCATGGCGCGGATACGTGCCAGCAGTTCATCCATGATAAAAGGCTTTACAATGTAGTCGTCCGCGCCGTAATCCAGCCCCTCCACCAAATCATCACTGGAGCCCATGGCCGTCACCATGAGAACGGGCGTCATAATGCCCTCCAGCCGGATGATCCGCAATATATCCATACCATTAAGCCGCGGAAGCATCCGGTCGAGCAATACAAGGTCGTGTGCGCGTTCGCGCATGGTACGCAAACCGTCATCTCCCTCGTTACATACATCAACGTCATAGCCGTCTTTTGACAGTGCAAAGGATATGGCCTGACAGAGATCCTTGTCATCTTCAATTAACAGGATACGCATGATTAATATCCTCCATATCATTTTTACAGACTTAGTTATCTGTATTTATTTTTGTAGCAATCAGTATATCATGAACTTTCCGAAAAAGTCCTGTAAAACAAATTTTATTCTTACAGGACTTTTTCGGGACTTATCTGTTATTATGAGTTGGACCCAAGAAACACATACAGCAAGAATCACATACAGAAGGTGGCCACCATCTGTGAAGACCAATCCCAATACTAAAATACGGAGGAACAATAACATGATAAAATACAGCCGCAGGCTTTTGGCAATGCTCTTATGCTTATCGATGGTTTTAGGACTGTCTGCATGTTTCGGCAATGGTAACGATGAGAACCCCTCTAATGATAGCGCTGGTTCCGGAGCAAATGCAACTGCAACCGGTGCAATGGGCCGGTATGTGGAACAGGAAGAATACCTCCCGGAAGAAGTGCTGTCCTTGATAACCATGGCGCAGATGCCGGACGGCTCCCTCCGCGTACTTGGCGATCTGGGAGGCCAGGGCATCGGACCATTTGGCGTCATTTCCTCCTCCGACGGCGGTAAGAGCTGGGAGTCTGTGGACTACCCGTGGCTTGACCAGTTGTACGGATGCCCGATCAACACGGCGGCTCTGACCCCGGAAGGCGTATATATTTCACATCAGGCGAATATAATGGGCGATATGCCCGCAGATGACGCGGCAGGCGAAAGCGAGGCCGCTGAAGGTGTCGCCGCAGATGCCGGTACAGAAACATCCGGCGAAGCGCAGCCCAACACCGAATCGGAGGCCGGACTGGAGGAAGCGGCAGCCGAGGGTGACGCAGCCGAAGGGAAAGCCAACGCCCTTAATATGGATTATACCTTTGTCTACGGCGATGCCTCCGGCTTGACGGAAATTCCTTTCGACTATACATCCGAGTTTGACAGCGTTCTGACAACAAGGTTGTACGCCGCCAGCAACGGGGATCTGATCTCCGTCGGCGGGACCGAAGAGATTTTGCAGATTAACACGACAACCTGGAAGGTGAGAAACACCTACCAGTCAACGGTAGGTATCGGCACCACCGCTGGCGTGGCTTCTTACGGAAATATCCTCGCCATCCACTCCGCAGATAAGATCGCCCTGTATGATCTGGATAGCGGTTCCCTTATCGGTGATATTACAACCATCGGCAGCTCGCAGGGCTCTTATATGGCACGGAAAATTTCCGTTGTTTCCATTCCCGCTGACGGCTCCGCCTATTTCTATTTCAATGAAAGCGGCATTTATCGCATCCCTATGGACACCACGGTTTCGGAGCGTCTGGTAGATGGCGGACTCACCTCTCTTGGCATACAGACACTATCCTTTACGAACCTGTTAACAGTAGGGAGCGACGAGTATCTTGCGGTAGCCAGTACACCGGAAGGAGGATACCAAATGTTCCGGTACACCTTTAACCCCGATATCCCCACGGAGCCCAGCCAGGTTTTGGGCGTATACTCGCTGTACGACAACAAAACCATCCGGCAGGCAATCTCCGGCTTCCAGACACAGCACCCCGACGTTCGCGTAAATTACCAGGTTGGATTGCCGGAAGGCAGCGGCGTGACCGCCGCCGACGCTATGCGCACCCTTTCCACCGAGCTGCTGGCCGGGAAAGGCCCGGATGTGATTGTTATGGATGATATGGATGTGGACGGGTATATCCAGAATAACGTATTACAGGATTTGACCGATATCGTTTCCGGTACAGATACCCTTCCCAATATCACCGGGGCATATAACCAGGAAGGGAAACTCTACGCGGTCCCCGCCCGTTTCAGTATCCCCATGTTGATGGGCGACGGCGTGGACAACGTGAAAAACTTGAGCGACTTCACCTCCTGGCTGGATACCCAGTACACCTATGATATCGGAATCCGCTCCGAAGAGCTGGTGGAGCGCTTTTACGCGGCTTGCTCCTATCGGTGGTTTACCGAGGACGGCAATCTGGATGAGGCGGCGTTCCGCAGTGACCTGGAACACCTCGGCAAGCTGGCGCAGGGGATACGCGGTGTCGGCGAGATACAGTCCTTCGATAATATTGCCGTCGATACCCTGCTCTGGTACGGCGGCGCGATCTCAGCCAACTACGGAACCGTCAGCGGGTATGTCGATATCACCCTGTTTGACGTAGCGATCAAAAACCGGCCCACAGGCAGTTATCATCCGTTCCCCAATGACGAGGGAGATATCTATATCCCGGGAACGGTTTTAGGAATCAATGCTGCCACAGGTTCACTTGACAATGCCAAGAGCTTTGTACAACACGTCTTGTCGAATGAAGTGCAGGCAACCGAACTTGGCGACGGCTTCCCTGTGAACAGCGCCGCGTTTGAGTCGCTTAGCCAGAACCCGAACCCCAACGAAGAGGATATGATAGATATGATAGCGCAACTGAATTTAATCGACGCCCGCACCGGGGAAATGACCGAAGTGTCGCTCAACGGCAAGTGGCCCTCCGATGAATTCATGACCGAGTTCAAAAACACGCTGCGCAACGCCAAGGTGCCCGTAAAGGCAAATGCTGTGATAAGGGAAATGATTATTGATGAAACAGCAGGATTTATTAGCGGATCAAGATCGCTCGACGACACCGTCCGCTCCTTCAAACAAAAAATGGATCTCTACCTTTCGGAGTAAATTGAACCCTCCGAAATGGTTATCCTCCGCAGCCCGCAAGCTGAAACCGCAACAGAGGCCTCCTTCTCCCGAGGGAGAGGGAGGCCCTTCTATAACCAAAAACAAGATAGCAACGGCGCTTGAAGGCATTTTCCTTGCGGACGGCAAGGGCCCGGGCTTCTACTTTGTCATTCCCAGCCTTCTCGGTGTTCTTGTATTCGTCCTCATTCCCTTTGCGGATGTGGTTCGCCGCTCCTTTGCTACCACCATGGGCGGGGAAAGCGTAGGATTTACGAACTACCAAACCATTTTTCAAAACAGTGCGTTCGTCCTGGCCGCCACCAATACCATCAAGTTTATGCTGGTGTGTCTGCCGCTCCTGCTCTGCCTATCGCTGGGTCTGGCGCTGATCCTGTACGCGATTGGCGAAAAGGCGGGTATCTTCAAGACAGCGTTCCTGATCCCCATGGCCGTGCCGGTGGCGTCGATTGTGCTCCTGTGGCGGGTGTTGTTTGCCGACCAGGGCCTCGCCAACAACTGGCTAACCAGTTTGGGCGGCGAAGCAATTCCCTGGATGGATTCCAACAGTGCTTTCTGGGTGCTGGTGGGAAGCTATCTCTGGAAAAACATCGGCTATGATGTGGTGCTTTGGCTGGCCGGCCTTGCCGGGATCAACGAATCCCTGTTTGAGGCGGCCAAGGTAGATGGCGCGGGCAACTTCCGGACATTCTGGCAAATCACGCTTCCCAATCTGCTGCCATCCATGTATACAATTCTGGTCCTCTCCCTGATCAACGCATTCAAGGTGTTCCGGGAAGCGTACCTGGTGGCCGGGGATTATCCCCATAACAGCATTTACTTATTGCAGCATCTGTTCAACAACTGGTTCCGGGAGCTTTCTATGGATAAACTGTCGGCTGCCGCTGTGGTGACGGCGCTTGTGATATTGGTCGTGATCCTGGTGCTGCGACACGCATTTGAAGAAGAATAGGAGGAATAAATCATGCAACGTCTGAAAGATGCCATTGGTTCCATGCACCTAAAAGAAACCCTGCTGTCCATTTTCCCTTTCCTCCTTTCCTTCATGGTATGGATGCCTCTGGCCTTCCTTCTGGGCGGCTCCCTGATGGGCCAGTTGGAGCTTCAGGAGCTTTTGGACCCGGCGCTCCGTATGGGGAAGGACGGGTATGCCAATTGGAGGTTTTTGCCACAGTTCCCCACGCTGCGCCCCTATGTGCAGCTTCTCTTTGACAGTCCGCAATTTTTTGTGATGTTCTGGAATTCCGTCAAGCTTGCACTTGGCACCCTGTTAGGTCAGGTGCTTGTATCCATCCCCGCGGCCTGGTGGTTTGCCAGAACCCGCACCAAAATCGGGAAATGCCTGTTCACCTTATACATCGTTCTCATGCTGATGCCATTCCAGGTCACAATGGTTTCCAGTTACCTGGTCATGGATAGTGCAGGACTTATGGATACCCACTGGTCAATTCTTTTACCGGCTATCTTCTCTACCTTCCCCATCTTTATCATGTACCGCTTCTTCAAATCAATCCCCCAGGCGGTAATTGAAGCAGCGCAGATAGACGGCTCCGGCCCGTTGCGCATCTTCTTCGACATTGGCCTGCCTATGGGCAAGGCGGGCATCGCCTCCGCTATGGTATTGGGCTTCTTGGAATATTGGAATCTCATTGAGCAGCCAATGACCTTTCTCAAAACCAAATCCCTGTGGCCCCTCAGTCTGTTCCTGCCGGAGATCACCACCGACAAGCTTGGGCTTAGTTTGGCGGCATCGGTCATTACGCTGCTGCCGTCCATCATTGTGTTCCTATTGGGGCAGAGCTATCTGGAGCAGGGAATCGTCGGCTCCAGTGTAAAGGAGTGAGGATGTATATGCAACTTGATATAAAGGATTTTCATCAAGCAAAACAATTATTAAATGACCACAATTCACATTACCCATTGATGGAAGCGGTTTTACAAGGCGATTTGACGGGCAGTATATACGTTGATGATTACCCAAAGATGACGTCCGCGTTGATTATTAGCCGTTTGGATTGGGTCTATGTCATTGGGGACGAATATAATACGAAGTTTGCCTCAGAGACTATCCGTATTTTATCCGAAAAGAAAACCGGTAAATACATATGGTTTGGTGTTGATAATGCATGGCGTGACTATATAAAAACTCATATTTCATGTAATATTCAAGATTGTCCCCGTTTTCGTTATCAGTTTAACGGAGCAGAATTTGAAAAAAATAAAAATTCAGACACAGCCCTCTGTGTGAACGCGATAAATGTTTATAATTACGATTGGTTAAGTGAAAAACACCGTACTTCTTTCGATTTTTGGGACAGTAAAGAAAATTTTCTCAATAAAGGATTTGGATATTTTGTTAAAGACAACGAAAATGTCGTAAGCTTAATTTTAAGCGCCTCCGTGACTGATATGGAAGCAGAAATAGAGATTTATACTGATGAAGCGTTTCGCGGCAGAGGATACGCGAAACAAGTAGCAATTAGATATATCAGGGAATGCCTTTCACGAGGTTTGCATCCCAAGTGGGATTGCGACTCAAAAAATGAAGCTTCTTTCCGTTTAGCTGATCGGCTTGGTTTTCAAAAAATTGAAGAATACCCGCTAATCTATATCACTTTGAATTAACACGTCAGTATAAAGCATTATCTTCGAACGCTATAGTTTTCTACAACGACTATGGGCGAAAAAATAAGCAGTTCAAATGCAAAAACAATCCATTTTGGACATGGCAATCCAACTGCAAACAGAATATGGTGATATAGGATTGTATGCCTTAGCTTCCTGAAATGACTATTAGGTATACCAAAAAGATTAGGAGAAATACAAGTGTTTAGATATGTGCATACAAATATAATCGCAAAGGATAGCGCGAGACTATTAGACTTTTACAAGTCGGTCTTTGATTGTAAAAGCATTGGTGAAACAAGGGATCTGCGCGGAGAATGGCTTGATAGAATGACAGGAATTTCAAACGCGCATATTGTTGGAGAACACCTCTGCTTACCGGGCTATGGAGAAGACCACCCCACGCTTGAAATATTCTCGTATGATGAAATGGAAACCGGAAATCGCCATCAAATAAATCAATGCGGAATTGCACACTTGGCATTTGAAGTAGATGATGTCGAAGAAACCCTTAATAAGATTCTGTCAGCTGGCGGGGGCCAGATTGGAGAGGTGGTAAAGGCAGAGTATGAAGATGGGAAAAAAGCTATTTTTGTATATGCCACAGATATTGAGGGGAATATTTTAGAATTACAGAGCTGGCTGTAAATTGCGCTTTCGTGAAAGCTTCCAACAACTACTATGGGCAAACTACTCACAGCTTTTCAAAATCACGATTCTCCTTGCCGCCTTATCGTTTTGTTCGTGGTTGTGAGTGCGATCAGGGGCGGCGATTATAAACAGGCAGCGTTTAAATGAATAAATAAAAGTTTACTCGCATTGGGAAAGGGTGCTTTATATGAATATGATTACCAGGGCGTGGAACTATCAGCCTGCTGCCGAGGTTCGCCGCTCGATTAAGTCCAGGGCAGTGAGTGCAATCGTCTGGCTGTTGGCATTGATGGTTTGCTTTACACTCATATCCAGGGCGACCAGTTCCATGACCGTTCCAATTGTAGAAACAGAGAAACCAAACCGCGCTACCATCAATCATACCGTCACGGTGGACGGTGTTCTGGAAACCACCCGCGATACCGGCGTAGTCACTTCCCAGGACGCCCTGGTGCAGGAGGTTCATGTAAAGGAAGGCGACACGGTTGCCGCCGGTGACCTCCTCTTTACCTACGACACCAAAGACTTTAATCGCCAGATTTCCGAATACCAGACCGAGCTCGCGCAAATCAACACCCGTATAAAAGTTAATCAGGATCAACAGGCGTTGGACGAGGAGAACCGGGAACTGGCCCGGGAGCGCGCCCAAAAGGACCTGGAAGTGACCGGTACTTATGGCGATCTGGACATTATGGAAGCGCAAGAGAAGGTGAACGCTGCCCGTGAACGGGTATCCACAGCGAGAAAGACGCTTCGTGACTATGACGATTATTACGACGACTATGATGATGATTACACCGATACAGAGCGTACCCAGCTCCGCTCCGAATACCGGCAGGCACAGATTGCCTATGAAGAGGCGATAATTGCCTTGGAGAAGGTAATGGCGGAAAAAGAAAAATCGATTCTGGACGCCGAGCGGATTATCGAGGACGCGGGTCGGCCGGCGACTCCGAACGCCACTGCCGAGCTCGAACGACTGGACGCTCAGAGGATTAATTTAAAGCTGTCAGTCCTATATGAGGCCGTAGCGAACAAAGGCGAGGTGTATGCTCCTATCGATGGTGTGATCACCAATGTCAAAGTAGGCGCTGGAACACGGACGACGAACGAAGCCGCAATGTTTATCAATAATTCCGAGACCATGAACTTTGTTGCCGAGGTATCAAAGGATCAGAAAAAGTATGTCAACATTGGCAACACCGTCAAGCTGCGGATGGCCGGTGAAACCAAGGATATACAGGGATTGGAGATTACATCAATTCAACCGTCCACCACAGAAGGGTTTTATCGGGTCACCATTGAGATACCTGCCGACTATCTGCCGGGAACCAGCGGCACAGTGGAGATACAGCAAAAATCTAAAACCTATGATACGGTTGTCCCTTTGTCTGCCCTGCATGCGGATGGTAATCAATATTATGTGCTAAAGGTGCTGGAGACGGAAACATCCATGGGAAAAGAGTGCGTGGCGGAACGAATCGATGTGACCTTGCTGGAGAAAAACGAAACCTATGCCTCCGTGAACGGCGCGCTAAACACCGACGACAAGGTCATCAGTTCATCCAAGGGAACCATTCAGGATGGAGACCAAGTCCGCCTGCCGACAGAGGAGTAAACATATGAGACATGCCATATGGAATTACCGGATGAACTTCCTGATCCTGTTTTGTCTGGCGGTCCTGTTCTGGTCATTAAGCGGGAATGCATATATGGAACTAAAAAAGCAACCACCGTCCACTACCTTTCAGAATGTGGGCAGTCTGCTGGCAGAGGATTATGAGCCAATGCTCCGCTCCGAAGCCCAGGCCAAAGATCCGCTCCCCTTTACCATGTGGACGCAGAGCGATAACCAGCGTCTGGAGGGTTTGGGTACCGGCCGCGTCCAGAATGTCTCCTGGCTTGCCATAAAGGGCGACACCCGGTTGCTCTTGCCGGTGATGCAGACACTCTTTGAAGACGATACGGACGGCTGCCTAATTGACCAGGCGACGGCAAAGCAGTTGTTTCGCAATAACAATGCTGTGGGGAACACCGTTAAAATGGGGGGCAAGGAGTACATCGTACGCGGTGTGATCGACGGCCCCGCCCGGACGATGATTACGCAGCTCGCCCGCGAAAGCGGGCATATACTATCCAATATTACGGTTTCCGGTACAGACAACACAGAGACGTTTTTGATGCGTCATGGGCTGTCGGCCGCCATCACAGTAAAAACAAACCAATATGTATCGCTGGCCCGTATTCTATATATGTTGCCTGCATTGGCGGTCATTTTGGTTAGCATGATGCTGCTTGGTTTATTGCGCCGACATTGGAAGGCATACCAGGTGCGCCATCTGCTTCTCTCTGTTGGGATGCTGAGCGTGGGTACTGCGAGCCTTTTGCTTCTCTTTACATTTATACCGGAAACGCTGATCCCCTCACAATGGTCGGATTTTGAATTTTGGGAGACCGCAGGGCGGGACTTCATACAGATTGTGGTAGATTTCATTTCATCGGCTAAGTACAGGCCGGACCTGGGCTGGCTTTACGGCGTGTTCAAATCGGCATCCGGTGTCCTCAGCGCCCACTTTGTCATGTGCCTTTACAACCTGTTCCGCATCCATCTAAGCGGGAACGTAATGATACGATTGCGAGATGAGTCTGTACACAATACTATAATGTTTGAACATCTTGAAAATAATCAGAAAGTGCTTCAAGATGTAAATTAGATGATGGAATTACCTGTACGGAGCTGTTGCACCAACATCTAAACAGATGGAGGAGCAACAGCTCTTTTTATAGGGAATAGCATAAGGGAACTTTAGGCATTCGGTGGAGTATGCTGGATATGCTAAAAACCAATTTTTGTTCAGCAACACTTTTGAATAAAATCTTGTCTATTATGCAGAAAGCTGTCTTAAAAGTGAGGAGCTGGATTCTATAAGCATGGGAGGTATATGGCCGCACCATATTGGATGTTCTGTCACGTACAAAGAGGTGCGGCAACGGTATTAAAGCAGCCTTATGCGGGGATAAAAAAGATATGAAAGAAAGGTTGACCGCTATGATTCATTCAAAACCCGTTTCAAAAAAAGTGAAGCGTTTTTCTGTAGCTGTGTTGGTATTGGTTTGCATTTCCGGCGTGTTGATTGGCGCAGCCAGTTACGACGATAGTGCTGTCTCTACAGTGAAAGCCGCAAGCGATGAAGCAACCAATGCTAAGAACGTCGACACTGATGATGGCAATGTCGTCGTCAACACATCCGCTGTAACTGAATCTGCCGGCAATAATTCCGACTCTATCCCCGTTGCATCAGAGGACTATGGGAAAGGTCCCGATCAATTCTTTTGGCCGATAGACGCCAAGGTACCCGCCACCACCTATAAGGATCACGCCGGTAACGGAGTAGATCTTGCTGCCGGCGGAGGAGGGCATCCTGTTTACGCATCGGCTGCGGGTATCCTAGTAAAGGTGGTGGAAGAGTATACCGGTTACGGACACCATATTATCATTGACCATGGCGGCGGCTACCAAACCCTTTATGCCCACCTCGGCTCCATCGACATAACGGAGGGCGACGAGGTTACGGTTAAGCAGACCATAGGAACCATTGGCCGAACCGGCAATGCTACAGGCAACTATCTCCACTTCGAGGTAAGGCGGGACGGAGAATATATGAACCCGCTGGACTACATTAATACAGACAACGATTTGATGGTATTTCCTGAATAGTACGAATAGTTATAACAAAAGCCCCGAAATTCGAGGCTTTTGTTATACACATTTATCGGCTTAATAACAAGAGTCGAAGCACAGTGCACAGGAGCAAAACGATTGTGCCACGGCAACCGATTGCCGGCAGCTTGGGGCGCGGGATAGTGTGCTACCCGATTGCAAGTTCCTGTGCCTTTAGAGAGATCCCGCAACGCTTGCTAAAAGATCCCTGAATCAATCAGGGGCCTTTTGCTATTCGACAGGTGTGCTTTTTACTTCTTTCACGCTGATGGGATGGGATAAATGATGGCTCTGAGCAGACAGGATTATGCCGATTTTCTGGGAGATTTGCGGCTGGTCTGAACAGCTAAGGTGAGTTCAAGAGTGTCCTCATTCACATTCAGTATGGAGGTGCAGCCGGTATCGCCATTGATAATGCACGCCTGCTCTCCGACGCGGACTTCGTTCAAAAGGTAGTCAGCTACTTTTTCGCTGGAGAGCAGTCGGCAAAGCCCGGCTTCATAACTCTCAGCGCCCTTTGAGGGGACGTCGAAAGTCAGCTTCTCAGCATACTGCAAAGTAAAGAAGTTGCCAAGCAAATCGACTGTGCAGTTACGAGAGGTTCCTCCCCACAGAGACGCGGCGCCCTTGAGGAACAACGGGTTTCCCTGGACCACCTTGCGTCCGGTGCAGATAAGCGCAGTATAAGAGCTGGCTTTCACATCTACCGCTTTAGAAATCTGGATGCCGGAGTATCCTTGGAGATGCATAGCCAGAGCAATAACGCTTTTGCGCTCCTTTACCGAGCGCAATGTGTCTGCCACTTCCATCATCAATGCAATCATTTCACTGTTTTCCGGGGCAAACGCCTCAGACTCCTTTGTGGCCAGCGAACCGTAGAGAGAAGGAGATTCCGTTTCCAGCGCATCCAGGCTTTCGGGATTGTTCTTATCCTTACTTGCACTCACTTCACGAATCATCGCACGGCTAATGGCAGGGGTGGCGTAGGAGGCGAATCTCACACCACGGGAGGAGTCAAAGCCCTCGGCCGCTTTCCAAAGAGCCATGTATCCTGCTTGTTCAACGTCATCACGGTTTAGAGAGTTCACGCCGCCAATTCGGCCAAGACAGTACCCAACAAGCCCGGAGTTATTTCTGATTACAGCCTCAACATCGTAGTAAGCCTCAGCTTTCATGACAGGTTTTTGCACTGGAATGGGGAATCGAATCACATCTGCCCACTTCACGCCAATGTCAAAGAACAACAGTTGGCCGTCTGGGACATAGCGGCCCCGGCGATCAGCTGGGACCTCGCCTCTGAAGAAATCATATACTTCAGTACTTTTTGTGCCAGTATATTGTCGGGAGAATTGTCCGTCAACCTGCTTCTTTTCTTTCTTAGCATTTCGCTCAGCCGGCAAAGTGTTGGTAGATGCTGTATTTGTATCCGGCGAGCGCATGGTCGTCAACGTAGCACTCATTGTCGCGCGCTCCTTTCGGGTTATGGTGTACACAATTTGTGATTGGGAGCATGGTGTATCCCCCAGCAATAACATTATACCATCTATTTTTTATAGTGTCATGGGTAAATTCTAAGACATGAAAAAAGACCGTCAGAATGCCGAATATCTGCATTTCGACGGTCCTTGCGGCATCATCTCTTTCGACTTATTCTTTTTTAAAACTCAAGCCGAGTTTGGCCAGAATATCCTCGATTTGCTGTGCGGATATTGCACCAAGGTTTCGAATATTGTAAAGCTCAGTTCTCGTTGTTTGCAGAATGTGAGAGACCGTTGTTCTGCCGCTGCGAACGAGGCAGTTATAAGCCCTTGTGGTCAAGCCAAGCTCATCCACGCTCATTTCATCAAGTTTTTCAGAGAAGTCGTCAAGCGATTTGCCGCCTTCAATCACTTCCCGTACTCCTGCACTGGCGGCTATCTGTTCGGTCTTCACCCTGTAATTGGCCAATCCGTAGCGCAGAACCTTTGAACGGCTTGGATGTCGCATTTTTCTCAGTGCCTTCATCTCAATTTGGCGGGGCCTTTCACGACTGGTTAAGCCCATAACAGAAGCTGTCTCAGATAACGTTAGCCGTTCCTTGAAGCGCATTTCAAGTACTCGCCGCTCCCGTTCAGTTAAGGTGTCGAGCACAAAGCTGATGGACTCGGAATAATCATCAGGAAGGCTTGCGGTGATGTCTTCTCCGAATACCGCACAACCCAAGTTAATTGGCCAGGGGTAAAAAGTATGACTATTTTTTGCTCCGCGTTTCACTTTATATCAACTCCTCATTCTTGCTGTCGAGGGCGGAACCCAAATTGACGTCGTTCATGATGTCCGCGCCCACAATTTCATCCTGCACGAGAGCGTGGTCAATTCTCAAACCTTCCAGCATATCAACAGTAATTTTGCCATCCCCTTGTTTTGGCGGCATGTTGAAGTAAAAATCATACCTTGTGCCGACAAGGAATTTCCGGTTCCTCTCGTAAGTAAAAATAACCTTAGTGCCGGAGTTGGTCAGAAACGCTACCTGCTGGCTGCCGCGAAATGCGGAGTTCGAAGTGGGATTGATAAACGACGGGAGGTTTTCGATAAAATTTGTCGTGCGCGCATCTATGCATGTGAGCCGTAAAGTGAAATATTGCTTCCTTTTCCCTACGCTGAGCATGTGGATGCCACGTACGATACACAGCATGGCAACAGCAATGGCAGCCATTATCAGACCGCTGGTGCCGTCCACCGACTTCACGAAAATTATCGTGAAAGCGAGTATTGCAACGGCCATGGCGAACCAGCCAATGCTGCGATTAAGAAAGAACGCAGAGATGTGCGCGCTTTTCTCGGACTCCTGAGTTGTTTCCGGTGCATCGGCGTTAGTTTCCACGTCAATAAACACCTCTTCTCCTTTCCTTTTGCTGCCCCAAGGTTTTAACATTACGATTCTCCTCGCTTTCTGCCCGGACAATCCTGGACAAAGCATAATAACGGAAAATCGCACCAAATGTGACCGGTTGAGCAGGTTTTTATCTGGCGATTAGTTCTGACCAATCGCTGTAAATACGAGCAAAGATGGCGGCAATATTCAGTGCATCGTCAATCCCGCGGTGGTGGGTACCGACTAATGGAATTTCAAGCAATCGAAGCGCCTGGCTCATACCGCAAGACCGAACATTCCGTAATTCGGCAAATTCTTCTTTAAAATTGTGGTGGCGGTCAAGCAATGCCAGAATACCCCCATTGTATTTTTTGAACCTGGACTCCCTCAGAATCTGGTTTTTGTCATAAGCGCCCCACGACAAAAAAACGGTGTCCGGGCTGACTCCAATCCAATCCTCAAAGCCCATCATTACGTCAGCGAACTCGGAGGCGCCGTTAACATCGACTTGTGTTATGGATGTGAGCTTTGTGCAAAAATTTGACAGTATTGGGTTTTTCGTCGGGCGTACAAATGTCTGGTACGTATCCACCACCTACGCATTTGCATCAAGACGAGCTGCTCCAATTTCAATGATTTCGTTGATTTGACGGACGGCTTTGGAAGTTTTCTCCCAACAAGTTGCCTCCAGGTCAAAGATAATGTATTGCATGATATGCTCCTTTCGCTATTCGCGGAGGCCCTTGATGAACACATTCTTGCGATTGCAGGGGATGGCGCCCCGGGCTACCGCCCGGGCGTGCATCCTCTTGTGCTTTAGCGTGAATGAACCACCTGCTCTGCAGGTGGGGTCAGTTGCTTTAGCTTTAAGCAAATAACAGTAGCTAAAGTTGGCGATGTGACTGCTCATATGGTGTAAAAACAAAAAGGCTATATATTTCGCAAAGCCAACAATAGACGGCTTTGCCCTTTTAAGGGCGGCAGTGCAGATAGTGCATAAGGCGGTGTACACAAGCCCGCCTCAGAAAACAAAGCTGACCATTCAGTGCGCCCTCAGGCGCTGCTAGTATTAGGCCCTTATAGGGCCTGTGCAAGCCGCCCGCTGAGCGGGCGGTCTTGACTGCTAAAGACGTCGTAATGTGGAACCGCTTTATTACCCTGGAACCATTCGCGCCGCAGGCCGATTGAAGCCGCGAAGGTATGCAGTTCTTCGAGTGAAGAATCGGTAAACAAGTGCCCACAGAGCTTGCCATTGAAGTAGAATTTGTCAAGGTAGATCATCGCTGCGGAATTATTCTTTTTTGCTTTCAGCCTGCTTGATGATTTCCCTTGCCCGCTCCAAGTCCAGATTATCATTGGCGGCAATGCAGTGTTCGTCTTCCATCTTGGTTATGACGTTAGGCATGCCAGCTTCAACCGCGGCGGCGGTGACCGCGTCCTTGAGCCCTTCCTCTATAAAACCGTCTTCCTCTTTGAAATCGCCGGTGATGGTTATGCGGTATTTGGACATGGAAATTTCTCCTTTCTGTGGGGCCGTTATGTACTGATTTTTCATTCGCAGTACGCATTGCTTTATCGGTTTCGGTTCTAGTTTTGCTATGAACTTTGACTTTTACTTCGGACTGCGTTACGACTCAGACCCGCTTTCCGGAGGATATATTTTCTCTTCCCATCTACCAAAAATATAATCCGGAGTTCTCCATACTGTTTTTGGTGCAGAAGACAGTGCGTTTCCGTGGAACACCCGTGCAGGGATACCATACATCGACAATTGGATAAAGGTCATCCAAACACATCTGATGTCGATGTCTATCGCTTCCATGTAGACATGTTTATGATAGTCAATGGAGCCGTCTGCCTCAACGCACTTGGTAAACGCC
>Ga0153920_1000472_pt1 | contig 16830 bp, 14 predicted proteins | sample TSNJ004MetaG_FD_104713 | JGI IMG/M metagenome (GOLD analysis project Ga0153920, IMG submission 104713) | Attine ant fungus gardens microbial communities from New Jersey, USA - TSNJ004 MetaG | ecosystem: Host-associated > Fungi > Mycelium > Unclassified | place: USA: New Jersey, Brendon T. Byrne...
AATCGGGTACCATGTGAACATGGTGCTGTCGCAGTCAGGCACCTGCCAGCCCACGCGCCGCAGGCCGTTGCTCAGGCAGTCGCGCCGCAGACGGTATTCTGCCCGGTTGCGCTCCAAAATATCCTGGGGGCCCCGCAGCACGGCGATGGCCGCTTTCTGAATGGCGGGGAACGGTCCGTAGTCGATCTGGGAGCGCACCTTTTTAAACTGGGTGATGATGTCCCGGTTGCCCAGTGCGAAAGACATCCGCATGCCGGTCAGGTTGTAGGACTTGGACAGCGAGTTGAATTCGATACCCACGTCCACAGCGCCCTTGGTCTGCAAAAAGGAGCGGCCCGGCTCGCCGCTGAGCACCAGCTCGGAGTAGGCGTTGTCGTGCAGCACGGCGATGTTGTGCTTCTTGGCGAAGTGCACCAGCCGCTCGTAAAATTCCGGCCGCGCCGATGCCGTGGTGGGGTTGTTGGGGTAGGATACGATCATCAGCTTGGCCTTGTCGGCCACAGCGGCGGGGATCTCGTCGAAGTCGATCACAAAGCCTTTTTCCCTGCGCAGCGGCATGTAGTGCAGCTCGGTGTGGGCCATGGTGGGGCCGAAAGCGAACACGGGATAGCATGGGTCGGGCAGCATCACAACGTCGCCCGGGTCACACAGCGGAAACGCGATGTGCGCCACCCCCTCCTGCGAGCCGTACAGCGCGGTTACCTGGTCCCGCTCCAGCCGCACGCCGAACCGGCTGCCATACCAGTCCACGGCGGCGTCGGTGAGCTCAGGCAGATCGCTGATGGCATATTTGTAATTTTCCGGGTTCAGGCACTCGCGGGACAAGGTCTCCATCACGTGCTTGTCCGGCGGCAGGTCCGGCGTTCCCGCCGACAGGTTGATCACCTCGCCGCCCTGGGCCAGAATTTGGCGGCGGCGATCCTCCAGCTGGGCCAGAATATTGGAGGATAGACTGCTCATCATACGGGAAAAGGTCATACTAATCACCTCGTCATTTATTGCCTATAGTATACCATACAGACGCCCGGCGGACAATAACGGCGGCAAAATTTGTGACTGGCACTCTAATGGTAGGAGTGCCAGAAAATTTGTAAATAATTTATGAAGTCCCTTGACAAACCCCTGGAAAGAGATTAAAATAATGTTAGCACTCAGGCAGAATGAGTGCTAACAAACATGATTTATCCCCGCTTTGCCGCATACCGGAGGTGGTGGAAATGAAGCTCAACGAACGCAAAAAAACAATATTGTCGGCAGTGGTGGAACACTATATCCGCACGGGCGAGCCGGTGGGCTCCAAGTACTTGGCCGAGCATCTGGACCTGAATGTCTCCCCGGCCACCATCCGCTCCGACATGGCCTGGCTGTTCGAGATGGGCTACCTGGAGCAACCTCACACCTCGGCCGGCAGGGTGCCGTCCCATCTGGGATACCGGGAGTACATCGATACCCTGATGCAGTGCAAGCCCCTGACCAAGGAGGAGCGGGACGAGATCGACTCTCTCTTCAATGTGAAGAACCCCGACCCCGACAAGCTGCTGGAGGACGCGGCCCAGGCCCTTTCGGAGTATACCCAGTGCGCCACGGTCACCTCGTCCATCACGCCCAGCACGGTGCGGGTCAAGCGCATTCAGCTCATTGGCGCGGCGGCCAACACGGTGGTGATCCTGTTGATCACCACAAGCGGCGTAATCCGCAACAAGGTCTGCCGTGTGGACTTCACTGTCACAAGCGAGCTTGTGGAATTTTTCAACAAATTCGTCAACTCCCGCCTTATGGGGCGCAGCATTGAAACCATATCCTCCGGCTACATCAACTCGGTTTCGGTCACGCTGGGGGAGTACTCCCGAATTTTCACACCGATTCTGGTGGCTATCTTCGAGCTTTGCAAGGATGTGCACGACGGCCAGTACTATCTCAGCGGCGGAAGCAAGCTGCTGGAGTACGGCGAGCTGAACGCGCTGGCCCGGGACCTTCTGCGGATGCTGGAAAGCCGCGAACGGCTGCAAAGCCTGTTCAACCCCGACACCAAGAGCTTTAAAATCCTGATCGGCAAGGAAAACTCCACCATGGAGCTCTCGGGCTCCTCGGTGGTGGTCACCCACTACGAGATCGGCGGGGAGCCGGCGGGCTCGGTGGGATTGATCGGTCCGGTGCGGCTGGACTATGCCAAGATTATCCCACACCTGGAGTACTTTGCGAAAACACTGGGCGACCTTTTATCCGAAACCTACGAGGCGCCCTAAACTGGAGACACATTCTAGCCGGAACATCCGAAAGGGGACGACAAATGAGCAAGCAAAACGAAATAATCAAGCATATGCAAGAGGAGCCGGAGCTGGAGGCGGCCGAGGAGCTGGACGAGGAGCTGACCCCCGCGGACGAGGGGGAAGAGCTCCCCGAGCTCAGCGAGCTGGAGCTGATGCAGCAGAGGTACGACGAGCTTAATGACCGCCACCTGCGCCTGATGGCCGAGTACGACAACTTCCGCAAGCGCACCCAGCGCGAGAAAGAGGACCTGTACGCCAGCTCCGCCGCCACAGTGGTGGAGAAGTTCCTGCCCGTGTGGGATAACTTCGAGCGGGCGGCCGCCTTTGACTGTAACAGCGAGGACTTCGCCAAGGGCTTCGAGCTGATCCTCACCAGCTTCCAGGACGTGCTGGGGAGCCTGAATGTAGAGGCTTTCGGCGAAGCGGGCGAGCCCTTTGATCCCAACCGTCACTACGCGGTATCCCACATTGAGGACGAGGCGCTGGGCGAGAACGTGATCTCCCAAGTCATGCAAAAAGGCTACAGGCTGGGAGAGCGCATTGTGCGGTATGCAATGGTACAAACGGCGAACTAGGGCCTTAACCCTAAACCGTTTCATATAAAGCTGTAAAATTCGACCTTTACGATACAGGAGGAAATAAACATGGGAAAGATTATTGGAATTGACCTGGGTACAACCAATTCGTGTGTGGCGGTTATGGAGGGCGGCGAAACCGTCGTCATCACCAACGCGGAAGGCGCCCGCACCACCCCTTCGGTGGTGGCTTTCACCAAGGACGGCGAGCGCATGGTGGGCCAGGTGGCAAAGCGCCAGGCCATCACAAACCCTGACCGCACTGTTATGTCCATCAAGCGCCACATGGGCACAAGCCACAGGGAAAGCATCGACGGCAAGGGCTACACCCCTCAGGAGATTTCGGCCATGATCCTGCAGAAGCTCAAAGCGGACGCGGAAGCCTACCTGGGCACGCCGGTCACCGAGGCCGTGATCACGGTGCCCGCCTACTTCACCGACGCGCAGCGCCAGGCCACCAAGGACGCGGGTAGAATCGCGGGCCTGGATGTCAAGCGCATCATCAATGAGCCCACCGCCGCGGCGCTGGCCTACGGCATGGACAAGGAAAACGACCAGAAAATTGTGGTGTACGACCTGGGCGGCGGCACGTTCGACGTGTCCATCATAGAGATGGGCGAGGGCGTGCAGGAGGTTCTGGCCACCGCCGGCAACAACAAGCTGGGCGGCGACGATTTCGACGAGCGGGTCATAAACTACCTGGCCGACGAATTCAAAAAGGGGAGCGGCATCGACCTGCGCAGCGACAAAATGGCCATGCAGCGCCTGAAAGAGGCCGCGGAAAAGGCCAAGATTGAGCTTTCGGGCATGACCACCGCCAACGTGAACCTGCCGTTTATCACGGCGGACGCTTCCGGCCCCAAACATCTGGATGTGACCATCACCAGGGCCAAGTTCAACGAGCTCACCCACGACCTGGTGGAGGCCACCATGGGCCCCATGCGCCAGGCCATGAGCGACGCCGGCCTGAAACCGGGCGACATTCACCGCGTGCTGCTGGTGGGCGGTTCCACCCGTACCCCGGCCGTACAGGACGCCGTGAAAGACTTCATGGGCAAGGAGCCCTTTAAGGGCATCAACCCCGACGAGTGCGTGGCAGTGGGCGCGGCTATCCAGGGCGGCGTGCTGGGCGGCGATGTCAAGGGCCTGCTGCTGCTGGACGTGACCCCGCTTTCCCTGGGCCTTGAAACCCTGGGCGGCGTGTTTACCAAGATTATCGAGCGCAACACCACCATCCCCACCAAGAAGTCCCAGATCTTCTCCACCGCCGCCGACAGCCAGACCTCGGTCGAGGTCCACGTGCTGCAGGGTGAGCGCGAGATGGCCAGCGGCAACAAGACCCTGGGCCGCTTCCACTTGGACAATATCCCGCCCGCGCCCAGAGGCGTGCCCCAGATCGAGGTCACTTTTGACATCGACGTCAACGGCATCGTCAACGTGTCCGCCAAGGACCTGGGTACCGGCAAGGAGCAGCAAATCACCATCACGGCTTCCACCAACATGTCCAAGGACGACATCGACAAGGCGGTCAAGGAGGCCGAGCAGTTCGCTGCTGAGGACAAGAAGCGCAAAGAGGAGATCGATGTGCGCAACGGCGCCGACCAGATGGTATACCAGTGCGAAAAGACCATCGCCGACATGGGCGACAAGCTCAGCGCCGACGAGAAGTCCAATCTGGAGTCCAAGCTGGGCGCGCTGAAAGAGGCGCTCAAGGGCCAGGACATCGAGGCCATTAAGCAAAGGCAGGAGGAGCTGCAGAAAGACTTCTACGCGGTTTCCCAAAAAATTTACGAGCAGGCCGCGCAGGCCCAACAGTCCCAGCAGCCCGGCGACGAGGGACAGGGTCCCGCCGGTGACGGCGTGGTGGACGCCGACTACACCGAGGTCAACGAATAAGCAAAAAAAGATCACGCACAGCCACGCTGGCAAGCGGTTAGCAGCTTGTCGGCGTGTTTGTCGGATTTGACAGCTGTGAAAAATCATGTATAATACGATCATATGCAATTGAACTTTCGGAAAAGAGGTGGTTATGATGGCCGAGAAAAGGGATTATTACGAGGTCCTGGGTGTGGAAAAGGGCTGCTCGGAGGACGAGCTGAAAAAAGCGTACCGCCGCGTTGCCAAGCAGCATCACCCGGATCTGAACCCCGACGACAAGGAGGCGGAGACCAGGTTTAAGGAGGCCAACGAGGCATACGAGGTTTTGTCCGACAGCCAAAAGCGCAGCCGCTACGACCAGTTCGGTCATGCGGGGGTGGACCCCTCCTACGGCGCGGGCGCGGGCGGCGCATACGGCACCGGCGGCTTTGGCTTCGAGGACCTGGGCGATATCTTCGACAACTTTTTTGGCGGAGGCGGCGGCTTTGGCTTTGGCGGTTCCACCCGCACCCGTAATCCAAACGGTCCAATTAAGGGCGCCGATGTGCGCATTAACATACCGCTGGAATTCATGGAGGCCGTAAAGGGCGTCAAGAAGAAGATTACTGTCACTCAGCAGCAGACCTGCTCCGAGTGCGGCGGCAACGGTGCGGCCAAGGGCACAACCCCCGAATCCTGCTCCGAGTGCGGCGGCACCGGCCAGGTGCGCGTTACCCAGCGCACCCCCATCGGCACGGTGCAGACAGCCCGCACCTGTCCCAAATGCGGCGGCAAGGGCTCGGTGATCAAAGAATCCTGCAAGGTGTGCGCGGGCAGGGGCCGTGTGCGGGGAAGCAAGACGCTGGAGGTCAACGTGCCCGCCGGCATTGATGACCTCCAGTCTTTCATTCTGCGCGGCGAGGGCGACCAGGGCATGAACAACGGCCCGGCCGGCGACTGCGTGGTCACGGTCGGTGTGCGCCCCGACCCGCTGTATGAGCGGGACGGCTTTGATATTTGGTGCGATATTCCCATTACCTTTGCGCAGGCCGCGCTGGGCGACGAGATCACGGTGCCCACTGTGGACGGCAAGGTTGCCTACACGGTACCCGAAGGTACTCAGCCCGGCACTGTGTTCCGGTTGCGCAACAAGGGTGTGCCCTATGTGAACGGCCGGGGCCGGGGCGACCAGTATGTGCGCGCGGCGCTGGAGGTGCCCAAGAACCTGTCCAGCAAGCAGAAAGATGCCCTGCGCGCTTTCGACGACATGATGGGCGAAAAAAACTATGACAAGCGCAAGTCTTTCTTCGACAAGATCAAGGATGCCATGAACAAATAAACCGCCGCAGGGCGGCTTGACAATAAAAAGCGGGCCCTTGCAGGATGATCCGGTCGGATTGTCCTGCGGCGGCCCACTTTTTACCACTCATGCCGTGGCGGCTTGTGCCATTTGCAAGGCTTTTTTCTTGGAGGCGGACTGAACTATATCACGCATCTTTCCAGCGCTTCAGTGTGGGAAAAAACTGTGCCATGCCTTGGCGCGCCTCCGCTTCGGTTTTGTAGGGGCCGTGGCCCACCATGTGGGGCGTGCAGAAGTCGATCATCTCCTGCATCGTGCAGTCCTGAGCGAAAGCGCCGTCCTTGTAGCAGTAGACACAGTAGTCCTGGTTCTTGCTGCCGTCGGTGTTGGTACCGTAGTCCTCGTCTTTTTGCAGGGGCATTGCACAGCTCTGGCAAAAAATCATATTCTCCATTGTTTTTACTCCTTTTCCCTTGGCTTGTTTTTGTATGGCTGACTGCAATTACAGTATAGCGCGGAAGTTATGACAGCTGAATGTCATATTTAAAAAAAGACGAGAGAAATTTTTCAGAAGCTCTGTTCCGCGATGCCGCGGGCCTGCGTACGGATGATCTCGCGCAAATAGTCGGGGGACAGAACGCGCGCGCCGCTGCCGAAAGAGAGCATGTATCCCACGGCCCACTGGTCGATCGGGAAAGCGATGGTCACCAGAAAGCTGCCGTCGGGGTTCTTCTGGATCTCTTCGGGCGCGAATTCGTCGTAGACGCGGGCGGCCAAGGCCTCGCAAACCCACAACTCGATCCGCTCCGCGGGGACCTCCTGGTTCCAGGGGTAGCTGTCGGCCGCGCTGTCCGGGTCGGCCTCGATGGGGTCGAAGATGTCGCCGGTGAGCGCCAGGTCATGGATGCGGCTGAGCTTGAACATGCGCATGGCCCGCCGCCGCAGACAATAGGCCGAGAGATACCAGGCGCGGGCTTTGAAGCAGAGCTGCACCGGGCGGGCGGCGCGGAAAGTGCTGGAGCCGTCGGTGCCGTAATAGGAAAAGCGAATCTCCCGCTTTTCCAGGATCGCGTCCCGCAGCAGCTCAAAGGACGACTTGGCGCGGTTGTCCCACCCCGTGAAGTCGATGGAAATCCACGGGGTTTCGCGCTTGTGGAACAGGCCGCTCACTTTTTCCAGCACCTGGACACTCTCGCTGTGTCCGGTTGCCAACAATCCCTGCAGCGCCGTGAGGATATCCGCCTGCTCCCGGGCGGACAGCAAAGACTTGTCCAGCACAAAGCCGGGCAGCAGGCGGATGCCGCCGCCCCGCCCGCGAGAGGTGTACACCGGGATCCCGGCCGCGCTGAGCGCCTCCAGGTCCCGGTAGACAGTCCGGGTGGACACCTCGAAGCGCGCGGCAAAGTCCCGGGCGGTCACTGTTTCCCGCTCAAGCAAAAGATACACCATTTCAAACAGCCGGTTGATTTGCACAGCCTGCCCCCTCTGCGATGTGTCGTGTCTATTTTACCACGGAAAGGGCATACTTTGCAAAGGAACCGGCAACACCCTCGGGAGGAATCACAATGATGGGAAGCCTAAAGCAAAAGCCGCACCTGCCTCCGATCAAAATCGGCATGCGCGCGATCAAGACCGTGGTGGCGCTGTTCATCTGCTGTGTGCTCGACTACATGCGGGGGGAGGTGCCGTTGCAAAGCGGCATCGCGGCTATCATCTGCATCCAGCCCGACGCGCAGAACAGCGTCAAGATGGCTGCCACCCGCGCCGCCGGCACAGTGCTGGGGGGCTTTTTCGGAGCGCTGGTGCTGATCGTGTTCGAGGCGGCGGGGGTGCGCATCTCCACTGTGTGGTTCTATTTCATCGTCTGCCTGCTGATGCTGGCTCTGATCTATGTGCCGGTGCGACTGGGCGTGCCCGAGGCCACCGCGCTTACCTGCATCGTGTTCATCTCGGTTACATTCAACCACACCGGTGAGTTTTCGCCTGTGTATCTGGCCCTGACCAGAAGCCTGGACACCCTGATCGGCATTTTTGTGGCGCTGCCGGTGAACAGCATACTGCCCAACCCACGCCTGCCCGCCAAGCAGGACGAGGAGCAGCCCGGCGGCTAGGCCAGTACTTCACCATACCATAATTTGGATAGTGGTCTACCGTCTTTGACAAAATCGGCGGTGTTTGCCGTTCCACCGGGCGAGGGCCCCACATGACAGGTGACTTGGCATAGAAAATATGATATAATAAAAATATTGAAAAAGCCTGTTGCAGGATGTTGTAATTGCCGATCATACAGGTCGGCTGTCTACGTGTTGAAAAGGATGTGTCATGATGGACAGCAGAAAAATTTCCCTGCTTAGGGCGGAGGAGCTGGAGCGGGACGCCCTGCCCTACGAGGCGGCAAAGAAAGAGATCGTCCGCGGAAACAGCCCTGTGTTTAAGGACCGCTATATGGCGCAGAAAGAGCGGGTTCTGCGTTTTTTGGGCGCGACCGAAGACGACTGGGACGACTGGCGGTGGCAGCTGCGCAACCGCATTGAGGATGAAGAGCTGCTTGGCGAGGTCCTGGGCCTGACCGACGGGGAAAAGCGATCCATTGCCAGGGTGGCGGAGCATTACCGCTGGGCAATCACGCCCTATTACCTGGCGCTGATCGATCCCCAGAACCCCCAGGATCCCATCAAGCGCATGGCAGTGCCACAGGCGCTGGAGCTGGATCTGGACGAATTGGGCTGCGAGGACCCCATGGATGAGGAGCACACCAACCCGGCGGGGACCATCACAAGGCGCTATCCCGACCGGCTGATCATCAACGTGACCAACTCCTGCGCCATGTTTTGCCGGCACTGTCAGCGCCGAAGGCGTATCGGGGAGTGCGACCAGGACGCGGGCGCGCTGCTGCTGAACGAATCCATCGAGTATATACGCGCCCACACGGAGCTTCGGGACATTCTGATTACGGGCGGCGACCCGCTCACGCTGCGCAGCGGCTATCTGGACGACCTGCTCTCCCGCGTGCGGGAGATCCCCCACGTGGAGATCATCCGCTTGGGCACCAGAACGCCGGTCACCATGCCGCAGCGCATCACCCCGGGTTTGATCGACATTCTAAAGCAGCACCAGCCCATCTTCCTGAACACCCAGTTCAACCATCCCCAGGAGATGACCTACGAATCCATCGGCGCGCTCAAACGCCTGGCGGATGCGGGTGTACCCGTGGGCAACCAGATGGTGCTGCTGGAAGGGGTCAATAACGACAAGTACGTGGTCAGGCTCTTAAACCAAGAGCTGCTCAAGGCCAGGGCCCGCCCCTACTACATCTTCCACGCCAAGCAGGTAATTGGTACCACGCACTTCCGCACCTCGGTAGACGACGGCATCGAGATCATGGAGCACCTGCGCGGCCACACCTCGGGCATGGCGATTCCCACCTACATCATCAATGCGCCGGGAGGGCTCGGGAAAATCCCGATCCTGCCCCAGTATATTCAGCACATGGACGACGACACTGTCACGCTGCGCACCTGGGAGGGTAAAATCGTACAATTTCCCAACAAGCCCAAGCACCCCGCGGACAACGCGTAAAGGCGCGGAAAACACCTCTGTGTTCATCCGCCGGAAAGCCATGCAATTTGAGCTGCGTTCTAAAAGCCTTTCCGCCGTGCGGAAAGGCTTTTAGAACAGGCTTATTGCTTGCTGCCATTCGCCCCTTTAGTCGGTGCTTGGTATGAAAGGCCTCAGTAAGCCCCGTCACCCTCGCCGGAGAGAAGCTTGACGGCGGAGCTGGTGCCGAGCCGCTCGCAGCCAGCCTCCAGGAAGCGCTCCATGTCCTCTTTCGTGCGGATGCCGCCGGCCGCCTTGATTTTCACGCCCGGGCCGAGGTGCTCTTTGAACAGCAGTACGTCCTCAAGGGTGGCTCCCGCCGTGCCGAAGCCGGTGGAGGTCTTGATGTAATCGGCGCCCGCCTGGCTTACACAGCCGCACAGGGTGATCTTCTCTTCGCGGGTCAGATAGCAGGTCTCGATGATCACTTTCAGAATGCGCTTCCCCGCCGCTTTCTTCAGCGCCGCGATCTCGGCGGTCACCTTGGCAAAATCCCCGTTTTTCACGTCGCCCAGGTTTACCACCATGTCCAGCTCCCCGGCGCCGTCGGCCACGGCGCGCTCCGCCTCCTGCAGTTTGGCCTCGGTGGTGCTGTATCCCAGCGGGAAGCCGATCACGGTGCAGATCACGAGCTGATTTCCGTACCTTTCACGGATGCGGCCGATGTAGGAGGGCGGCACGCACACCGATGCAGTCCCGTTGGATGCCGCCTCGTCGCAGAGCGCCTGTATCTGCGCCCAGGAGGCGGTAGCGGAGAGCAGGGTGTGGTCCACATGGGCGAGTATTTCCAAATGTTTCATAATATAATATACATCCTTTCCAATCAGCCGGGGAGGCGGGAAACAGCCGGTTTCCGCCCCCCGGCGCCGTATTTTGTCGGGTCTACTGTCAGTCGCCGTTGGACGGATCCAGGAGATCCGCCGGGTCCAGCCGCCGGAAGCTGACGCTGGACCCGGTGTCCACGTCCAGCTCGGCGCTGTCGATGCCGCAGAGCCGCAGCATCATTTTCACGACGCGCATCTCGCGGTCGCCGGCGTACTGCTCATAGCGGCCGTTTTCCAGCGTCAGCTCGCCCGCGGCCTCGGTCAGGCGGCCGGTGAGCTCGTAGGACGCCGTTTCATAGGCATCGCCGCTCTCCACCCGCACCCGAAAGTTGTCGCCTGTCTGCCCTTGGTACCACTCCGATATGAACTCCAGGGTGGCGCGCTCCATCTCCCAGTTGTAGCCGGTTTCCAGCGTGATCACGTCGCCCACCGCGCCCGCCTGGGTGCTGCGCGAGCGGAACAGGCTGTACACGATGGCGGCGTCCTCGCCCCCATGGCGGCTTTTTGTGTACTGCGCCAGCTCGTCGAAGCCGTGCTTGGCCAGGGCGAGCCGCGCGTCTATGCGGTCGGTGGGGGCATCCTCGCCTGAAAGGTCCACCGACCCGCTCACCTTGTGTATATAGGGCCGGGGCGTGAATGGAGTGGCGGCGTCCACCTCGAAGCGCTCCAGCTCCAGCCGCCGCAGCTGCCCGGCGCTGTCCACATAGTAGCGCAGCGTCACTGGGGTAGCCGCGCGCAGATAGTCAAAGGCGCTTATGTACTCGTCCAGCAGCTGGTCCAGATTGTCTTTCGGCAACGTGGAGGCGAAAGGGGTGAAAAGCTCCAGCAGCAACTGGCGGTAAAGCCCGGTCAGCTCGACGTAGGCGCTGTTCACCGCGTCGGGCTGCCAGGTGTGGGTCATGGCGTTCAGCGTGATCTCCCGCTCATCCACCATCACGGTCTGCTCGCCCTCGTCGGTGAAGTCACCCTGGGCGTAAAGCTCCCCCAACACCCGCCGGCTCTCCCGCGTAAAGCGCTCTACGCCGTCCCGGCACGCCTGACCGACCTGGGCGCTGTTCCAGCGCTTGGGCAAAGAGGAGGGATAGGGGTTGTATTTGCCGATGATGGATTCATCCCATTCCAGCTCCAGATCGGACGGGTTAAGCGTGATGAACGAGGCATTGTCGTACAGGCCGGGCAGCGACAGGGCAATCTGGTCGGGCGCTATGTAGAGCTTGTTGTCCTTGAGCGCGTACTCGCCCTGGCTGATGGAAAACTCCATAAGGGATTTTCCCTGCCCGGGGTCGGCTTTCAGAACTCCGTTTGCCTCGGACACGCCGCGCAGCGGCCAGCCCAGGTAGAAGTCCCCCGAAACGCTGTACTCCAGCGCAAACGGGCTGCCCATGTACGCCGCGACATCAGGGTAGGCGTCGAAGCCGTCCCGCAGGTCGGACAGGGCGCTGTCGAGGGCGCCGCGCAAATATTTTTCCGGGCTCAGGCGCCTGCTCATGCCAGGGCTTGTGCCAAACGAGAACAGGCAGATGCAGATTAATACAATGCACGCGCCCGCGATAGTGGGGATCAGCCACTTGGGCTTTTCCCGTTTTTCTCCCGGTGGGCCGGCCGGCTGCTGCGTGTCGGGCAAAGAGGCTTCCCCGGGTGCCGGCTCCCGGCCGGAGGCGGGGTTTTTGTCCTGCCCCGGGCGCATTTGGTTGTCTTGGTCCATGGCTGTGTCCCCCTTGTTGATACGTCGGCGGTGCGTTCACTATTTATATTACACCAGGAAAGCATTTATGGCAAGAAATAACAATTGGCTGCCGCGGGAAAAAGGGATTGAAACCAGCGCCTGACGGTGCGGTTTAGAGGCTGTATTCATGAATACAGCCTCTAAAATCCCAGATTTTTTAAATCGGACACGATGGATATGTATGCCTCCAGCACGTCGAAGCCCTTGTAATCCTCCCGCTTGAGGTCAATGATGTCCCCGTGGGAAACGCCGCGCTGTCCCTTGGCGGCGAGCATGCCCTTATAATCCCCCCAGTTGGCGGACTGCGTGCTGACAAGTCCGTCGTTTTCCCCCTCCAACGGGTATATGATCAGGTAGGGAAGCGCCAGCAGCGGGTCGCTCAGCGGCGACTTCATTTTGCTCATGTAGCTCTGGTAGTACACCCCCGGCGCGTCGGGCATCTGGCGGGACAGCTCCTCGCTGTCTCGGGTGCGGAATTGGCGGATCGCGGTGTAAAAGTCCGGATTCTCGTCACCCAGCTTGCGGAAAGTGCTGTCCACCAGATTTGCCAACCGGCGGTACAGGCTCTCCGGGATCAGCCCGCAGGCCATGTCGATAAAGCGGCAGCCCCGGTGGGGCACGCCGATGGCAGTGAGTGAGGCCACCTTGTCTGCCAGTCCCAGTGTGCTCACGGCGTAGCGGGCGTCCAGCCCGCCCTTGGAGTGGGCAATGATGTTCACCTTTTCGCAACCGGTTTCCTCCAGCACCCGCAGCACCTTGTCCCGGATGTCCCGGCCGTTGCGCTCCACCGTGCCCACGGCCTCCTGGTTGCCGTAGTGGACCGTTGCCCCGTAGCGCGTCAGCTCCTTGGGGACGCGGCCCCAGTAGTTGAAATACTTCAGGTCCCGAAACAGCACACCGTGCACCATCACCAACGGGTATTTGGTTTTGCACAGGTCGGAGTCGGCCCGGGTCAGGTGGACATCCCGTTTGTGGCAGGCGAAGTCGTACTCCTCGTAGACAAGGCGGCAGGCATACCACAGCACCACCAGGTTGACCACGGGGACCCCCACATGGTGAGCAGCATCACCACCCGGAGCACAATGCTGAGCCGCCGTGAGGTGAAGAAGATGCGCAGGATGCCGTTTGCCAGCAGCAACAGCACAAGCACAACCCCGCAAACCGCGTTCCGGGCCAGTACGGCGTCCGGCACACCGGCTGCCGCAAAGAAGCGGTAGCCAATCAGCAGGAGCAGCAGCTCCAGCGTCATGCCCCACAGGGCGCGGTAAATGATCAGGCGGCCGCCAATCATGATTTTCAGGCGCGGGCCCGCGGGCTGACCATCCATCACCGGGAACAGGCTCAGGCGCAGCCAGAAGTATAAAATCAGCAGTCCGCTCGCCGCAATCAAGGCGTTTTGCAGGCCGGACGGCAGGGCTGCCCCCTTGAGAAAGCGAGCCAGCGCGATCGGGTTCAGGGCGGCCGGCAACAGCAGCGTGGACGGCAGAAAGTGTGTCAGGTTGATCCTCCGGCGCAGGTCCAGCGCGATCAGCACGGTGCAGAGTAGCAGGGCCGCCGGCAGATACAGAGTATTCACAGTATTCCTCCGCTTATATATAGTATATGTTCTGATCATAGCATGTTGGGGCTTGCTTCGCAAGGCCCTGCGCCAAGCAGAAACGCCGCGGCGCAAAAACAGCGCGGCGCACAGACCGCTCCGGTTTCGCCGGGGCAGCCTGCACGCCACATATAAACGGGATCCGTGGACACATCCGCGGGCTTGCCCGGGCCGGGATGATGCTCTTTGCAAATTATATTTTAAAATAAAGTGCACGCAACAGCCATGTACTATGCTCACAAAATTCGACTGGATAATTTATATTTGTAACAGAATCATATGCAAAAAAATATAATAGATAAGGCATAAGCGGTATGCCAATAGATATATATGGAGAGCATGAATAATGTACAATTATAGTATAACGTATCGTGATTTCGTAAATAATCAAAATGGGGTTTGCTGCAGTAGCCAATATGTTCCTAAACCTTGTCCATGTGTTTGCTGCTGTAGAGGAGCAACCGGCCCAACGGAGCGGATAATTTATGCTCAAAATACTTGCTTAAAATATAAAGAACGGTTTTTCTGATAAAATCAGCCCACATTCTCCACCACGGTCAAAGTGTATTTGTTGTTCTCGATGAAGTCTACAATGCGTTTGTACTGGTCATCAGCCTTGAATTGGATGGTAATTTCGCCACCCTCATGGATATAGATTGTATCAATCAGTTCCACCAGTATCCCTTGTGAAAGCTCACGGATATTCTTGTGCTTCAAAAAGGCTTGCAGATATGGGTCGTCGGAAGAAATTCCCTGCTCCATAGTGCCGATCTCGCCCTTGATGTGCTCAATGGCCTCTTTTAGCTCCGCCTCCTGCTTTTCAAACTTCTCTTTCATCTTGCGGTACTGCTCATGGGTAATGTCGCCGTTCTTCCAGTCAATGTAAAGGCCAGAAATCAAGCCATCCGTCTTTTCAAGCTCTTGCTCACGGAGTTTCAACAGATGTTCAAGGCGAGTGGATTTAGTCTGCACCACGGGAGCCTCGTTGATGTTTCTGATTGCATCCTCCAAGGCCTCCACCAGTTCAATGTGTTTCTGAATGACGAGTAACACCGTCTTTTCAAGAGTATCCAGTCGCATTGTGTGTTTGGTGCATTTGTCTTTTGACTTGCGCTTGTAGGTAGAGCAGTTGTAATATACAAATCCTGCCGACGCCCTTCGGGTCATAGCCTTGCCGCAATCGGCGCATTTGAGGAAACCGGAAAACAAGTAGGTTTCCTTTTTGTTCGGAGCGGTACGGGTATCTTTTTCCTGGAGCTCCTGGGCTTTTTCAAAAACCTCAACGGATATTATTGCGTCGTGTGTGTTCTCCACTTGATACCATTCATCCTCCGGCGTTCTGATTGCATTATGCACCTTGTAACTTATAATCCGCTGCCTACCCTGTACCATAGTGCCGATATAAACTTTGTTCTTCAAGAGCCTGGAAACAGAAGTACCCATCCAAAGGCCATCATTTTTCTTTGCGTGAGGATTTTGGTATCGGAGGCCCTTTTTCACTTTATACAACGTCGGATTGGGGACACCCATTTCATTTAGCTTTCGGGCGATACCCTCCTTGCTAAGACTTTCACTGCTGGAACCGTCGCCATACACATACCATTGGAAAATGTCCTTTACCACCTGAGCCGCCTCGTCATCAATAATGAGGGCATTTTTGTCTGCCGGGTCTTTTGCGTATCCATAAGGGGCAAAGGCGCCGATAAACTCACCGTTGCGGCGCTTGTTATCGAAAGTGCGCCTTACACTGCTTGAAGTCTGGGCGGCAAAGCGATCATTCATCAAGCCGTTTATGGGAACTTCCATGCCGCTCACGGCCTCCGGGTTCAGGTATGTATCCACTTTTGGGTCGCCAAGCGTGATGAAGCGCGTACCATGCAGGGGAAAGAAACTCTCAATGAAATATCCCTGGTCGGAGTAGTTGCGGAAAGCGCGGGCGAGATTTTTACAGATAACGCAGTTGACTTTCTTTGTTTCAACATCATGTATCATCCGCTGAAAGTTTGGCCGGTCATAATCCGTTCCTGTCCGTCCGTCGTCAATGTACTCGTCAACGATAACGTATTCGCCCTGAAAAAACTGTTCCACATACTCCGTGAGGATTTTTCGCTGATTTGTCACACTGAGACTTTCATCATTGCCGTCATCCTTAGAGAGGCGGATATAGAGTGCTATGTACCAAACGATTTTCTTTAATGTGGAATTTCCATCCGAGATTGATTTTCGTATGCGTGCCATCTTACCCTCCATTCCCGCATAACCACAATACCATTATGCCGCGCATTTGGTAAAATGTCAGCCCTGTTTTATGCGAATGAAGTAATTTTGAAGCGCGCCGCCAAGTTCCGGGCCGTTATCTGTAAAACAAATCCTTACGGGAACATCCCCGCAAAGAAAGCAATATGGATTTTTTATTTGCTCCAGGAAGTCCAGTGTCTTTTTGTCATGGGGCAAATCCTGTCTTATGTGAATGGCGGATAGTTCCACCAGTTCTTTCCTGTCTATCGTTTCAATATTCTGCCTGCTCATATCCTCAAGTTGCTTATTAGTAATCACCGGCGTTTCCTCCCTTTTAGAAGCCGGAGAAAAGCCACATCAAAAATGAAGTTTCCTCCATTTCTAAGATATGAAGGTCTGATTGTCCAGTATGATAGGCATAAAACGGATGACCGCTGGCGCGGCTCCACGGGAATTTCACCCCCGCATGGTTCTCATGCGGCCCTACCCATTGCCTGCGACGCTTTTAACGCTTGGACTGTGGCTGTAAGGGAGTCTCATTGTCCTGCCTGCGTGTCGTCGCCCGCAAGTTGCCACACTTGCTTTGCAGCCTGGGTGTTAGAATCTGTGTTCAGCAAGCAGTAAGAAATCCAAATATCCCCACTAAATGAATATGGGGGTATGAAACGATGGGATACACAACAGATTTGACGGACACGCAATGGGAGCTAATAGAAGAGTATTTTGTGGTGAAAAAGGGAAAAAACCTACAACAACACAACAAAAGAGACCTTGTTAATGCAGTGTTGTATCGCAAGAAAACAGGTTGCCAATGGAGACTGTTGCCTAAGGATTTTCCGCCCCGCG
>Ga0153920_1000474_pt1 | contig 16700 bp, 26 predicted proteins | sample TSNJ004MetaG_FD_104713 | JGI IMG/M metagenome (GOLD analysis project Ga0153920, IMG submission 104713) | Attine ant fungus gardens microbial communities from New Jersey, USA - TSNJ004 MetaG | ecosystem: Host-associated > Fungi > Mycelium > Unclassified | place: USA: New Jersey, Brendon T. Byrne...
TACACTACTTAATAACCATGTCCATATCCAAAAAAAAGGAACAACATCGCCAGTTTTGGGTGAGAAAAAAAAAAGAAGTCCATGTCCATGATGACTTTTGAGTTTGTCGAATGTGTCTTGGTATCGAGTGTGTCTAGGTAGTAGTAGTGGTACTGATATTAGTTGTCCATCTATGTTCATCAAATCACAACTATGGTCGTGCTGTAATATACAGTTAACCATCTTGATAACACGGAAAACAAAGAGAGACGATCTTCTTACCAAGCTGTTCCTTCCGATAAAACCAGAAGTATCCAAGAATAATGACAAGCTGACAAATGAGCGCCAACCAGAAAGGAGCCGATGCCATTGGACTTCCTATATAAAAAATTTTAAGCACTCTGGCCACTCGTGTTCTTCTTCACAACATACCTTTAATACCATCACTGAAATCCCACTTGGCAGCATCAGGAAATACAGTACCAGGACCAAGTCGATTAGGAGCCGTCGCACGCGCAATCATCACACAAATCGATCCAATCACTTGAGCCAGCGCAAGCGTCGCACAAACATGAAGTCGCGAGAGCGTTTGCAGCAGAATCATTCCCAGTCCAACACCTTGAACGGCATCCAACACACCCAACCACAACCAAAGCGAAATGCCAAGATAGGGCCCTCCAGAACCCGCCCATGGGATATAAAGCGCAAGAGAAGACGTCCCCCAAAGCATCTGACACCATCGAGGCGCTCCAAGCCCAACTGCAAAAACGGGCAGTAACCATGTATGTGTCTTGCTGAAATACGTCAATACCAACAACAGGGCCGCCCAAACACCGATAAAGAACGTTAAAACCAAAAGCAGAATCTGCCACTTGGGTATATCCACGTTCCAAAGAAAACTCCAATTACGCCCATACGGCTATTTTTTTTTTCAACATCAGCTCAAACATGATCGTTGACATTGGTAAAAAAAAAAAAAAACACTCACGCCACTCAACCAATAATCACGCAAAACCTCCGACGCCAGGAACCAAAGAACAAGCTTGCGACGTAACAGCGTTTTGAAAAAGTGGGGGACTTTGGGCGGAGTCTGGTGATAGTACTCGGGAAGTCCATAAAGCATCACATAGGCAAACAGGAAACTCGCACAGGCGAGCGGCCAGACGATCAAACAAATCCACCAAGGCGGAATAAAAGCGTCTGAGTGTCCATTCAAAGAGTTCCCCCAATACCAAAGAGCAGCAACCCAGATTTGCTGAGAACCTTGCACCGTACATGCTCGCATTGTCCAGACTTCAGTAGCAGCGCCCTGTGTTGTTATTAGTGAAAAAGGAAGGGTAGCGAAAAATCAGCCAGGGAGATGACACAGCCAGAGGACCTGACATACCGCTTCTTCACCGAAATTCAAACCAAAGAACAAGAACCCTGCAGCCGACCCAACAGCATAACACCACGTCGCTATACTAGCTATCACATGTTGCGCAGGTTTGAAAGTGGAACTAAGCGAAGGTAGACCAATCAAAAAGAAAGCAAGTCCAAAGAAAATCCATGGAAAAGAAAGAACATAGAAAGAAGGTTTCAAACGAAACATCGGATACCACACCGCAGACGCAACCAAAAAAACAGCACCAAGTACATAGAGTTGAAGATTGTCCTGATAATTCCGTCCAGAAAGGAGCGTTATTTGGAAACTCGTCGCGCTCAACATCTGCCCCAAGGCAATCACAATCGTATAAAGCGGCCATCCCTTGATCTCGCGCGACATGGCAATTTGCAACCGCGTCATGGAAATAGTGTCAACCGGAACCGAATCATGCATATGGCTTTCATCAAATTCACCACCGTTCGAGCACAAATGAGTACTCGGAGCTAATTGAAAAAGAAAGCAAAACATTCAAGATCGACCCAAAAAAAAGAAAAGAAAAGGAAAAAGACTCACAACTGGGACGAGAGTAAATAGACGGAGCAGGTGTACCCCACACAGACTCCCGTTGAGAAGACCTCATGCTCGTCGCACTCGAAAGCTTGTCCCGTCGAACTTTTCCAAAAAACGCTTCTTCACTCTTGACCAAATACTTCTCAATCGATAATTCCCGTTCAGAGTTCTTGGCATCCAAGTTTTGCAATTTTTGAACAAACTCGGAAGCAACTTCACCATCCGCATCTGTAAACTAAAGAAGAAAAATCTCAACTCCCGTCTTTCGGTTGTAGTTTTAAAAAAAAAACTCACCGAAGCAATCGCCTTGTTCAAGGGTGAATTAGACTTTTCATCCATGATCGACGAAATAGACTCGGCAGACGATATCCTCGAATGATTCCCAAACGGCCGTAACCCACTCGGATCCACAAAAGGATCAGGAACATTCCTCAACGAGTCCTTCGCAATCGCCTTGTTCACTCTCCCCATAAAATCGGCATAACCCTGATCCGAAGAATGACTACTGACATCCTCATCCCCCATCCGCGGTGGCGCCGGCATTTCAGGATTAGCAAGCGATTCCTGGCTGCTTATGACCGGCGTATTGGCATAACTGGCAATACTCCTCTCATCCCATCCAGGTTGATGATCAGGATAAGGAGAGGGATGAAGGGCAGGATTCCAATCATCCGTGTCAGCCATTATTCGCATTCCAAGACCTCCACCATCATCAGGTCTCCAAGCATTCTGACCAGACCCATGACGACTCGCCATGATACTACGTTTATGGAGGTCCTCGATACGCTGACGCCACTCAACGACAGGGAACCTTTGAACAGCAGAACGAGCACGCAAAATAGCACGTTCTTCTTCCGTCGATTTGAGAGCCATTTTAATCGTCTTGGTCAGCTGTGAAAGCATATGTCCAGTAGAGCTAGACTCGACAGGGTACCACTAGAATTCAAAATAAGTTAGATAAATCAGAACGTCACAAAAAAAAACAACTCACCCAACCAGGCATAAGACCAAGACCACCCAATCGAGAACCAACACCAAGAGCACCCTTCCTCCCAAATTCAACAGCAACCAAACCAAAAGGTTCATCACGAGAAGGAATCAAAGCAAAATCAGCACCACTAAACAAATAAGGCGGAAGAGCCGTAAACTCGGGCTTGGAATAAACACGATCAGGATACATCTCCATCAACCTCGCCAACTTTTCAGCCGCGAACCTTCCGTACAGATCGATAACTGGACCAATAGCGATTAATTGAATCGAAGGTCTTTTCTCCAACCTGAGCAAAAAAAAACGCGATCACGTTGTTGGCCTTGTGAGGGGAAAAAAAAAAACTCACAGTGACGGCATGACATCAGCTATCAAATCAACTCCTTTCTGCTTAGACCACCTCCCAACAAACACGAATAAATCCGAATCCGGATCCTGTTTCAATCCAGCCCACTCCTGCGCCTGCTTCTTCAAACCCGGTCTCTGCGCCTCCGCCTCCACATCAATCTGTACATCCTTCGGTCTCACAGGCACCTCATCCAACGCATCAATATCCGACGGATCAGGATTCGGCAACGAATCCACATGCGTCAACGACCACAACGCAGGATACCTCGCCCAACTCCGCTTTCCATACTTGTCCGACACACCAGCTACACCCACACTCTTCTGATGGGCACTGATAAACGTCGCACCCGCGTGCAAGAGGTTGAACGTGTTTCCAAATTGTACATACTGGCGGCAAAGCTCCGTGCTGATGTTAAATGCAGAACACACTTCCTTCACCTCTTCTTTGGTTCGTAATGGCCACAAACCCTGGAACTCGGCATTGTGCAAGGAGAAACAGACAGGGATGATCCTCGGCAGGAGATATATGGGCGCTAGTGCACCATGAAAATCGTTGACATGATATATATCAATGTCCGGGTACCTGCGAATGGTAGCCGCAATACATTGATTCCACGTCGAATAGTAAACAGCCGAGCCGAGATCGTCCATACGAGCAGGGTACGGTTCCGCCGTAGACTGCGCGCGGAACACAGGCGAGTCTAAAAGGACATAAGTAATATTGTCCAACTGATGCGTCTCCACTTGAACGAGGTACGGATCACCAAAGATCATCACTTCCATAGGTTCCCCCGGATCAGCAGGAGGATATTCCAGGTCGGCGACTTTTGGTACAACCCAAATCAAATCCACATCCGTCATCGCCTTGCCCATCAAACTCGACATCACACCCAGTCCACCAATCTTGACCTTCAACTTCCAATCTATCACCTCATATTCCAATGTCGAAATCAACACCTTCCTTCTCTTGTTTTTATCCTCTGGCCATCCAATGACTTGCCTTTGTTTACGTCCGCCCATGATGGGTAAACTGTCCTTCAAATCCGTAGTTGATTTGGTACTGCTCCCAAGAGATCCGAGAATAGGGAAATAGTTGGTGTGGTTCTTCGTCTTGACGCCATACCGGTTATATTTAATGCCATAGAAGGTCCACATGAAAATGAGTACGGCGAGAATACCAGTGATGAGGGGTATAGAGAGGAGCAAGGAGTACATGATGGCACCTACAGATGCTTGACCGCGTGGTACCAGTGACCAGGTCATAGTGGCATCATCAATGAGTAGGTTCCATGCAAGATGAGGTCTAGGAGGGGCAGACATATTGAGATAGTTGGGTGCGACGCTGTTGGGAGGAAGACGATCCAAGACACCGTCACCATCTGTATCACCATAAAAGTAATCATCGTATCCCCAGACGTTGACTTGGACGTAGGAAGGCCAAGCAGCCATGATTTCAATCTCCCACTGACCGTCCGAGTTCAATTCCATTTGTGACGGAAGACCTTGATCAAAACCCCAGTTGTTATAAGGGCCTCGAAGCAAGAGTTGGGGATAACGACGTTTTGGTCCCTTGTACTGGGTGTCTGCATGAATGACGGCAGCTACCGAGAGCGTTGCCTGACTCCAATCTTGAGAAGAATCAATCAAACAGTTCTCATTCTTAAAGAGCGCCAAACTACGCACATTGCACCATCAGGTGTCGACCTGACCAAAAGTTATCCGGGGTATCAAAGAGGGCGGAATCGATGGTCGTCGTATCCTCCCAGTTCCTCCACTGTGTCCAATTTCTTCCAAAGTTCCACGAATACCTGAACATGTCGGCACCAAACGCCTTGTGTTGAAAAGTATAGTTTCCGTTTGAAAACGTGAATGAACCGTCTGTATCGTAATCATTCTCGGGGAAAACCATCACGTTGTTCGCCGCGCCTTTCCGTAGCAAGAGATGATCCCTGGCCTATACCCGATCGGACTAGAGAATAGGAGCGGAGGGGGGAGAAAACACGTACATTGGTGGTCGCGTTGCCACTCTGCGCAGGCGCATGATCGACTGTAATCGTGACCACGCCATCCGGCACATTGACCAACATCGCATTCCAATACCAAGCCGATACATCCGTTCCAACCAGAACAGCCGGGTCCGGATTTTGCACTTGTCCACACTGCACATGGGTGACTCCTGGTTGTCCGTTTCCTGCACTCTGCCCCGAACTAGACACATTCAGTGACACGCTCGAAGTGACGCCATCACAATCCATGGCAACATTGAACTCCAACGATATATCGATCGACGTCGAATTCGCTTGAGACAGTATCCGATGATCATGTCCAGGCAAAAATTTGGTGATGGCAGGATTTTGTGCGACCCACTGACTGGACGGAACAAGAACTTTATAACCATATGGATCCATGGTCACGTTAGCCAGGCAGCCAAAGAAGGGTGCTTTGTCATCGTTATTGAGAGACGACAAGGACTCGTCAAGGGTGTATATATCATACGGTGGCAACAGATTTCTCACGGTCACGCCCGACTCGAACGGGGACGAAATCCATAGAGATTCTTTGCAATCAAAGGACCAGGTCTTGGTGGAATTTTCGTTCGTATAGAGTAACCATACTTGGTCGTTGAATGTACCGTTGAGGGTTTGAACACCTGGCTGAGCTGCCCTAGACACCGACCACAAACCCATTTCCGTGCCGGTATTGTTAGAACCGGGTCGCTGAATCCAATAGGTCCAATTTCCACGCTGAACGAGATTGAAGCCATCCTGAAGGGCCCCGTAGACGGTGCGAAGATGGAAGAAACGGCTAAAGAGACGTCGTGAATTGGTTGTGGGATCAAAGTGGTCAAGAGCATTCCAGTCGTCGTGACAGCCAACAAGTGCCTTGTCGAGAGGCATGTTGAAGTATTGTTCCGAGCCCAAGTGATAGCAACCATGTCGTTTCCAGGCTAGATTGCTGGACATGGCTTGTCGGCTATATGGGGTCGAGTGAGTGAGCATGAATGGGCTGTGCCAAGCCTTACCCGTAAAGATAGTTGGAAGCGCCGTTGTCAAAAAGGTAGAAATTTTGTTCTTCGCCATAAAACAGCTGGAATGAGCTCAGACAATGGCCAAATGTAAGGATAATGGGGGGCGCACCAAGGGAATTCCTGGCATGACCAAGGACGTGATGAAGGTGGCAAGAGCGCTTCTAGCTGTTCCATTCTCCAGACTGGGCCAACGGAAGACATCAAAATTGCTGGTGCCATACATATGCCTGGGATCTACGACACCGGAATGAGCATTGAGGAAATCGTTGTCGACGAACATCTGATTCCAGGCGGTGACAAAGTTGACGTCGATGTCATAGGCGACCTGAAGGTTTCCATCCATGCCAAGGAAACGGGTGAGAGAACGATAGATGGAATAGTGGAAGGCGACACCATCTAGGGCGTTGAGGGAGGCCTCGCGTAGGAAGAACTGGTTTTGATCTGAAGTGACATTGGCAGCTGCCAGGAAGCCCGGAGGAAGCTGTGTTGGTGTGCGCCCGCGCCCGCTGACATGTGCATCAAAAAAAGATGACACCGGAATGATGGGAAGGACTGACGTACATGTAAAGAGAGCCAAAGGTATCGCCACCGGTGACCTCGCCAGAGATGAAGAAATTAGACTTGTTGTATTTGGCGGCGCAGGATCTGGTGCTGGTAGACCAGGATGCGAGAGCGTCGAGGGTGACTTGGGTTGCTTTATCGATACGAATGGCATCGATATCGAGGGCCTTGATGGCCAAACAGGCAAAGACTTTGATTCTGGCCATGACGTCTGGACGCCACTCACGAAGACGGTCCTGGACGGAGGCGAATTTGGTCAATTGACGTTGCCAATCGGGGTGGACACCAAAGGCCTCCATGTCACCGAACTGATCGAAATCGGAGAGCAAGCAGCCGTCGGAGGCCTGAATCTGGAGCATGGTACCTGAATTGTCCCAAAAGGCAGGCATGGTGCACGAGGCATTGCGTTTATTGTGGATCTAGAATGAGGGGGGAGTTTGAGGGGAGAGGAAGGGGGAGGGTTATGGCTCACGGTAAAGTCACGGTACTCTGTAAAGTTCCAGGGCATGTAATTGGGACGCTTCCACATGGAGCTGTACTCGGAAGGGGAGAAGGGAGCACTGGTGTTGAGAAAACTGGGATCAAGTCAGGGGGATTAGGGTGCCGAAGAGGGATTGAGACGGACCCTTTGAAGGCGATGAGATCGGACATGGTGCCGACGGTGAAGTCGGCCATGAAGAACATGTTGCGTGCGTGGATCTCGTCGATGAGAGAGCGCCAGTCTGAGATGGTGCCCCAGTGGGGGTCGAGGACGCTGAAATCGAGGGGAGAGTAGCCTAGAGGAAGGATAAGCCGGGAATGAGGGACTTGGAGAAAACTGACTGTCGGCCTGCCAGATCATGTTGAGAAAGGGGGTGCCAGAGATGAAGATGACTCTGATGCCCATGGCCTGGAGATAGTCGAGACGGTGTATGAGGCCGAGCGGGTCACCCCCGTAGCGGAGCTGGGTCTCGCGATAGTCAGACTCGAAGGGGGTGCCGAAGAAGTCGTTGTTGGCAGGGTCGCCGTCTGCAAACTTGTCGAGCAGGATGGTGTAGACGGGGAGAGCACGCCAGTTTTGCGGGGAAGGGGTGTAGGAGGTGTTCTGGCGAGAGGCGTCGTAGTCGAGAGGGGAAGAGGCGTTCTGGTTGGCGTTGAGGTTCCAGCGCACAAGATCCTGGCGCCATGGAGAGGCGGAGACGAGGAGGGGGAGGAGGAGGAGGGGGAGGGGGAGGAGGCGCATCGAAGGAAAAGGAAAGGGGAGGTGTGACAAAAATGTGACAGGGCATGTCGCCTCCTACTCTGCTAGTGGTCCGAGGCCAGCACTCCCCGTTTCCCACGACACCGGCTGGGGAATGTCCAGAACAGCTTGCGAGCTGGTCCGACGAGCACACAGCTCGGTGGCTCGCGACCTGCAAGTGTGCCCACCACGCCGATGTCTTCCGCGCACACGATCTGCGCGGCGACGTCCTGCTCGAGCTTGAGCCCGGGACCCTCAAGGAGGTCGGCATCGTCAGTGTTGGAGAGCGGCTCAGGATCTACAGTGCCGTCAAGTCTCTGCGCAGGCGGGCGAGGGCTGGCGGACGACGACCAGCGCCACTTCAGCTGCGACCAACGACGACGACAGGACAGCCGACAACACCTCTGCCGCCCACGCCACAGTCCGTCGCTCCTCACCGTCCACCGCGCACTCACCCTCGCACTAAGCCTCCTCGTCTTCCCCAATCCCACATCCGCAACGGCTCAGCCTCCCTCGTCTCCCCCACCTCCTCCTCCCACAAGCTCCCCCCCCGCCCGGCTACCACCCCGCACCCCTACGCCAACCCCTCCGCCCTGTCCTCCATCGAAGAGCGCTCCCCCCGCAGCCCCCTCCACCCCACCCTCGACGAGATCAAACGCAAGCTCGTCAAGTTTGTCCTCTTCGACCACGGCCTCTCCTACACCATCGACGTCGCCTCCTGCGCAACCGCCATCGACGTCCTCGAAAAGGTCCTCAGGAAAAAGGCCGGCGCAAACCCCCACGACGGCGACCCCCCTCTCCTCCATGCCTACACTGCAAACGGTGGCCTCACCGTGGACGGCTGGGGCGTCTATCTCGATCTCGGCCAACAAGACGGCCCTGGTGCGTCCATCTCTCTCTCTCTCCACTGCCCTGTCTCATCGCCATCCAAGGCGAGCCCCTCACAGAGGCCGAACTCATGTCCATCTGCCATGCCCCCCCAGACCATCCAACCAGAGAACACGGTCTTGTCCTCCGTCCCACAAAGCTCTCTCGTCCCCCCGACCGTCTTCATCCTACCAAGCGCGCCAGTACCCTCAGCGTCCTCAGCTCTCTCAGTGCTCGTGATCCGGACCGTCTCCCTCCCTCCATCTCGCCCTCCGCTTGGTCCGCTACCGCAAAGCGTCCCTCGAAACTCCGCAACTTTTTCGGTCACCGCCCCCCCTCAGAACTCATCACAAATCACCTCCCAGAATACTTCCCCAATACAGAAAAAAGAATTCTCGAGCGCACCGCAAGGCACAGTATGATGCTCAAAGCCAAGAGGGACAGCTACCCCGGCCAGCCCCTCCCTTCTCGCTTCAGCACCTCCACAAGAACCTCCTCACCCTCAAGATCATCTACTATCTCAAATCCTGTACCAGACAAAACAACTTACCATCAACTCCCCGACTCTCCTCCCTCTCCCTCATCCAATCCTCTTCAACTCCCCCCCATTCCCTTCCCATCCGAATCCCTTTCCGAGTCCATCATCCAATCCGTCTCTCCCGCCAACTATCCCATGTCTCGAACCGTGTCCTCTTCCTCCGTATCTCGCCGTACATCCTACATGACCGAACTCAAAAGCAAAAAAGATCGCTCAGATACAGCCAGTCTCATGACCGTCGACGAGATCACAGCCGAAGTAGAGAGTAGAAGAGCCAGCGGCACTCTGGACGGCCATGGTGCTGCCACCGCCACCAGTCTTGGAGGAACTACAGCCACCGGTCATGACCCTGTTTCTGCCTCTGACAAGGATTGGCCCAATCCAGGAGATCACATTGACGCCCCGGTGGACGAGAAGGATGTCGTCGTTGCCGAGAGGGCCGTTGAACTGGACGACGTCGAGGACGAGGATGATCTAGAGGAAGATGAGGACGATGACAGTGGGGGTGTGACACTGGGTGGTGACGACGATGATATACCCAAAGAAATTGAAACCAAATTCAAATGTGAGCCCTTCACCCTTTCTTTCCGCACTCGACCTGACAACGCTCCCTCAGCCAATAAATGGATCAAGGGTGCACTTATCGGTGCTGGTTCTTTTGGAAAAGTATACCTTGGAATGGACGCTTCAACTGGACTACTCATGGCCGTCAAACAAGTCGAGCTGCCCACCGGCTCTCTACCCAACCAAGAACGTAAAAAGAGTATGCTCAACGCGCTCGAACGTGAAATCGAACTCTTGAAAAACCTCCAACACGACCACATCGTGCAATATCTCTGTAACGTCCTTCTTTCCCATAACATGATCACAAGTCTCATACTTTTTCTTTCTGGGGGCTAGATTCATCGGTCGACCAAGAATACCTCAACATTTTCCTCGAATACGTCCCCGGTGGTTCCGTTTCGACCTTGTTACAGAATTACGGCGCGTTTGAAGAACGCCTCGTCCAGAAATTCATACGACAGACGTTGTCAGGCTTGATTTATCTCCACGAACGCGATATCATTCATCGCGATATCAAAGGCGCCAATATCCTCGTCGACAACAAGGGAGGCGTCAAGATTTCCGATTTTGGGATTTCGAAAAAGGTCAATGATAGTGAGTCTTGTGGTTTTTTGTGCTAGAGAAGGTTTTTATGCGCTGTGGGTGTGCAAGATTTACTGGCGAACAAGACACATCGGTTTTCATTGCAAGGTTCTGTATTTTGGATGGCGCCTGAAGTCGTGAAACAGAGTGGACATACGTCGAAAGCGGATATCTGGAGCGTGGGGTGTCTTGTTGTTGAAATGTTCACTGGCGAACATCCATGGGCGCAGTTGACTCAAATGCAGGCCATCTTCAAGGTATCTTTCCTCAACAAAAAACACGCTGGTCAGTCGTTCATTTTTTTTTACGCTTAGATTGGATCATCAGCGAAACCAACTATGCCATCGGAAATTTCGGGTTCGGCGACAGAGTTTCTTGCTAGGACATTTGAATTGGATCATCGCGCTCGTCCTTCGGCCCAGGAATTATCTCAACATCCGTTTGTCTGTTTTGCAAAGGAGTAAATCAATAAATTGGCATATCCATATCCCTGTGATTATTTATCTATTTGCCTCTCGACTACCTACAGTAACTGGTGTACATTGGAGGGGAAGAGAGAGAAAGCTTGGTTTTTTTTCTTTAGTTGACCCAGAAAGTAGTTGCTTTCTTATGTATGCGCATTATCATCATCATCATCATCACGTTTCCTTTTATAGCCCGTTCCAGATACCGCTTTCGCTTTAGGTCCCCAATGAGATGTCGGGTTTTGCTGATATCTCACAAGTTTAATATCACTAGAAAAAATCTTCACGCCAGTGTGGCGTTTGAAATCTGCTTTCGTCCTTGTCCATCGTTCAGTCCCTTACAATCTCACACACACACAAACAGAGCAACTTACAGAGGTTCTTTCGCCAACAAAATACGTGCAGGCGAACCCGAACCCATATTTTCCATTTTGACTGGGTTCATTTGAATCCAGCTCCGGATCACGTCGTGGATCTCACGATGAGAAGCCGTTGTTTTAAACGATCCTGCGCATGCGTGGGATCGAGAAATGGAATGACCGGCGTTGAGAAGTGCAGATCTAGACATACATAAATTAGTAAGAGGCAGAGAGGGAGAGAGAGAGAAAAGAACGTACCCGAGGTCATTAAGAGACGGAGTACAACAATGAAAAAAACGAGCCAGTTTCGAAGCGGTGGAATAAAAAGGCACGGCCAATTCCTTGAAAAACCCAAATTCAAAAGAGGTTCGACCAAAAAAAAACATGTATCCCCCACCTCTTTCGCTAGTGTGAGCATACCCTTCATTCTCATCGCCGTTCCATAACGATCTTGATTCTCTTTCACATGTTCCAACACACGACTCACAAATTCAGAATCATGTAAATGCCCTGACCACATGGGTCCTGCGATCTAATTGTCCAAAAAAAAGGGCGTCATTTTTCAGCTTACAAGGATAGATGAGAAAACAGACTTACATGTAACGTTGATTCGCATTCCGGACATTTCTCTGAAACGGTAGGTCCAGCTTGTTGTCTATAATGATAATTCACGTTCGTTCCACCACTCTGTTCATGGATTTTGATCTTTCCAAGAGGTTGTTCGTACCAAACTTGACAATACGAACAAGTGTAGTAATTTGCCGTTTTCCTTTGTACAACAAATCAAGATTTCTTCAAGTGCAAAACAAAACGCTTTTTTTTTACTCACGATAACGCCTTTTTCGTTCCTAGAGCGCCAGTCCACATCCGAACAAATACTCGGACGTAGAAATCGATAGAGAGAGAAAGAATGGGCTCAATGTAACGTCCATAACGCGCTGCTGTCGTCGACAAGCAATGTAACACGAGTCGAAGGGCCTTGTCAAAAAAAAAGGCAAACATTTTTCTTTTAGGAAAAAAATAGCCGTTGAACCACTTTGCGAGTACACTCACAGCTTCATGTGTATATTCAGCTTTCACAGGTACACCACCATAGTTGGAAAAACTTTTTTTAAAAAATCTTCAATATTTTTTGGAGAACAAAAGATCAGAGGACGTTTGCGCGACTTGCCATTTTTCTGGATAGTTCACTGTTGCAAGGACAGCCAAGTCCGTGCAGGTAACGCAAAGTAGGCCTTTTTTGCATTAAAATAACAAGAAAAAGGACATATCAAGCGTGAACCCGTACTCACAGTTGTAAAACGAAAAACTCACCTCCATCACTCACGCACTGTACAGCTGCGTCTACAAAAGGCGCTGCAGTACCATAAGGGTCGAGATCGACAACATCTACCCTCTTCTTCTCCTCTCGGTGGCTATACATGAGTGTACTAATTCATATATCGAAACGAAATGAAAAAGGTCATTCGTCATCGCAAAAACAACAACAAAAACTCACCATGCATCGCCCTCATTCACTCGTACCTTACCTGGATTCAGTTTCGGCGTCGTAGAAGCTGAATCAACACTGGTCTCCTCAAACGGCCCCAAACCATTCAATTCGATATTTCTTCTCATGGTAGCAGCGGCTGCATCCGACAGATCGTTGGCGATAACGAATCTAAAAAAAAAACAGATTGATTAGTTCTTCGATGAACTGCCTTCTAAAAAAATAGCGGAGCAAGAGAGAAAGCGACTTTAGGAGTGGTATTTCTTTAGCATAGCGAATAGAGCGTAGTCCAGTAGCCGAAAGCGCTTCTAGCAGAGTAAAACTACATGAACGAAACGTAGGGCTGGAAAACTAAGAATTTCAAAAAGGATGTTTTTTTTGTTTTGTTTGAAAGATCCGAATTGTCAATACATACCTCGGGTTTCTCTTGAGGTGGCTCATGATCAGCGTTTTGTGACTCCTCCAGATTTGTTCCAACCATCGATGGTCCCTCGACGCCTGCTCGCAGAATTTGTTTTAGCATTGGGCGGTATATATATAAAACCTTCGAAGCACACCTTTCAGTTTCTTATTACCCGAGGCCCTCGCTATTTTCCCCTGCATCCTTTTCCGCCATGCTTGCTCCTTCTCACGATTGCGGTCTTCACTCCACGTTCTGATACAAGCGACACTCAAATCACGGTTAAATTCTTGTACCGGATTGAGGAACGCGTCGTTAGCGGAGAGCAGGATATGCGATGTGTTTTCAGTGAAAAGGCGAAAGCCGTCAGGCACCTCGATCGATTCTGTAGTTGACATTGCCATGCAACGCGGAGAGTTCAAGAGCCCTTTTTGATGATGATACAGAGACCTGGAAATCAAAACTAGCCTGGACGCCATTTTGTTGTCTTCGGCCGGATTGATTAGCTAAGGCACTCAACTTCACAGGTTCACATCTCAAGAAACAGTCTCATCCTAGAATTTCAAACAAAAAAGCGACCGTGACCGCCCCCTCCCTGTGATTATCTTCATTTGCGGTGCCTTACTCGCCCAAAATATCTGCCTCTTCCCGACAATTGGGCCCATGCTTTACCAATGCAGCTTTCACATCCATCATCGCGACATTGGACAGTCTCTGAGCCATATATTCCCTCTTGCCCAAAGTCTTCTCACCGTGAATTTCAGCGTTTTCTTCACCTTCAAAGTCCCTCTCTGCACCTCAGAATTTTTTACACGAGCTTGTGAGCTACGTAGGTTTTTGGTGCCACCCTAGGATCTTGGAGGAACCTCTGTTGGCCAATATAAATTCTGGTTCTCTATGAAAGGCTGTGTATCCGGGACCCAAACCAACCTCTCTTTGAACTTGAGACGAGTGATGAGTACCTTACCCTCGTCCTGACATTGTCCCATGAGTCCCTTCCATTTTCCCCTAGTTCTGTTTTTACTTCTCCTGGACCAGCCGAAAAAATATGTTCGAGTATTCTTAGGCCGTAACTGACTCCACCCTCTGATGACAGTAACTGCCCCTCGCGAAAGAGCCACAGTCCACCCCTCCCAGCACTTTTCTGAGTGGGCTCTTCATATTCATCCCTAACAAAACACCTGGACCTGAGATAATTTTGCGCCAACATACAAATAATCCTTTAGCCAGAAACTGGACTCCTTTGAGCACAAGTATATGACCCAGTTGTAGAGCTTTCATGTGGGATCCCTTTCGCCCTGATTCAGAACACGAATGTGGGGCATCATAAATCGCCGAGATGAGCGGATGTGTTGAAGATCTTGAGACGGATGATCAGAAAATATTGGCCCGGTCCCCATATATAATCACGAGGCGACAATCGAACAGTCTCAGCATGTGCGAGCCCCAATGGAAGATACCACTCCACTCCATGTCATCGGAGAATGGTATCAGCCCCAAGTGGCGTGTACTCATGCTATTCGACTTTTTGTGTAGCTGCCACTGTCTGTATGGGTCCTCTGGTATTTGTCACAATCGTTCTCCGACTCATATGCCCAACACACAATTTGTAGCGGCGACTGCGAATTGTTCCGAGAGATGAATGAATGAGAGGAAAAAACCCTTAGGCAAAACACCCTTCCAGAGTTGTAACGTCGTGAATAAGTCATCTATTTACGACCCAACCATGTACAAATGGTGGGTGCTGCCGGACGTGTGATGAAAATAATCTACCCGAAAACCAGGTGATACACCCCTAGTCAACGGGCCATATTCTAGGCCCTCCGCGTCTTAGTACTAGCCTGCTTGTTGCGGAATAGAAATGCTGAATCCAAAAAAACCAAGTGCTTCCCGACCCAGGGTTGGACAGACCACGCGCCTGCATGACAAGCCCTCACCAGTCATATCAACCTGGCACTCCATTGGTGCAGCCAAGCGAATTCATCGAAATGCCGTCGTGTTCAAAAGTAATATGAAAACAGTGCAAATAGTGAATTTTTAAGTAAGATGCACAAGGGAAAGAGAGCGAGCGCAATAATCCTGTTCGGCTAGTTTGGTTCCATCATGCCTTCTAGATCATTGTTATAAACTGCCCTGGTTCTTCAGCAGGAGGGGGAAATGATCGGGGCTAAAAATTGCAAGAAGAGTACAGAACAGTGATGCCCCCAGAAGACGGCTGGACGAAGGTGAATATACAGTACGTGATGCCTGGATGCGCCGGCATTTGAGTCTCATAAAATCGACAACTGAAGCCAACAAAGGCTACGTCCTCTGTGGTTGAGATATAGCACGCACCTTCCCGGATTTGAGCACGGCACGCTAAGCATCGATTCATCAATAGATTATCACATGTCTAAACAGAAGCACCGAAAACACTACATAGGATAAGTCCAAACCGAGCTAAAAGTCATTACCCTCATGGTAGATCTCACAGCTGTTCTCCGTCCATGTGAAGAAAAACAACGCAAAACGGCATATTAAATGAAATTTCTATTTAAGGTTGTATTGATCCGGACATCTCATCCTTATCAAATACCAAATCACAAAATCACGAGAACAAGACGTGTGAATGTCAATGAGTACGGAAGGGGAGAGCATATTAAGGGGGGTCTAGGATCAAAGCTTAGCCCCAGCCGAGATACGACAACTCCAGACTTTATATGCCTAATCAAAACATTGATTTTTTCGACCGACTATACAGGTTACTATCTGCATTCTCGTGTTGGTATGAACCGGGATGATTCGAGGTCCTTCATTCAACTGTAATCCCAGAGCGAATCTAGGACATAAATGATCGAGGACTGTGGTCTACCAATAATACCCAGAACCTACCTCTTTGCCAGTCTTAGCTATCTTCGTTTTGACATCTTCATAATTTAAACTCGATGATTTCACTATAACCTCCTGTTTTTCCAGGGAGACGGAAAATTCGGTGACCTCTGGACCCACCCTTCAGATCTACCTTTGTGAGATAGTAAAGTGCTCACCATCAGCCTCCTTAGCTTTTTTGAGCACACGATTGATAGCACCAGAACAACCTTCACAGGTCATCTAACAGACAATGCATTTATCCTCTTTTCATTGTAAAGTCCTGGGGTACCTTAACATCGAATTTGTAAGTGTGAATACTCTTCCTAATGATTGAATGTATGGTCGTGATTACATCTGCGAAGCATAACTCACAGACATGATGGCGAAGGGCAACACTATATTGACATAAACAAGTACCTGGCCAGGGAAAAATGAATATACTTACAGTCACAGAAGCGACAAGGATGAGATTATGATCCAAGGATCGGTAGTCAAGCTGCTATATAAGGGTTTGATCACGCCATTACA
>Ga0153920_1000476_pt1 | contig 16668 bp, 16 predicted proteins | sample TSNJ004MetaG_FD_104713 | JGI IMG/M metagenome (GOLD analysis project Ga0153920, IMG submission 104713) | Attine ant fungus gardens microbial communities from New Jersey, USA - TSNJ004 MetaG | ecosystem: Host-associated > Fungi > Mycelium > Unclassified | place: USA: New Jersey, Brendon T. Byrne...
CAAAGCCGCCGCCTATGACCTCTATTTCTTCAGCCACAGCCTTTAAATCCTCGGCCCAATCCACCATTGGAAGTATGCCCAGCGTGGCCGGGGCGCCTATGCGCATGACTCCTATTCTGGCCAGGTTTTTGCGTTCTACGATAGCGTTGGTGCATTGGGTCGTGCCAAGCATGGCTTGTCTGATCTGCGTCCTGTCTATGCCGGAGCATTCCAGCACCTTAGCCAGAACTCCTACAATACCGCCGTAAACGTCCTCGGTTGTGGGCGTCTTTGTCTGAGCTACAACCTTCAAATTCTCATCTATGATTACAGCGTCGGTGTTTGTGCCGCCAACGTCAATTCCTAACCTGTACATTACGCCTCACCTCCTTTTGAACGGATTTCCACGGGAATATAATCTGTGTCGCAGCCAAAGTAACGGGGGCCTACCAGCTCCAGCCCCGCCGGTGAGCGCCAGGCCTCATAGCATTTAAGCCCTACTATCATTACTCTTTTGCCGTATTTCAGCGCGTCCGTGGGAACGGGAATAAAGGTTTCCGTATCCACAAGACAAATAAGGTCGGGGGTCGTCGCCAATATTTCTCCGTCTACAGCCGCGACAAGGTTTTCGTTCTGGAATTCCACGTAGGAGGTTTTACCCTTATATTCGCTTATGCCCTCCAAAACAACCTTCCCAAAGTTGAAAGCGCCTCGAACCTCTCTGAGCACATCGGTAATTTTTCCTCTGAATAGCTTAAAGCCCTCGGATGCCTTAAGGAAATTTTCCTCCGGTGTGCCAGCCCCCAGCTTAACCTCCCGGATAGCACGGCCCAACATCTCGCTGCGGGTCACTATGTTGCGCACTCCATACTTTTTCATCACGCTGCCGTCCATGCAATAAAGGCTAACCGACACAGAACCGCCGCAGCTCATTGTAACGGCTCTGGCAAAATCCTCGGCCCATTTATTGGTTATGGTTTTAAAAATCGCGCTGTTGCCCTTTTCATCTGTTAACGCCATGGGTGTAGCGCTTACGCCGCCCATGGTAAAGGTAACCATCTGCAGCTCCGGAAAGGCCCTGCCCATGCCGTCCACGTCAACCAGGGGCAGGCCCAGGCGCGCCGCGGCTACAAAGGGCAGCATGCTGTTTACTCCTCCTGCCTCCATGGGCATAAAAGCAAATATTTTGCGGCCATAAAACTGGCTTACCATATCATACAACTGCTTATATTCATTTCCTCCGATGCCTTTCTCGGAAAGCACTGTAGGCGCGCCCATCATGGCTATGGGAACTATCAGCTCGCCGTCCGGCACCTCGTCGGGGTCGAGCAGTGTTACAGGCCCGCATTCCCGTATCGCTCCTATTGCCATCAGCTTACCTATATATGGATCTCCACCGCCGCCCGCGCCCAGAAGCGCCGCGCCAAGGGCGATATCCTCAAGCTCCTTGATACCTATTATCCTCAAGTTACAAACCTCCAATATTGTAATTAATCGATTTCCTAAATTTCTGTAATGTTTGTCCCGCTTGGCCAAACACGCTGCTTGTTAGGGGGAGACATATATGTAAGCCTGCTTTGCCTCCAGCCCATCCTGACGTAGGTTTCCAGCATTATTAACGCCGCTTGCGCCGCCTCAATCACCTTTATGTCATAACCTTCGGCCTTAAGTCCTTTTTCTACCGAATCCGTTACGTCTACCATAGCTGTGCAGCCAAGCACTATAACACCTACGCCATCCTCAGTAATAGCCTTTTTGCTTTCGACGATTAAGGCTTTGATCAAATCAGATATATCTCCTAAATCAAGAACGGGTATATTAACGTACCTGAGGGATTTTATACGTTCCTTAAGGCCCTTGACGGCTATAAGGCCCTCAATCATTGAGACTACCTCGGGAAGCACCGTAACAATACCTACCTTCTCGCTTATACCAAGAGCGTAGTTTACGGCAGGCTCGAAGCCCCCGAAAACCGGTATGTCAACGCACTCCCTGGCCGCCCGTACTCCCGGCTCGCCGAAGCAGTTTACGAATACGGCATCAAAGCCTTCCGTTTGGGCTTGCCTGCACATAAATACAACCTCTGGTGACGCAAGCATTTCATCATATTCGCTTTCGATACTGGCCGGTCCGTAAGAAAGCTTCCTTGTTACAATTTCCGTATCGGGAAGCAAATATTTGCTTACATATTCATCTGTTTCCTTGGTCCAGATATCGCTGATGATCGGAACAATATTTAAAATCCTCATGGTATATACCTCCTATTTTCTTATATTGCTTTCCATGGCGGCCTCGGGAGCAAGCTTGGACAGCGCCACATAAAGTACCATGGAAATAACTATCCCGTTGACCGGTGAAACAAAGAAAGGTATTACGTTGCCGGTTAAGAAGGCAGTACCCGCGCCGATAACAAAGGAAATAATACCGGCAACGTTTACTCCGGGCCGCTCTCTAAAGTTCTCAGGCTTTCCTTTGCCTACTATCCAGTAGGACGCGATAACTACTCCAGCCAGGGGCGGAATAAAAGATGTAAGGATACTTAAGAAGCTTGTAAAGCTGTTCATTATACCGGCCGCGCCCAGAATAGTGCCAATAAGCCCAACAACTCCCGTGGTAATTTTAAACTTGCTTTCATCAAAGCCCAAAAGGTTTGACATAGCAAGGCTGCCGCTGTAAGCGTTTGTAACATTGGTAGTCCATGTGGCAAGTACAAGAGCCACAAGACCGAAAGCCGGCAGGCCAAGTGATGTAAGTATGCTGCTTATGTCATATTGGCCCGTTACTATGCTGCACGCTGAGCCGATAAAAAGCATTAGAAACCCAGATGGCAGCACGCCAAGCACATTGGATTTGACCACGTCCGCCCGATTTTTCGCGTAGCGTGAATAGTCACCGCTTATTACGCCGCCTACAGCGAAGGTAGCCACCACAAGGCTGATTCCGGAGACGATGGAGCCGGGCTGCTCGGGGCGGTAAGAGCTGATTTGCGACAAGCCGTTATCCCGGAACACCGCCGCGTACAAGGCGTAGCCAAGCACCAGGATAAGAGCGGGAACGGCTATGTAATTTAAATATTTAAGCGCGTTATAGCCGTACATAGCGGTTAAAACCATAATAACGCCCCAAAATATGCCGCATACCGCATCCGGAACAACAACACCGGTCATTCCCGCGATCATGTTGCTAAAAGAGCTTCCGCATACCGAAGCTTGTATGCCGAACCATCCGATACAGGAAACCGCCAGTATCAAGCTTATCAAATAACGGGATCCCACGCTGCCCAACGCGTCGGACGCCATAGAAACCGTAGGCAGGCCGGTGTCACAGCCCTGTATTCCCATAAGGCACATATAGAGACATATGATGCCGTAACCGATAATGGTACACAGTATAATGTCCGCCATAGAATATCCCTGGCTTAAAACCCCTCCTATCATCAGGCAAGGGACGCAGATCATACTGCCCGTCCACACGGCGGCCAGGCTTATCCAGCTTTGCCTCTCACTTTCCGCTATCTTGAAGCCGGATTTGTTTTCACTCACAAAAAATACCTCCTCGATTTATTGTTCATGACGCATTGCAGGCCATGAGGTTTTGCGAAAAGCGGCTAAGCCGCTTTTTGCGCGCAACCTTAATAGAACATTTTATACTATCAAATAAAAAAACCTTTTGTTTTATATGAAAAAACAAAAGGTCGCTTTTTGTTGTTTTTGACAAATTTTGTAGGGGTGGCATTCTGCCGCCCGTTATCTGCCCACCGTCCGTTGTCTGCCCACGGCCGTTATAGGGGCGGCATAATGCCGCCCCTACACCGGTTAGATTCCAAAATACGCCTCAAGGCCACGGCCCTATACATATCTATGGTTTCGGGCATGTGTCCCACCTTGCAAAGCATTTGCTCCTCTATCCGCAAAAGCCTGTATTTTATGGTGTTACGGTGCAGGAACATCCGGCGGGCGCAGGAATCAACGTCGCTGTTGGCGTCCAGCAGATACACCGTCAGTGTATCGCACAGATCCTCCTTTTGCTTCTGCTTGTCCGAATTAAGGCGGTTCAGGATTTCCATACCGGCCTGCACCGCTTTCTCGCCGTTATCCAGAATAGCCTTGCAGTCTCCCGCAAATGTAATCTCCTGTTGAATGAAAACCTTCTTACGGGGATAAATATACTGGGCCGTGGATATTGCCTCCTGCGTATTCAAATAAGCAGAGCGTACTTGAGCGGTATCTTGCAGGCAGGGGTACAGGGAAATGGTGGCCTGAATATTTTCAGCCTCTATAGCCTCCGCCAGCGACAGCGCGTGGGGTAGCAATTCTCCGCTTTCCTTGGTATCGTCCATAAATACAACTATGCTCTGCTCATATACGTCGGTTACAATGGTATTGCAGATATGGGACAATTCCTTCTTTAAAAGCGACATGATCGTACGGGCGTCCCCTCTTCGCCTCAGAGGAATATTGTCGTCATTCAGCGGCGTAATTATCCACATGTTATGGATAGACGCAACGTCTACTTTAAAGGCGTCGGCGATCCTGCGCATTTTAAACGGCTCGTCCCGCATAATTGCCTGAACAAGCTCCGATAGTACATAATCTCCGTGGCCGCGGTTCCACAGGTTGATGCACAGGCGAAGCACCTCCACTATTTGGCGCTCGTCGTCATCAGTCAGCGGCTCTCCCTGCTTGAGAATATATAAATCCAGCGTGTCGCTGGATACGTTGTTGACGGAGACCCGCCTTGCTATAAAGCTTTGACCGTCCAAATCGCACAAACAGCCGCCGTCATAGCGGGATAAAAACTCTTCCGCGTCCAGCTTTAAGGTGTGGGGCCAATTGGCGTTATTAATAAGATGTCCGTAATTGTCGGTCAGCAGCAGGGAGGAACGGGTCCTGTCGCTGAGCATACGCATTGCGGTCGATATGCTGCGCTGATATAAGGGAAGCAGGGAAATACGCTCTACTATTTCCGTCTGAAAATGGCTGTCGGTGGTCCTGTCCTTAAATATAGCCTCCATTATCTCGCTTATTGCCTCACTGTAGCGCACGGGACGGTTTTCCGGCATGCAAATAAGAGGAAAGTCCAAAGCGTCGGCAAGCTCTATAAGCCTTTTGTCCACCTTGGGCATGACGATGCCCACATAGTACAAAATAAGGCCCACCTCTCCTATTTCAACCAAACGCTTAATATTGACGCATTGCGACTCCACGTCGTCCTTTACGTTGGCGAAGGCGGTAATAACCAGCTCGCTGCCTAAAAACTCGATATTGTTCAGTAAGTCTTCCTGAAGCTCGTTCGTTATGGTGTATTCCAAAACGCTTATGCTTGCCACAGTTTTCTTTAAGCCGCGAAAGCCTGCCAATACCTTAGCCTCGCGAAGACAGGGCAACCGCAATAAATCCGTAATCGTTACGCTCAACGGCCATTACCTCCCTTCTCAATAAGTATCTTTCCAACCTTTTTCTTTACCCGCTGCAGCGCGTTGTCTATGGCCTTCGTGTCCTTGGATACTATCTCGGCTATTTCCTCATAGTCCTTTCCCTTAAGATAAAGGGAAAGCACCCGTCTTTCCAACTTGCTCAAGTTCTTGGAAAGGCGTGTTTCTATAAAGCTTTTTTCCTCCTGGTCAATGAAAAGCTCTTCCGGGTCCATGTATCTTTGATAGCTCAGCCCTCTCATTATGGAAGAATCGCCTTCCTTGTCGTAAGACGGCATATTCAGCGATACATAAGTGTTCAGCGGCTTATGCTTCTGCCGGGTAGCGGTCTTAATGGCGGTTATCATCTGTCTGTCCACGCAAAGCCAGGCAAAGGCGAAAAAGGAGGAAGTCTTTTCCGGCTTATAGTCCCGTATGGCCTTAAACAGGCCTATCATGCCTTCCTGCATCAAATCCTCCTGGTCGGCCCCTATCAAAAAATATGTCCGGGCCTTTACCTTGACCATGTTCTTATATTTATCTATCAAATAATCCTGCGCGGATTCTTCTCTGTCACGCCGTATAATCGCAAGCAGCTCCTCATCGGAAAGGTTACCGTATTTTTCTTCATACAGCCCATCCATAACTATCCCTCGCGTCTCATTTTTTCCAGAAGCTCCGCCGTCTGTGGGTCAAGATTATCAAGCAGCATGTTGTTTTTTACAGGCCGGTTAAGTATGTATCCCTTTCGGATTTTCCGCTCCATCTCCATTATTTCGTAATGAAGCTCGGAAGCCGAAACTCTCAGCGCGCCTTTTCCCATAATTATCACCTGCTCCAGATTGTCGGAGGTAGCCACACGGACGTCATAATTTCTGGAAAGCATACCGGAGGCCCATTCAATGTAATTATCGGCGGTCTGCGCTTCCTTTGTAAACACTATATTGATATTGTGATACCGCTCTACGCTTCCTTGTCCGTCCTTAACCTTATGGGCGTCGAAAACCAGTATTACCTCCGACTTGTTGCAGCCCTGATAGTTGCAAAGTATATCCGCAAGCTTTATTCTGGCGGCTTCTAAGGATTCCTCGGCTAACTTCTTAAGCTCGTCCCATGCGAATATAATGTTATAGCCGTCTACCAGCAAGTATTTTTTGTTCAGGCCATTCTCCGGCTTAGGAGCCCGCCCTTTTGGGTAGTCCTGCCTTTGTTCCGGCTTTCGCCGTTTCATCACCGCTCCCGCTGCCTTACGGCTTCATACATAAGGACTCCCGCCGCTACGGAAGCGTTAAGCGAGCCTATTTTCCCATACATGGGTATACTTACGGTGAAATCGCACTTTTCCTTAACCAGACGGCTTACCCCTTCTCCCTCGCCGCCTATAACTATTGCCAGAGGCCCTGTCAGGGACGACTTGTACATGGTCTGCCCGTCCATATCGGCGCAGGCCACCCAAAACCCGTCTTTTTTTAAATCCTCTATAACACGGGAAAGATTATTCACTCTGGCTACCCGTACATGCTCTGCCGCCCCAGCCGATGCCTTTGCAGCTACACCGGTAATGCCGACGGCCCGGCGCTTAGGAATTATAATGCCATGTACTCCGCAGGCCTCGGCGGTTCTGATCACGGCGCCCAAATTATAAGGATCTGTTATCCCGTCCAAAATCAAAAGAAATGGGGTTGCATCCTTTTCCTTCGCGGCGGCCAGCATGTCCGGCACTTCGCAATATTCATAGGCGGGACATAGAGCAATAACCCCCTGATGATTGCCTGTTTCGGATATTTCATCCAACTTTTGGCGCGCAACCTCCTGGGTAACGATGCCCTTGGCCTTGGCCTTGGCCAATACCATCTTCAGCGTTCCTTCTATCTCGCCCTTCTTAAATAATATCTTATCTATAGATTTATCGTGGTTAATAGCCTCAAGCACCGGGTTTCGGCCCTCCAGCTGCAGTCTTTCCGGCTTATCATTGTTCATTGTTAACGCTCCCGTCTTTTGTACATATATCAAATAACTCTCTTATTCTATCCATTTCTCCCTTTAAAAATAAATATCCGAAAAGCGCTTCCACCCCTGTAGCGTGACGGTATTGGGAAATAGAGGCGCTTTTCGCGGCGGAAGCGGATTTGGCGTTCCGCCCCCTGCGCAAAATATCCGCCTCCTCAGCCGTTACCACTTCCATAAGACTGTCGTACATCCGGGCTTGCGCTACCGCGCTTACATAAGACTTGGAAAAATTATGCAGCTCATTAACTGTCGTATTGTGCTCGTTAAGCACCTTGACCCGCGTAAACAGCTCAAATACCGCGTCGCCTAGATAAGCAAGACTAAGGGGAGAGTACTCTTTAAGATCCATTCGCGTTACCCCTTGTATATCCAGCGGACTCCCGAGGGAGTATCCTCCAATATTATACCCTGTTGCGCCAATTGATCCCGGATGCTGTCGGCTGCGGCCCAATCCTTGTTTTTACGGGCTTCCTGCCTTTTTGCTATCAGCGCTTCTATTTCCTCAGCGTTTACACCTGCGCTGCTTCCCTCAGGGTTAAGGCCCAACAGGCCGCAAAGCTCGATTATCTGCCCGGACAAGGCTTCCGCAAAGGCTTTTGAGCTGTTTTCACCCGTATTGACATTAGCGAATTTAACCAGCTCGAATATTACGGAAATCGCGTCGGCAGTATTAAAATCGTCGTCCATAGCCGCTTCAAATTTAATGTTAAAATCCTTGCTGCTGTTAAGCAGCTCCTTTTCCGCTTCGGATAAGCTTTCCTCTTTTGCCTCGTTGGCGTAGAAGGCCAGATTTGTAACACAGGTTTTTATGCGCTCCCAGGCGTTTTGGGCCGCTTCCATCAAGTCCCGGCTAAAATTTAACGGGCTGCGGTAGTGTGCGCTTAAGATAAAAAAACGGATGATCTCATAAGGAAATTCCTCCGCTATTTCTCTTAAGGTAAAGAAATTCCCCTTGGATTTGGACATTTTTTCATTGTTAACATTAATAAAGCCGTTATGGAGCCAATACTTGGCAAAATCGCACCCGTTGGCGGCTTCGCTTTGAGCTATTTCGTTTTCATGATGGGGGAAAATCAAGTCTTCACCGCCTGCGTGGATGTCAATGTGGTCTCCCAGATATTTTTTGGCCATAACAGAGCATTCTATATGCCAGCCGGGCCGGCCGTTTCCCCAGGGAGAAGGCCAGCTTGGCTCGCCGGGCTTATTGGGCTTCCACAGGACAAAATCCATAGGATTCTTTTTTTCCTTATCAACCTCTATACGAGCTCCCGCTTCAAGCTCCTCCATATTCCTTTTCGACAGCTTGCCATAAGACTTGAAACTGCCCGTATCGAAATAAACAGAGCCTTTGACCTCATAGGCAAAGCCTTTTTCTATAAGCACGGATATCATATTGATGATTTCAGGCATTTCGTTGGTAACTCTCGGATGGACTGTAGCCTCCCTTACATTAAGCCCTTTGGCGTCCTTTTCCACCTCTTTTATATAACGCTCCGTTATTACGCTGACGTCTACATTTTCATCATTGGCTTTTTTGATGATCTTATCATCCACATCGGTATAGTTCTGCACAAATGTTACGTCGTATCCCCGATGCTCCAAATAAAGCCGTACTGTATCAAACACAACATAAGGCCGGGCGTTTCCAATATGGATAAGATTATACACAGTAGGGCCGCAGACATACATCTTTACTTCATTTTCCTTTATGGGTACAAATTCTTCCTTTTTTCCGCTTAAGGTATTATATACCTTCATTAAATCACTCCTTTATTTCGTTTCACTATGGTCAGCGCTTTCCTCCGAGAGGAAGGGCGCTCTGCCGGCGTCCGGCCGTCTTGGCGGCGCAAGCTTCATCTTTTCCTCCAATGCCTCCAACCGGATACGCAGCGCGCAAAGCTCCATGCTGACCGGGTCAGGGAACCGGTGATCCAGCTTTTCGTAGTGCTTAAGCAAATTTTCTCCGTTACGGCGTACTATTCTGGCAGGTATACCTACCACAGTGCAATTATCCGGCACTTCATCCAGCACTACTGATCCGGCGCCTATACGTGAATTATCTCCAACTTTAAATGGGCCTAGTATCTTTGCCCCAACGCCCACAAGCACATTATTGCCTAAGGTCGGATGCCTTTTTCCCGCGTCCTTACCCGTGCCTCCCAGCGTCACGCCTTGATACAGAAGCACATCGTCGCCTATCTCACAGGTCTCTCCAATGACGACTCCCGCACCGTGATCTATAAAAAATCTTTTGCCTATTTTTGCTCCCGGATGTATCTCTATGCCTGTAAGAGATCTTGAAAGCTGAGATATAAGCCGGGCAAGGAAAAATAATTTTCTTTTGTATAGCCTGTGAGCCGCTCTGTGAAAGATGATAGCCCAAAACCCCGGATAAAGTATCACCTCGATGCTGCTTTTGATGGCCGGATCTCTTTGCTTTATTACCATCACATGCTCTTTCAAAGACATTAAGCTGATTCCTCCCGTTTTTTGCGTTATGGGCATCATTTTAACACAGATTATATTATTTTCAAATATAATTGGAAGCAAGATAATTGGAAGCATGAAAGAATTATCAAGAGTCGTAATTATTTTTAGCCACTAGTTTTTTTTATATCAGTGTTATAGTATGATTAGCATGTCTATTGGCGGTACAAAAAAGCTCAGGGCGTGGAAGCACCGAAAGATAACAACATAATGTTGAGGATGGACTTCCTGAGGAAAATATAGGATATAATTATTAAGGAAAGAGGTGTTGAATATGGCACGGCATTTTTCAGAGTTAAATATTCGAGCTTTTAGAGGGATTGTAAATTTGGAGATTCCCAATTTAGGTGATGTAAATATTTTGTTAGGTAATAATAACTGTGGCAAGACAAGTGTTTTAGAGGCAATTCAACTTGTTTGCGATCCAAGCGAATATAATATATTCAAAGTAGGTACGCAAAGAATTAGATACCAGAAGATTAATGAAAAAGAATTTTCTCCAACTGAATCACTTAAGAACATTATGAATTTTTCCCTCGAACCAGAAAATGAAATGAACTATAAAATTGATATTTCATTAACGTCTGCGCATAAACCAATTTCTTTTGAAACTATGAATAAAGAATTATTTATTACTGGGAGGCTTTTGAAAGTCCTAAAAAAAGGTGAGGAAATTGACGCCATTGAAGTGACTATAGGCAATAGTTATTTTGACAATAATAAAAAAGTAATCGTTTATACTTCTGATTTTGAACAAGAATATTCCGCCTTTTCAAGAGTTAATAATGTTAAACCAGACATTAATTTTAAAGCAATTTATACCATTGACCATTTGATTGAGCCTTCATTTGCTAATATTTTGAACAACAAAGCTGAAATATCAAAAGTCATAAAATTGCTGAAGCATTTTGATGATAGCATTCTAGATTTAAGATTTGTAAGCCGCAACGGATTTTCAATGCCCGTTATAGACACAAAAGATTACGAAGCTATGCCGCTATCAAGCTATGGTGACGGAATAAAGAAAGTGTTGACTATCATTGATGCCATCGTTTCGTCACAAAATGGAATTGTATTAATTGACGAATTTGAAGCGGCAATCCATACTACCGCAATGAATGAAGTATTTTCGTTTATCATTAAGGCATGTAAAGAAATGAATGTGCAGTTATTTTTAACAACCCATAGCATAGAAGCAGTCGATAAATTTCTCAATTGCGATAAAAACGAGCTTGATAATATTAGAATTATTACATTAAGAAAGAAAAATGGTAAGACTTACGCAAGAGTATTAGACGGTAATAAAGCTGAAAATTTACGATTTGATAATGATGCGGAGTTGAGATGATGAAAAGCATAATATTGTGCGAGGGGAAAACAGACTTGATTTTATTCAGCTACTATTTATACAAAGTTTGTGGCTGGAAGTCTTTAGATAAAAAAGAGCATAAAGCAGACAAAAAAAGGTTAGCAAACAGATTGTCTACCATGAAAACATCTTATGATAATCAAGCTTATAGCTGGTACTTTAATAATGACGATATACTCTGTATTTACGCCGTTGGCTCAAACAGCTTAATAGTCGATGGACTACAACAAATAATTGATATAAATATCAATACAAGCAGTGATAATTTTGAGAAAATAGTAGTGATAAGCGACAGAGACGATGAAATGACAGAAGAAAAGATTATAAGAGATATAGGTGATACTTTTAACGCGAACAATATTAGATTTGGACAAATATTACATAATCAATGGAATGTTTCAAATGAATATATAAATATGGAAGAAGCTTTAAAAATTTCATTACTGCCTATTATTATTCCTTTTGAGGAAACTGGTACTATAGAGACATTTTTGTTGAATTGCAGAAAAGATATAAACGCTTCAGAAAAATTGTTAGTAGAAAATTGCAATAGCTTCGTTAATGAACAGGATAGTAATTATTACGTTCATACCCAATATCTTTCACAAAGGGGTATCAAGCCTAAAACAAAGCTTGGTGTTTATTTTGCAATTGTTTCTCCGAATAGGACATACGATGAGGGCAGCCGCATTTTGGAGTCTGTGCCATGGGAGGAGTATGTCAATTTCAGAGATACTTTTGAACTTTTAAACGGGATATAGGTGATAAGTCATGAACCTAACCGAATAAATGTTTTATCACTTTACACCACCGATTCTTTGAAGTATGATATGCTTTACAAAAACGTCGGCAGGGAACAGCTCATGACGGCGCGATGAAACTGACTTTGGAAAAAGGTGATGACATGCCTATTAAGGTACCGGACAATCTGCCGGCAAGAGAAATATTGAATAATGAAAACATATTCGTCATGAATGAAAGCAGGGCTTTCCATCAAGACATCCGGCCCCTGCGCATAGTTATATTAAACCTGATGCCTCTTATGAAGGAAACGGAAGTGCAGCTTCTAAGGGTATTGGGAAATACTCCTCTGCAGGTAGAGGTCAAGCTGCTGCAAATGGAAAACTACAGCTCCAGATTTATTACTAAGGAATATCTTAAAACCTTTTACCATAAGCTGGAGGATATTTATAAAGAGAAATTCGATGGAATGATAATAACGGGAGCCCCTGTGGAAAAGCTGGATTTTTCGGAGGTAAGATATTGGGATGAGCTTGTGCGGACTATGGATTGGGCGTCTACCAATGTTACCAGCACTATGTTCGTATGCTGGGGAGCGCAGGCCGGCCTGTATCACTATTACGGCGTGCCGAAATATCACTTGGAAAAAAAAATATCCGGCATATTCTCTCATTATAAATGTGTTGAGGGAGTCAAGCTGACACAGGGCTTTGACGACCGCTTCCTTGTACCCCAATCTCGCTATACGGAAGTACGGCGGGAGGATATACTTAAAGTGAGTGATCTGGAGATTTTGTCTGAATCGGAAGCTTCCGGCCTTTACCTTGTGGCCAGTAAGGACGGACGCAGGATATTCGCCACCGGACATCTGGAATATGATTACGACACTCTTAAATACGAATACAACCGGGATTTGGAAAAAGGGCTTGATATACATATGCCGGAAAATTATTTCCCGGATAATGACCCGGAAAAGCCCCCGCTTAATCTTTGGCGTTCCCATGGGAATCTGTTGTATTCAAACTGGCTTAATTATTATGTGTATCAGGAAACTCCATATGAGCTATAAATTAATAAATACTATTACTGTGAACAGTGTTTTTAATATCAAAGGTCGAAGGATCAATTTCCTCCAGTCCAGCATCTAATCGGACAAGTGTCTCTGATTTATGTGTGTTGAGATTATTTAAGAGCCGACAACGCATACCTTCCGGTATGCGTTGTCGGCTCTTTTGTACTGAAAAATTTAATCTCGTTTTCAGGCGTGTGTATTTACGTTAGGTTGTACTGGTAGGGTAAGCTCGGCTAAAATATCCACAAGCAACGATTTTCCCATATCCCGGATCATGCTTAGTTCTTCCTGGGATATTTGATCAATATGGATTCCACAGAGCACAACAGCCTTTCGATTCAGAGTGGAGGCTAGGCTGGCGGCAAACAAGTTCCCAATTTCATCGTCCTTATGCCCCATAAAGTTGAAGGTCGAAGTTGTCGCACTTACAAAGTTCTGTACCTCCATGCTGGGCCGCGGCTGGCTGATGCTTACACTGCCGATATGCGGCATCTCGCCTCCTGTAACGACAACACAGAGATCCTCTCCTGCCATCAATACACTGGCAGCCAGTGTGTATTCTTTGCTGCCCAAGTTACGTCTTGCATAAAACTCTCTTATACTCATCAGCTTTCAACCTTCCCGCGTTCTCCCTGTCTGTCAAAAAAGATTAGGAAAATACATTTTGGGATCCAGTTCCATGAACGTCGCCCTTTGAAACTGATCTTTGAGTGCATACGGCACCATACAGTCAAAGATAGTTTTGCATGAGGCTCCGTCAGCTCGAATAAAAGGACTGTATTCTACTGTGGAGGACGGGTCAGCTCTATGGCATCGGACACCTGGAATAAAGATCGTATCGAAGTCTCCCTGATAACGAGTAGTGAGCGCCCACAGCACGTCGCTGGAATCAAAAGGATCCACGTCCTCATCCACGAGAAAAACATGCTTGAGTTCGGAAAATGCACTGAAAGCCAACAAGGCAGCCTGCCTTTCACGTCCTTCATCCGTCGGTTTGGTTTTTCGAAACTGGAGAACAGCCATGAGTTTTCCGCCGCCTGCGGGGTGGGCATAGACATTCATCAGTTTCCCTGGCATTGCCCTCTCAATCATGTCAATAATGCCCGCTTCCATAGACGGGCCGGCCATGCTAACGTGCTCTTCGCTGGCGCCGATGCAGGTCTGATATATCGGATCGATCCGGTGAGTGACAGCCTTCACCTTCAGCACAGGAACCATATACGTATTTCCAACATACCCAGGAAATTCCGGTATGGCCCTGCAATTACCGGTCAAGCAGTCTTCTGCCACGCGGATTTCTGGCAGCAACTCTCCCTCTATCACAAATTCCGCGTTTGCGATCGCCAGTTCTGGGACTGTAAGGCAAGGCACAAGTTCTATGGGCTTCCCTCGCAGCGCGCCTGCAATCCCGAGTTCATTAAAGCCGAATGGCGTAGTGGGGGGCTCAAAGCAGGCACCTATGTAGACAGCCGGGTCCAAGCCGATGCTTACCGAGATAGGCAGAGGCTTTCCTAGCGTCTGAGCCTTTTCATACATCATGCCAATATGACGCGCAGAACCATAATTAAACGTAATCTCATCCGGTTTATCCAAAACAAACATCCTGTGAATAGTGACATCTGATTCGCCGGTTATCGGATCGCTTGCCTGACAGAGGCCCATAGTGATGCACGGACCAGCATCCAAAGCGGTGGACTGCATAGTTGGAATAATATTCCGTATGTCAAAGTCGGGATCCTCTGCCCGGTAGACTACTTCCTGACACTTGGCTTTCTCAGATCCGACTACGATAGGAGGTATCACGTGTTTAACCGCCTCCCGAAGCCGAAATGCAATTCGCTCAGTTTTTTCTCCAAGTAAATAAGCCGTACGTTTCCGGCTTGCCAGCATACCAATCAACAACCGCTTACCCGGATAATTCTTCACGTTGTTGAAAACCACGGCAGGCCCTTCCTGTGTAGGTCGACTGACTGTGCCTCCCGCGCCTACATATCGGTAGACGCCGGGAATCTCACAGATGGGGTCTGCCTCAACGTCCGTTTCCATATACTGACCGGGAATTGTTTTTAGCAGTTCAATCGCAGTTCGTAGATCTGTAATTTCGCTGTTCATTTTTCTCCGCCTTTCGTAAAAACAATATTTCCAGCAAGGTTTCACTTTAGGCAATCATACTAATCGGTTTCATCTAGGGTTCCCCACCTGACGAGATCATCCATATGTATGCCAAACTGGTCCAATATCTTACCCACGACATGACGCGTCATCTGATCGATCGTCTGAGGTCTGTTATAGTAAGACAGGATTGGCGGAAGGATCGTCGCACCGGCTTCAGTGACATTAATCATGTTTCGGAGGTGAATCAAGCTGAGTGGCGCTTCGCGGGTGACAAGTACCAGTTTTCTTCTTTCTTTCAATGTGACATCTGCGGCGCGTAACAATAAGTTGTCAGAATAACCAGATGTAATGCCAGCCAGCGTCTTCATGCTGCATGGCACTATTACCATGCCATTGACAAGAAACGTACCGCTGGAAATAGCTGCTGCCAGGTTCCCGCAGTCATAGAAGTAGTCGGCCATAGCTTTTACCTGTTCCAAAGAATACAAAGTCTCAACCCTTAACGTCACCTCTCCGGCCGCAGAAATCACCAAATGCGTCTCCCAGTCGGGACAGGCTTGCAAAGTTTTAAGAAACTCGACAGCCAGCGGGATCCCGCTGGCGCCACTGATGCCTACTATTATCCTGTTCTGTTTCACGTCTCACCCCATCTTTCAAATGATTATAATTCTATCACCGTTTTGCCGGTTTTTCATCTGCAGTCAAGGAACTGTCTGAAAATTAGTCCGACACAGAGTGAAGACCGACAATCTCATCTCTAAATTTTCTATAAGCTTCCGCAACTGTTCCAATACCTGCAATGATTTTAGTATTTTGAATAAAAGTATGATTCATAGTATACCCCTTGTAAATGATGGTATGATTCATCCAACCAGCACCCAGACTATATTGTCGATGTGAATGACAAATCACAGTAATTTAGTGCAGGGTGCTTCCTCCGTAAATGCAGAAATCTATTTTCCGTAGCTGGTAATCTGCTTAACACCAGCAATAAGATCGTCCGCTTTGCACGGGAAATTATCGGGAACGTTTGGAGCCGCTACGCGTAGCACCGGCGCTTTGAGCGCGTCGAATGCCTTTTCGGAAATAACTGCGGCTATTTCTCCGCCAATGCCTCCTGTCTTCCGCGCTTCATGGAAGATTATGGCGCGACCGGTTTTCTTTATTGACGCAAGTATTAATTCATTGTCGAGTGGAAGCACGGTGCGCAGGTCGATAACTTCAATCTCAATACCTTCTATTGCCAGTTTCTGTGCCGCTTCGAGTGCATTGCTGACCATCTTGCCGTAAGTCAGCACGGTGATGTCCTTTCCCTCAAGCCGTATTGCCGCCTTGCCCATAGGCACGGTATATTCTTCTCCAGGCACATCGCCCTTTGTCTTGTATAGCCCCTTATGTTCCATAAATAACACGGGGTAATCACTTTGCATGGCCGACTTCATAAGTCCTTTTGCGTCATATGGTGTGGATGGTATCACGATA
>Ga0153920_1000480_pt1 | contig 16599 bp, 21 predicted proteins | sample TSNJ004MetaG_FD_104713 | JGI IMG/M metagenome (GOLD analysis project Ga0153920, IMG submission 104713) | Attine ant fungus gardens microbial communities from New Jersey, USA - TSNJ004 MetaG | ecosystem: Host-associated > Fungi > Mycelium > Unclassified | place: USA: New Jersey, Brendon T. Byrne...
GACAAAAAACACAGTTACAAGTAACCAAAACTCTAAACTAAGAACTACAGTCCAGGTGAGAGAGAAAGAGAGATTCAGAAACTTCAATCAAGCCACCGTCATCTTCTTGCGCAACTGGTCCTTGAGCGTTTCACCATCCTGTGCAAACTTCTTAATACCTTCATGCAGCTTATCAAAGGCCATCTGGTCCTCAAGAAGAGCCCAGCGGAACTCGGCCTCATTATCGATAAAGGTCACTTTAGGAATCGGTTGCGCTTTGGCGGCTATCAGGACATGATGATGATGAGACAATCAATCACTCGGAAGATGCTGTTGTAGCTACACACCTTCACTGGCATCCAGCTTTTGAGGAACAGGTTCCGCCGAGCCCCTGAGCTCTTCAAGAAGAGCAGGAGAGATGGTCAAAAAGTCAACCCCAGCAAGGGACTTGATCTCGCTCGTCTGATATGAACATGAGTCAGAGTACATTAAAGTAGCTGCAGAAGCTCACATTACGGAACGACGCGCCCATGACGATGGTCTTGTATCCATGCTGCTTATAATAATTGAAAATCTTCTTGACAGACTGCACACCAGGATCCTCATCGCCTTCATAATTCTTTCCAGTAGCTTTCTTGTACCAGTCGAGAATCTATTTTAAATTCATTCTATATCAGCCCGAAAACAAACACAATGCATGCACTCACTCGGCCAACGAAGGGGGAGATTAAGGTAACGCCAGCCTCAGCACAAGCAACAGCCTGTCCAAACCCAAAAAGCAAGGTAAGGTTACAATGAATGTTTTCATCCCTCTCCAATTCACGAGCAGCCTGAATACCCTCCCACGTCGAGGCAATCTTGATCAAAACACGGTCCCTGGAAATACCAAGGGATTCATAGAGAGCAATCAATTGTTTCGCCTGATAGTCCAAAAAGTCGATATCAGATCATCGTAGATAACGATTGAGATGGAAACATTACCTTGGCTTTGGTAGCCTCCTTGTCAAAGGAAAGACGAGCATCTACTTCCGTAGAAACACGACCAGGAATGATGGCAAGGATCTCCTTGCCGAATTCAACGAGCTAGAACGAGGTAAAACAATAAGTGATCGGGGAACAAAAAAAAAGCCGAATAATTCTACACACAAGTCTATCAACAGCATGGTTGACTCGAGCATCGAGATCGCCACCCTTAGCTTTCGCATAGTCGATAGCAGTATCGATCAAACGCGCATAGCCAGCTTTGCCAGCCACAGCCAAGATCAACGAGGGATTGGTCGTAGCATCCTACATAGAAAAAAAAGACTGAGTACCCTACTAGATACCGTCCATCGCACGTCCTCACTTGGGGTTTGTACACATCAATGGCTGAAACAACGGTCAGCGTCGGAAACAGAGAGGGCACGAGCACACGATGACTAGCTTACTTTCGAAATCGCCCGAGTCAGAGACAACGGTGGTACCGGTTTGCTTCAGTTGGTCAAGAGAAGTAGTCATGACGGGGCAAGGATAAACAAAAAATACGGGCGGGGGGAGTCAGATTAATATATCAGATGATGAAGGATCAGTCACGTGCCGATGACCCGTAGTACCGCTTATCATTCTCGACTTATCGACCGCGGATTGAGGCTTTCCAACTTTTGGAATTGGGTGATGTCCGCGGTGAAAATGCAATGCCCTCGCTACTGCCAGACTGCATGCGAGTTCCGTCTCGAGTCCTCTGTTGTCTCAGTTCTTAGGATCCTAACTGCTCTGTCCTCGGCTAATTTTCTTGCTCCTTCTCTATTTGTGCTTATAAAGTATCTTGATTTGTCTGTTCTGCCACCTTCTTTCTTCACATTACTAAAATGTGTCAAATCTTTTTAGCAATGGTGTCTAGGGACCAGAGTTTTTCATCAAATCTTGGACACACGCATGCTCGCTTGCTTATACGAACGTTTTTGTCATGACCAATGACACTATCACCATGACACAATCCAGTCATCCAATCACCTGACCCTGGAAAGCCCTGGAAAACACCCACCTCAAAATGGTCATTCCCGACCACCTCGATGACAAACTATCAAATCACCTAATTGATTCCAATTCTCTATATATAACCTGATTTCATGTATATATATACCAGGCCCCTCCATCTCTCGAATGTGCAGACCTCGCTCGAACCATCTATCCAACCTCAACCTCACCCTCACACTTGCATTCGTGATTTCGACGCTTGCTTCTCTCCTCGTCTTTCATCACTTCCCCTCGCATTTCCTCAGTCGTCTATCCATCCCCGTTCGTTTTCATTCCACCACAAAGACCACTATGAATCCGATGAAATTCGTATTACGGTCGAGTGACCAACGTGGACATGCCGATCACGGCTGGCTCAAGACATTCCACACTTTTTCTTTCGCAACGTGAGTCTCCAATACCCAATGCGCCAGCATCACGGAAGGAATAACTTCTTTTTGCAACAGGTATCAAAACTCAGAACACGATCAATTCGGCCATCTTCGCGTCATAAACGAAGACCGCGTAGCCCCCCACACCGGCTTCGGCACCCACTCTCATCGCGAATTCGAAATCTTCTCTTACATCGTCACTGGAGAACTCGAACAATACGTTCTCCTCCCTCTTTCCTTGCTTCTTCTTCCTCTTTCTAACGAACAACGATCAACAGTAAAGACTCCATGGGCAACCTCGAAATCCTCAAACGAGGCGACCTCCAAATGACATCCGCCGGGACCGGGATCTCCCACTCCGAAAAATGCCACGGATCCAAAGAACCCGTCCACTTCCTCCAAATCTGGTCTTTCCCCAAAACGTCCCGCCTCGAACCCAAGTACTTCACCCGTCATTTCACCGACGATGAAAAGCGGGGTGGGTGGGTCAAGATCGTGGCGCCCGTAGGCGAAAAGGGCGTGGAGCTGGTTCGGGAAGCGCAAGGTCCTGCACCTGTGCATAGCGATCTCACGCTGTACGCTACCCTCCTCGGCAGCGGAAAGACACTGGAACGACCACTCCAAGGCAAGAAAGGCTACATCCACGTTATCCAAACGAGTGGATACAACCCACTCAAATCGCAAGGGGCCACCGTCCGCATCCGCGGTCCAGGGACTGAGCAAATGGAGTTGAAGGAGGGTGACGGAGCGTATATTTTCGTAGGGGAGAAGGGTAACGCGCTCACGGTTGAGAATGCGGGCGACGGGAACGAGACGGCTGAGGTTTTAGTTTTTGATCTGGATTGAATGTACTATATCAGATACGTCGACGCTGTGGATACCACAGGCGTCAATGATATTTTTTCTTAATGGGTCGATACCATAGGGTGGGGACATCTGTGCACTCGTTACGATGGGTCGCAGACATAACGGAGCGGACGTTCGGATCTGCTGAGTTATGCTGTTGATGATGGGAGAGATTTTATCGACGGGGATGGTATCGGCTTTTGTGATGACGGATTGGAGGGTCCAAGGTTGATTTGGACAGGCCATCATCAGACGAGAGAGATGAGCCAACATCTCGTTGTCATAGCCATTGAGACCGTGTTTAGCGTTGAAGAGGATATACACACGACAAAGTCTAGAAAGAGCGTTCAGAAAGAGAAGAGTGCGGAATAGGAGCTCACTGTTTTCTTGACTTGAAATACTCATCTAGCATGTGCCCCCATTCAGGTCTACCTCTCCTGCCGTAACCAGGCGCATCGACGAGAACGAGGGTCCCACCAGGCTGAGCGCCGACGCGGTAAAAGTTCAATTGTCGTGTGTGACCCTTGGGTTCATTTTAGGGAAATCCGAGAAGACAATTGAAGAACGGACTGCTTTTTTGCTGATGCGGAGGAGAGACTTTCGGCCGAGAACAGCATTCAGAAGAGAAGATTTGCCGACGTTTGCACGGCCTTTGCCCCGTTTAGTACCTGGCTTTTCGTCTAGAAAATACAATACCTGTAACGATGACCTAGGTAGTTGAGTGAACGAGCACGAACAGAGGGAATAGAAATACCTCTGGCAAAGTCAGAGCAGGAAAATGAGCAGCAGAGGCAGCCCCAGCGACGAAACAGGCAAAGTTCGAGAACATGAGTGGCTGACGAAAAAGGAGACGGAGAAAAGCGGAGAAAAAAGTGAAATTGAAAGTGGAGAAAACCGGGATAATAGGGTTAATTGGAATCTGCCATGAAGGGTTGTCTCAAGCAGAGCTCGCGTGCCCCCTCTCCCGTCAAGCACGTCGCCTTTGGCAGCGACGGCTCTGAGGAGATCTATGTCGCTGACGAGTGGGATCGCACTCCCACAGAGCCTGCACGCCATCTGTCCTACCAGTCAGTGTCCTCGACCTCCAGAGTCTATTTTATTGACGATGTGCAGGGATATTCTAGAACTGAAAGAAATCCAGCGTTCGCTGCCGCATGCTGAGCAGCCAGCAGACCTCATCAAACCCTCCTCCCACTATCTCTCCACCGTCCCCATCGGCCTCTTGCCTCTCCTCCCCACTCCAGACCCTAACCCCATCGTCAAACCCTCTTCCGTCGTCCCTTCTTCCTCCTCTCGTACCCATCCCACCCCCAAAAACCCCCGCTTTTCGTTCTTGCCTCTGCTCCCTCGCTCCCCCTCTCCCTCTCCTCCTCCCTCTCCACCCGACACCCCCACACTCACTAACGACAGCAGCCCACGCTCCACCGCTTCCTCCTCCTCTCCAGAACCCTCCTTTCTCCAGCTTCCTCCGTCTTGTGCTCACGGCAGATTCTGCCGACCCGGCTTTGGCGCTTCTGCTTCTCCTTTCCCGACTACACCACCACCGCCTACTCCCAAGAATGTCATTGTCATCAACGGTATCGAGATTGATCTCGACGACGACCATGATCCGGCTGAAGCCCCTTCAATACTTCACCCTCTCGAGCGTCCTACAACGCCTACTCAGAAATCATCGGGTGCTCTTGCGCTACACACTCTTCTGGTGCCTTCCGCTTGAAATCATTCTCACTCTCTCGCATTGCATTGCATTAGAGTTATCCTCAACCCTTTTGGATTAATGACTGTTTTTTTCCTGCTTTTAGAGAAATATATACTCCTTGCGTCGTGCTTATTATTCTTATTTATCCTTTGTAATCATATAGTGAAACTAACATTAGCTTGTTCTCATTTAGGTAGATTCATAATCAGGAGAAAAACATTTGATGTTCGATCGATCCAAAATGGGAAAGCGCACAGGAGAGTCAGAGTGAAACTAACATTAGCTTGTTCTCATTTAGATAAATTCTTAATCAGGAGAAAAACAGTTGATGTTCGATCAATCTAAAATTGGAGCGACCCACTGTCCATATGTAATTGCCAAGTGACCATCCCAACCCGTCTTACTTGGATTGGATTGATTTCTTTAGCGCTCCAAAGACATTCAGTGGCTGAACTTATGGACCTGGGCATCGGGTACTGCAGACCGAAGTAATACTTGGACCGGTGTATCGGATGATCACGACAGACAACCATTACTACCGGCACCGCTTCATTAATCCACGGTAAAGTACTACAAATAGAGATCACGCACAACTGATCCAGACATAAGAGCTGTTGCTTGAACAGCTGTCTGTTAGACTAGGACAAAGTGTTTGATCACCATGCAATCACCAGTTTAGATGCAATCGTTCAGAATGCGAGCTCAGGTTTCGAAAGAACCTCTTCCTAAATTCCCCAACCAGAGCGCGATTCAGAATAGCTCTAGCAGAGCAAAACCGATATAGTAATAGCTAAATGAATCAGGTATCTATTTCTTTAAAAACACATACACAAATCTAACCTCTATTCCGTTTCCGTGTAGGACTTTGGCTGCCCCGAGCCTCTCTCACCCTCTTAGTCGCACCACCCCGCAATGGACTTTTCGACATACTATACCAAGGCGACACCGTCGTAAAACTATTATTCAAAAACTGCACCTTGGTATTATCCACCGCATCTCGCATCGCTCGAGCAGGAGGTGTCAACGGGACTTCTTCTACAACTTCTTCTTCTTCCATCAACCTCAACGGCGGTGTCATCGTCATCATTCCTTCGACAGAAAGACAATCTAAAATCCGTCGGTACCCAGCCTGCACACGACCCCAATATTCCGGCTTCTTGGTATAGATCCGAAGAAGGACTTCTGCAAAACATTCAGGCTGAAGAGTGGAATAATCCCCCTTCTCCGCACTCCGACAACCTGAAAAAAACCATTCTTTTCAATGATGAGGTAAATGCAAACACAACAACACCTACTCAGAGGATCCTGCTTCGAATAAAACTTGACAAATCGCAGTGGATTCAAATCTTTCATCCCATAATGCATCGTGCAAAAATCAACGATCACATCGTCCTTTTCAAGCTCTGAAGCGACATCATCGGGTACAGGATCAACAGCCTGTCGCTTCACTTCCTCCCAGATATTCTTGCTCGTGACATGAGTGCGAAAAACATTCCGAAAAGGCCATTCGATAACTTTATAGTCAACCATCTTGTAGAGATCGCGATCCCGAATGCGAAGCACGATGGCACGAGATTCGGCTAGTTCCTGCTCATCATACACAAAATTAAGGTAATCCAGAGAGAGAAAATGACCAGACTCAACTGTTGCAGTGGACGACTCGATCGTGTTCAGGATACTATCGTTCAGGAGTATGAACTTTTCCGGGTCAAAGACGCGTTCCGCGATTCGCAAGTAAGGCTCAGCCGTCAAAAGAGCATCGATGATCATATATTCTACTGCTTTTGCTGTGGAGAAGAAAAAAACTCCCAGTTTAGCTCTAGATGACGAGTATCGAACGGCAACGGCCTCACCAGCCTTATGGTTGTAGATCATCTTATGCAGTTTAAATCGCGTTGCACAGATCTCGTATAGTTGATTGGCATCTTTAATGTCATAACAAATTTGCTCTTGGATGACGCGAGCTGAGTTGACGATACTGACAAGTTGTGTGAACAAGAAAAAAAAGGAAACAATGATACAAAAGAACAAGTTACCGATTCGAGTCGATCCGGATTGGCTCCCCGATGAGCTGTGAGTCTCGTTGAATGTAATCAAACCTGGAGGTTGGAACATTGAAAAAAAAAATCGGTTTCGGAATAGATGTTTAGAAACCCTCACTTGTCAACGTCCAACCCGTTACGTTTGTTTGCCACGATATCAAACAGGAATTTCTTTTCGTCGGGACTTGGAGATTTTTTTTTTCAGTCAGCTAAAGATCTCAAGGTTAAGAAAATAATTCTCAACTGACCTGCACTTTGAAGGATCACCTGCAATGAGAGCTTTAATGAAGCTTTGGTCCTTGGCCGTAATCGGGATCCCATACTCGGCAATCATATGATCTAGCATCATTTCCGAGCCTTGCTCGTGTTGCCATGTCGTACCAGGCCTAACGAAAGAGGAAGAAGTTAATCCATCGTTTTTGAATGTCCAAGTAAAATTCACAAACAACGCTCTCGGGATAAACATGCCATCCCAGACATGAGACCAGGGCCCATGTCCAAGGTCATGACACAATCCGGCGATCTCGACACAATCAACATCACGGTCTGTGATAGCAAGTTCTCGCTGATTGCTCTGCAAACGAGAAGCGAGAAGTCGGGACAGGTACGCGACGCCTGGATCACAAGGCCGTGAATGGTATGTGAGGATGAATGTCATCGTACTACGATACCTAAGGAATGCTCGAAACGGGTGTGCGTGGCGCCTGGCCATACGAAATGAGACGTTCCCAGCTGTTTAACATCGCGAAGCCGCTGAAAATGTCGTCTGTCGCACCACACACCAAACAGACCACACATGCGTATAAATATATATTAATAAATTAGACCAAAAGAGAACCGTCACAAAATGCGCCCCATACGTGTCTATGAATTTGCTGAGAAGCATGTGTACTGGAACTTAGAGTGCTCATATGTCATCAATACCGAAAAAACCAATCGCAGTAAGAAAAATAAAAAAAACAAACATACTATAGTCATGTATCGGATCTTTTATAGAACGGACGAGGACTCGACGGTGAGCTTCGATAGCGTCTATTGAGAGGCTGCGTTCGACGAAGCCTTCATCGTCACATGCACCATATTCCATCATGTCAGCGTGGTGGGTTCGTGGGAGAGAGACAGAGAGAGGTTGATATTCAAAGATGGAGAAAATGCACCATCAAAGACAAACAATGTTCTCAGGCGGGTGCGCGTAACAAAAAAAGAAGCTATTTATAACTTGGCATGTCGCTCCACGATGGCTGTCAATATTTCATAAACAAGAATTCCTAGTTTATTTGGAATTTCCTGGGGTATCTGGTATATTGATTTAACAAAAAGGTTTTTTTGTTCAGTGAGGAAGCTGGGCTTGAATTGATGGGAAAGCATTTACCAAATGTCCGACTCCTGGTATTGTTTTCACGGATGCGAATGTCCGACCCGAGGCAGGATCGAGCAATTTTTCATGGATGACCCTTGGACTACCCAATCGGTTTTTTTTTAATGATAAGCATTTTTTTAATAAGAGAAAAAGGGCGTCTTACGTGAAGTCATTGACTAATCCAAGTACAAGATGGATAGGGAGGATAGGACAGAGACGCGTTAGCTCCTGCACAGGTTGTATAGCACCTGGAACATCTAGGTACATTACCTAGGTAACTATAAGTGACAGGTATACCGAATCGATAGCCGAATGATACACAACTTGCTCCTGCTGAGGGGTACAAGCAAGTCTAACAGCGTTGCCTGAAGGGGACTCCACGATCGCATGATCCTGTTCCAAAACAGTTAAAAAAATGCTATTAACAGTCATGGATGCTGAGTAAATAGAAACCACAAACCACAAAGGCCTTCAATACTCGTTCATCCCATGCCATCACACCCGGTCTCGTCTTCAAGTACAAGAGCGCTGCCTCGCGATCAGGCCACTCAATGATCCTCCTCTTGGCATTTTGCACGAGTTTGGCTCTCAACGGATCCAGATCATGGCCATCTCCTGTGCTGACGATGGGCTCCACGATGATGAGTGACAAGAACGGAAAATTCGGTTGCAGTCTTTGCAACAGCAATCTGCCAAAAAGTGATTTGTCGAGCAGTAATGATGGGCAGGTTTTCCCCCGCCCCCCTACAAACTCACAGTGTATTTGCGCCTAGAGAATGTCCCAATCCAACCAACTTCCTCTTACTGAAATAAATCCCAAATATCTTCGGTGCGTTCTGCAAGAAACGATGAACTGCCGTCGCGTAGTGTTCACAGCCGCCTTGTCCGATGTCACCCCCACCAACCAGATCAGTTGTTAATCAGTGCAAGTACTCACAATCGGGTGCAAATGCTTCCCTCTCCAGTACCTCCCGATTCAATACCCCCGCATGACCATGATTGGGGCAATCGACTGCCCAAACTTCTCGAATCTTCACTCTTGTCGAGTTGTTCCTTTCCTCCAAAACTTGAAAGAGGGCTTCCAACGTCGGTTCCCATACCTCTTTGGAAAAGCTCGTCGAATGAAGGGCGAGCAACGTGATAGCATCCGCATCATTCTGAAAGGCCTTCTTCTTCTCCGACGCTCGCACGCGGTACCTCTTGGCTGTAATAAACAAAGAATAATATCCTGTCCTCCGCTCACCCCTACCCGAAGCCGGTATATCAGGTGGCAGTACAAACGACTCTGCAAGTAGTTTTATCGCGACCATGATGAGTGGCACAAACCAATGGCTGAACAAAAGGTGCCGGCAAAGTCGAGATGCCAACGGTGCTCAGGGTACTTGTGTGTGAAGTGAAATTCCAAAGACGACTCAAAAGGGCAACTGTGTTGATAGATTATGGAGTAGAAACTCTCCTTCACGAAATACATGCCCTCTAAACTCCACGTTCTGACAGATCTATATTGTCTTTGAGAGGCTTCCAGCCAAAAAGAAGTTTCAAAAAAGGTGGGCGTGTGTATATTTGGTCTCATATAATATGACATATTTACAAGCGAAATTAGTACCAGAGGGATAAGAAAAATGATCAGAAGGCCAGAGTCTGGCCAGCTGAGGCAGTCACAGAAGATCGGACACTGCCTACTGCAAGGAGAGTGTAGGAGTATGGAGCCTGAGTGAAGTTTCCGACGGGTGCAGTGTTGGAGGCACCTCCAAAGTCGTTGCCGCGAGCGACTGCGAAGCCCTCATCAGTGTCATAGAGGGGCTTGTTGGTACCTGTAGAACAAATTATATGTATACATTCGAGGGAACCAGTCCAACATACCAGTCCAAACGTTATTCTCAACGAGGAGTTGAGCACCGTCACGAGTGTTAATACCATCGTTGTTGTCATCAAAGACACTGTTGAAGATGTGCCCGTGGCCGAAGCGGAAGGAAGGAGTACGAGAGTTGAGGTCGGACCACCAATTGTTGGCATAGGTTACAGTGATGGCTACATCTTGAGCTCCATTGCTGTCGGAATGCCCAACAAGAGAAGCCTTCCAGTGAGTGTAGAGCTTGCTATTAGTGACCGTGACACCAGTACAACCGTGGGTGATGTCGAGAAGACCATCATAGCTGGTTTCATGAATTAATAGTGATTCATCAACCCAATGGCCGAATTAGAGCTTACAAGTCTTTGTCATGATCCCTGTCACTGGAGAGGTCGCAATGGTCAACCCAAACCTGGTTTGCAGCCTGGATACCAATGTTATCCCCAGGGGCAAGAACCTTAGCAATCTTGACGTTGCGAATGATAACATTATTTTCATTGAGAACACGAAGACCAATACCCGTGAGAGCTAGGGGATAGGTCAGCAGTATGTCTCATAAAACTGAACAATAGAGCTCACATGAGCCTTGCTTGCCGATGACTGATGTGTTGGAGCCAATCTTCACAACAGCATCTCCAGTTAAGTTACCTAACCAGATTGAGTAACGCTGTCGATGAAGACATGAGAATACACCATACCGTCAATGATGACGATCTTCTTATCGTCACCCTGCACAGCGGCAGTGAGGGCGTCGAGGGTGGTCACGGTTGTCTGAGTTCCACCTGAACCACCAGTTGTTCTAGAGATGTATTTGGTAGCTGAACCGCAGATATTTGAATGACCTACCCCCCATTGAGGGTTGCATAGCCAAGGTCAGCAACGTCGTTCACTGAAGCACGCTTTTGTATGATGCCAGCCTATCAAGTATTCAACGTAAATATGGGTTCAGATTTGAAAAGAGAACGCAGTTACCGAGGCAAGCTGGATGGTTGCAAAGGCGACTGTACAGGCAAAGAACTTCATATTGTTCGAGGCAGAGACAGGTAAAGAGCTCAAAAGTGGAGGTGAGTCCTGACTCTAGAGCGTGAAGCGTAGCCCCCTTTATAGTCCTTGGCGTAGCATCTCTATAATACGAAAAAAAATGGGTTAAATCTAAACCATCCTATGTCAGCTCAATTGAAAACGGACTTTCTCATCGACGCCTTCTGAACAAACAGTGGGAGACTGCACCAACACTCACTGGAATTATCCAAGCGGACCGTCCGGCCCTCTTCGGTCCTCTCTCGAATTGAAAAGGTCTCAACATCTGGGCACATGGAATAAGGCGGCCGAATACAACCATCAGCTATTGCCCAAGTAACGAACACCTAGTTTTTGACACACCTGTCATGAGGTAAGTCATTTCGCCGTTCAGTGACTGCGGAGAAATTAGATTTCTCCTGGGTCTAATAAGGGGTTATGAGAAAGAGATTCTATTTTCTTCAATAAACGTCGATGAACCTCGCGGTTGTTTCGTTCGCGCCTGGTTGTATGTGCCTGAGCTCATCAAGAAAATAGCGACTCAATCCCCACTCTGAAGTGATTAGAATGAGGTTACTTGTACTTCATGGTGTGGACCTATATCACGCTATAGTCTTGATAGCTTCCATCATTTGAAAACACCAACCAGAGGTGTGATATGTAGAGGTCCACCGGACCGTGTTTCTTCCTTCCTTTCCGGTTAACCGTTCATCTATCCAAAGTGGTGTAGCAGAGCACAAGTCGTTCTTCGGCAGAAGACCTCAAATGATAGAAAACAGCCTCAACATCGAGCTGCCAAGGGGGATCGGTTCCAAGTAACGCGGGAGCAGCTCCTGAGAACATTGTAGTTCCTGTGTTCTGATAAGTATCTGAGTTGGTAAAACCGAGGATGATCCAATGTATTCAGGGTCATCTTATATGTCATCACGTGACAATGACAACAAAAAGTCACTGACAAAAAGTGAGATAGAAAAAAATGAAACAACTCGCCATTCTTATTCTTGATGACCATTAAAAGCTGGTGTCAATTCGATGAGAGATGATTGGAAGTTAGACAAATCATATGTTTCTTTCCGTGTCATCTCAACGAAGATCAATCACTGCCAACGTCGTCATAACCCAGATTTTCAGAGGGTTGGATGAAAAGAAGTCAAACAAACATTGATCCAATAATTTCTCCGTTGTCACAGTGCTGTGGAATACCTCCGCGAAAGCTAAGACTTTGCTCTCGCGCTTTTTTATCATAAGCTTCAACCGGGCCGCCGGTCTCGTTTGTTCACCCGGCGCGAGTCCAGTGTTCGATACACCCTGATATTGTGTAAACAACCTCAGTTTGCAACAAGAATCCCATCAGCTGTTCAGTTAAGAGGCCCGAGGAACGTCCGTGGAAAACGGAAGAGTGTCCAAATCTAGGGATGCACTCACATATCCAAAATTCACGTACGGAAGTTATGTATTGCTTTAAGAGATTTTGATAAAAGTCATCCAACCCGATGGTACCAAGAAAACCGGTTTCTGAGACTAGGATCCCATCATCACGTCCATCTCAGACACGTCGCCATCAGCTTTGCTGGAGAAAACTTCTGACCCTGACGCCAGGGAATCGATCAACAATGCCAATCTTCCCGTCCCAAGGTTAGGCTCCTAGCATTATTTAATCCAACTTACCAAGGTTTGCACTTGGATTCGTACCTTTCGAAGTTCCTCGAGGTCGTCCTGGAAACCGTCTGCAACTGACGACATCCAGAATTTACGGAACTTGTCCTTCATCTCTTTCTCTTTCTCTTCTGCGCTAGCATCACCTTGAGGTGGCAGAAAGGAAGGTATTTTGGCGGGTGGTGGAGACGATGATGGTGATCTGTGCAGCTTGCTGGGTTTTTGCAATGGAATGGGTCCAGGTTCGGGTAACCCATCTTTTAAAGGTTCTACTATGCTCGAGCTTGAATCTGAAGTGTCTGAATCTGAATCTGACTCTGACTCTGAAGTCACTGCAGGCTTTGGGGTCTCTGGAACCTTCCTGACAGTCTCAGGGGATGATTTCTCTTCTTCCGAAGAAGATGATTCCGAGCTTGAAGAAGAGCTTGATGACGAGATTGCGCGTCTTTTGCGTTTCCTTGTCCGCTTTCTAGGTGCAGGATTCGTAGATTTAGCTGGCGGCATTGGAAAAAGCTGGGTCCTGGTTTGGAAAACCCCAACCCAAATTTAGGACCATGTTGAAATTTGTCTTTTTTGAAGTTAATATTTACTTGAATGAGATAAGACTTCGACAAAATTGAGATTGCCATTCCTGCAAAGTCTCAGCGTAGTATTCACCATGTAGGACAGTGGCCATATATTTGGCCTTGTTAGTCTACTCAGCTAATGAAGAATAGCCGCCTCGCAAATACATTATCAATATGTTCAATCCAAGGCAATACGGAATTGCTCCCCTGGTGGCTATACGGCATCATCAAGAAGATTTACAGTGCAATGAATCTACCAGCAATCTTCGGAGGCCAGTATTTCCACCAAAAGTAGCACCGACGAAACCAAAATCGAATCGTCTTTCAAGCTCGAGGCCCGTTGGTTCTATTCGTCCATCAGACGGCAAGCAAAATAAATTCAAGAGATACATTACTACATTACTTACCTCTTCTTGACAGGGTCGCACAGGGGTCTACGAACATCCAGAAATTCCAAATTTTCAAACACTCATGCCCATGCATCATGTCACTATACTCCCCGGGCTTCTGGTCATCTGAAGCCAATTTCTTGCCCAGATAATCTACCTTCTGAACGCATTGGATCCAATCGATGTAACCTCTTACAACAACAGCCTTCTTCTGCATCTACCTACAATGACCAAGATAGACGGCCTGAAAACGAACAGAGGGTCAAACTTGGACATTCTAGAGATGATAACCTCTGCTCTTCCTTTGCTCGTTCCCAAACTCATGCTTTTCCGGAGGAAAGCTTAGATCCCAAGCCTCAGTCATCCGAAACCTCAAGACCGCTCTCTGCCTCAAAATCACCATCTTGCGTTTCCGTTATTGGGGAACTCAACGACAGCGAAAATGTGACTCAGGCACATCCTTTACCCTCCAGCGAACTCACGACTTTGCCTAACCTTACCTCGAATCGGGCCGTCGCCACTTTCGCAGCTCCGGCGGATAGCAATGTCTCTTCATCTCTCCTCATTGAAAAACCGTTTCGATTGCCCAGTGAGCCTCGTACTTCGCTCTCCACAGATAGTCACGTGTATCCAGCGAGACAGAAGCCCTCGCCATTCCCCTCGCTCCCCAGATCGTCACCCTCGACGGTTCCTACCTCATCAGTTGAAACAGATTTTCCTAAATCTAGGCGTGTGCCACCTTCGACAAAAATGAAATCTAAAATGCCTTTACTGCCTCACGAACCTGCCAATTTATTCAAGACAAATGCTTCTAAGCATCCATCCTCATCCACCAAAGCAAACGTTGCGAGATCCTCGCCACTGCGAAGACCTCCCATCCCATCTTCTTCTCAATTTCAAAGATCGGCTCAACAAAACCGTTATCATAAACATGCCCAATTACGTTCGCTACTTCCCAAATGTGTGGCTTGGTCAGATGAACCTTCATCTGTACCTGGAAATCCTCGACTTCCGCTACGACGAGCTCAACGTTCGCGGCCAAATTCCAGAAGACACAGCCATGGTACCATCTATCCAGGGCAGGCGCAAAGGCCTACAATTATTCAACCGTCGCTTTCTCGCCCTCAACCAACCTCAGTATCTACGCTCCCACCAAACCCGAAGTCCCCTGTTCATTCCCAAGACCCGATCATTACACCGTCGTGCGAACAGAAGATTAATATTCTTCACCTTCCACCTCCGAAATTAACTCCATCTCAACCAGTGCATCTGTTAACCGAATTGCCCTCTCCAGCAGAACCCCCAACCTCGTTTCATGCACCAGTTAAGGACAAAGAAATGAAGGCAGACGAAATCTCCTCGCTTAACTCCATTATATCTCCTAATATCAAGCCTACGTCCTCATCTGATGTTACCATGAATGACGACAAAAATACTGATGATGCGTCGTCTGTCGCCCTGAAGCAGCCTACATTGGGCGTGCCTAATGCTGATAGGAGCTTGTCGCATGAGTGTTCTCAAGACAGCCTTCTCTATAGTTCTCGTATCCCCACAGCTGGGATCAAGAGTGAAGAGACGGCATGTGTTCTTCCACTGTCTTTCGAAGCACCTCCGCATTGTTCTCAGCCCAAAGTTTCGATCGCTCATGTCAAAGATGAACCCGCAGAGATTAGTTTATCTGACATCTTTCAGAATGAAGATTTGTCTCCGTCGTCTGACAGAAAGGGAGCTGATGTTCAAGTGAAACAAGAGGTAATCGAAATTCCTGAATGTATTCCCTATCAACGGAAACTTGTCACCGAACTGTGCTCTTTCTACCCGATACCTGACAACTGCCGCAAGTTTTTTCCTAGATATCGGGAAAACCGATTTGCATTCTTTAAGAAGGAATACAGGAAATTGCAGAATCTCGGTCTGAGGAAGCAGAGAGTCGTATTTCGGTGTGTTCTGATCAATTCATGATTTAACAGGTGTAATAGTTTTCTGGTAGGGACGACGGAATGGCTATTGAGTGGTATGTTACCTTGGGAAACCTTGCTATTTCTGATCGTTTTGTGTAGGTCTAGCCCTGTTCCTGTTTGGTCAGACACCCTACTTCCTGAGGTATTTATCCTGATTTTAGAATCACCCCTGTTTCGCTGACATCGAGGCTGACAGTCCGCGGTATGAAGCATAGACTTAACCGCGCAGATCCCCATGTTTACTTGATTCGGAAATTTTCTGAGAATGGCTGCGGGAACTACCAGAGATCAAATGGCAATTCCCCTTTCCACGATGCTGTGAGTGGTTAAACCATAAACATACCTTAGTGGTGGTTCTCTGCGCATGCAGAGACCAATGAAGGATAGTTGGTAGCGAGTACTTTGGCATCGAGTACATTTCGCTCGATAACTGTAGGCTCGACACCTCGAATCCTTGCTCTCGTATAGGGCAGGTAAAGGTTTGAGGTGTCTGGCAGTCTAAATGAATAATAGTGAATGTTCCTTATCGTATCTCAAAGGTTCTGGCAAATCACTGTGAGAGAACGCATGGTTGTACTTATCGATCTGGTGGTCTGTTTAGAACTTCATTTCTCGTTTGTTGCACTTCTCTGTTGTTTCATGGATACATGATGTTCTTGGACAAATGACATCTCATTTGTTTGTTATGTGCGAACATGGGACTGAGAGTTAACTCAGGGGGGACCCCCACGAGCAATGTAATGACCTCGAGGGGACCTCACTGCAACCATAATTAAACCATAATTAAACCAACAATGGCTACTCAACTTCCGCAGAAGTATGTATAATTAGGCCCTTCACAC
>Ga0153920_1000489_pt1 | contig 16486 bp, 18 predicted proteins | sample TSNJ004MetaG_FD_104713 | JGI IMG/M metagenome (GOLD analysis project Ga0153920, IMG submission 104713) | Attine ant fungus gardens microbial communities from New Jersey, USA - TSNJ004 MetaG | ecosystem: Host-associated > Fungi > Mycelium > Unclassified | place: USA: New Jersey, Brendon T. Byrne...
CAAATATCCTATGTATCCGACCGCGGCTAATACTCCTGCAGGTTGTTTGGTAACAAACAATCGCGAAGCATAGGGGAAGGCGGAGACACTGCCGGTGACGGTACACCCCGTGTTCCGCTGTATATGGATACTTAAGCCTCGTGAGCTCCAATAATCTGCTCTGAAAAGAGTGATTATACGAATAAACTTACCTCACGCAATTCTGTCTGTTTGCAAAGGGGGATGGCGTTATGGCAGAAATATTTTTTCACAGAAAAGACGCTTCTCTGTTGACAACTGTAACCAGCCTCTGATATATTGTGTTTACAGTCGTAACCAATATGGGGCGTGATAATATGGACACAAGGAGTATAAATCTCACAACTTCGGAATGGAGCGTCATGGAATGCCTTTGGGAAAGGTCACCAATGACAGGGCGCGAGGCCACACAGTGCATGGAAGAACGTATGGGCTGGAACCGCAGTACGACACTCACGCTTTTGCGCCGCATGGAAACAAAGGGCGCTGTTGCCTGTGATACGGCAGACGGAATCAAAACCTTTCGGCCGCTGGTTCGCCGGGAGGATGCCGCTTTGCGGGAAACTGAACATTTCCTCGATAGAGTTTACAACGGCAGCCTGAGTATGCTGGTAAGCTCTCTGACCAAAAAGCAAACGCTTCCACAGGAGGAAATTGATGAGCTTTACGCAATATTGCGCCAGCTAGAGGAGGCAAAAAACAATGATTGAATGGATTGTCAGTTCAAGTATACTGATTACGGTCATCATTGCGCTGCGCCATATCCTAAAGGGGAGAATCAATTTGCGGCTGCAATACGCGCTCTGGGGGGTTGTTCTCCTGCGGCTGCTTATCCCCTTCAGTATTGGGAGCAGCAGCCTGAGCGTGATAAACCTCTCCAATGCGGTAAAGGAGCAGCCTGCCGCAGAGACGCTATCGGCCTTTGGGCAACTCAATATTCCAATGCAGAGCTTTGAGAGCGCCTATGAGAAGGTTGTACGGGAATATGAATCCCGCGGCGTAGATATTTCCGCTCTTGAAGGCAGGGAACTTGAAGCCCTTGATTATGAGGCTTACGAATTGATGAGGGGGGCTAACGTAGCCGAGCTACTGAAAACCGCGGCCCTGTATATATGGATTGCAGGTATCGCTTTTATCGCAGCCTGCCTGGTCTTTACCAATCTGCGCTTTTCAGTCAGATTAAAAAGAACCCGGCAGCCGCTCAATGTTTCCGGATATTCTCTGCCTGTCTATGTTACCCAATGCATAGAAACTCCATGTCTGCACGGCTTTATTCATCCGAAAATTTATGTAACACCGAAAGCAACCCAAAGCGAGAGTATTCTTCGCCATGTTTTGGAGCATGAAACCACACATTACCGCCACGGCGACCACATCTGGTCTGCATTGCGCGGAGTATGCCTTGCCATCCATTGGTATCATCCTCTCGTTTGGCGGGCGGCAATCCTCTCCCGGAACGATTCGGAGTTGGCCTGTGATGAAAGCACAATCAGCCGTATCGGAGAGAATGAACGCGCCGATTATGGCCGTACCCTTATTGGTATGACCTGCCAAAAACGCACCTCGCTGTTGCTTACGGCTACCACCATGACGGGCAGTAAAAACAGTATTAAGGAGCGCATCACACTCATTGCCAAGAAGCCAAAGATGGCCATATACGCGCTCGTTGCTGTCATTCTTGTCGCGGCAGTCGCCGTAGGCTGTACTTTCACGGGGGGACAGGAACACGGAGATGGAGACGAAGCGATAACCATTGAAATAGATATTCAAGGTGACATACCCGGTGCTGTGCTTGACTATGCAATGGAGTATGTCCGGCAGGACATAGAATACTATACAGAGCTGGGCGCGAACCCTGCACAGGGGGCCGAAGGGTACACGATCACAGACGCAATAATCACCGGTCTGAAGCAAATAAGCACCGGAACAGCGGGAGTGAATAACAGCATTAATATGTATCTGCTGGAATACCGGCTGCGCTCCGATCAGCCGGCAAACGTCATGCTTGCCGGAGGCATGTCTATGGAAGACGGCTGGATTACCGAATGGGGCAGCACTGGACAGCCATATCTGCTGCTATTCTATGAGGACAGCGGCGCAGAACCTGTCTGGCAGCGTATTTGTGTGACTAACACCGATATCATCACACAGGACTACGGCACGCCCGAAATGCTTGCGCAATATGAAAATGCTTATACGGCAGCAGCTATTGAATTGTATAAAAAGCATGGCTGGGAGTCCGAGGTTTCTCTCGTTGGTTTTTCAATCCAAATCAACGGTTATTCCAATTATGAAGAAATTGGCTACACATGGGCCGAGGAATTTGTTAAGCAGTATGTTGAAAACACTTCGGAGGACAGCCCACTGCACAGCACAGATGCCGTTGTCCTGACATCGGAAATGTACGCAGAATCTGTAATCAACTATCCCAAAACGATAGTCTATTATATGCATTTTGTCTGTGAGGTGAGAGATGCAAAGGGCTTTGAACAATGGTATGTCGGAGGGGCTGGGCCGCTCAGCGGCACGGAATATCCGGAGTATGAGGGATGGGTGGAGTTTGACTGGTTCATTGTTTTGGAGCAAGTCAGAGACATGGAATGGGTCTGTATGGAGGTCGGAAGCGGCGGCTATGGCGGCTGGGGTTATCTGAATTATGAATGGCATGATAACTTCGGCATGTACATGGAGAGTCTGCTTTCAGAAAGCGGGGATTATTTGCCCGAGAGCATACTGCGCTGCCTTCCTTTCATAGATTGGCACGACTTTGGCGCAAAATGGGGCGCGGAAGGCTGGGCTGTCCTTTGGCAGTTACTGAGCGACTACTGCCTCACCGAAGGGCAGGTATACGGGCCGGAGGAAGAAACGCGAATGTGGGCCGATGTCTACCCTGACGATCAGGCTTATCGGAATTTGTATGTAATGCTGACGGCACTCAACACAGACGGCGCATATTCCGAGGGCATAGCCGATATTTTACTGAAACAGAGAAACTATGACTCAGAAATATTTGATGCCTGTCTTGAACAGCTGACGGCAGATCAGCGCGGCATAATCAATATGCTCTTAGAGACAGCATCGTAAACGCCTCCAGCGCAGAGATAACGGTTGAGAGAGGAAACGAAATTGCGCTGGCCAAAGTTGGCGGCGGCACCGTGAAGGAGATTGAGCTTGACTAGGAACACGGGCAACCGGTCCATGGGATTGAGGTTAAGTACAGTGGCCGTGAATACAGGTTCTAAAGATCGATGCAGCGACAGGTGAAGCCCTCAAATACAAGATAGACGATTAAGCGCGTGAAAAAGGCATGACGGTTTCGTATCAGCCGCCATGCCTTTTTTATTTGGAAACGCCGTTCAATTCACAGACTTTTCCGCTGTAATCGTCCAGCATTTTTTGTGCTTTCCCAGTGCATCGCCGGACGGCCCTTTCAGTGGAGCGGGGAAAAAGTCCCGTAACGAAAACTTTTTATTACAGAGCTTTGAGGTCTGGTCAAATATAAAGGAAGGGGCGGCGGGGTGGAAGAAATGGATTCATCCTCTGGACAGACATCAAAATGTTTCGTCAGTGCATTACCAAAAAGCAAAAGTTTGATTGAAAAAATAACAAATAGTAGGAGGAACCCGCTGTGGGCATAATAACAGGTAAAAAGATCGGATTTATTGGCGGCGGTTTCATGGGCGAAGGCATTTTCAGCGGCATCCTGCGGGCAGGCCTTGTCCCCCCTCAGGATATGTATGTCGGCGATATTCGTGAGGAACGTCTAAAGGAATTACAGGATCAGTATGGTTTGGTTCCCCTCAATTCTTCTACCAATGAAGGCATAAAGAAACTAATTGACAACGTTGATATCCTATTTCTGGCCACGCTTCCCCAGGTCGCTTCAGGCTTGCTGCCCTATATAACAGTTACCTGAATCTCTGATAGATCCCCTGACCGGGATCTCTGGCTGCGGCCCTCGCCCCGGCATGCACCGGAAACTCCCTGTGGTCCCACGTTTATTGTGGCCGATTTTATTACTAAAAAGTTCTTCGAACAGACCGACTTTGCGGCCATGTATTCAAACGGCCTTGCCTGCTGTAATCCTCAGTCTTGTCAGATTCCGGTTATTATGGCCACGGAAGAAGCCGCAATTTCCGCGGCAGTTGCCTCTCGCCAATTTATCAACTATGACGCCCCGCGTATTGTTCGGATAAAAAACACCCTTGCCCTTGATGAGTTCTGGATTTCTGAAAGTCTGATCGATGAGGCAGTCAAGATTGCGAACGTTGAAATCTTGCAGTAAAGTCGCGCTTGTGATATGATAATAACCATATTGTGCAAAAGTAAGGTTCGGGTAACATGAAATAACGAGCTATGCAGAAATTCCGCATAGCTCGTTATGGGATATTGAAACAGCAGATCAAACAGAGGATAATAAGTTTTCTGAAACTGAATGACAGCCTCAACGTCCTTGGCCTTGGCATCTTCAAAGTACTTGACCCATGGACCGGGAATCAGATTGGCACTGGCGATGATCGCAGCCTCGACACCGAATAAAACATGCCCTCCCATCATCGGGTCCTCACCACTCATAACGGTGCGCTGATCACCAACGCGGTGAACAATATCTACCGATACCTGCAGTGTAATTGAATCCTGTGTCGTTATCAAGGAGATTAAAAATCCCACAAAAGAAGATAGCCAATTATAATATGTTATAAGGAATCATCTCTCAGCCTTTATGCTGAAAGACGATTCCTTATTCCTTTCGATTGTTAAGCCATACGGACATCTGAATTTCGCGTCAATGCCTTTTCCACGGGAGGCAAAATCGGGCATTTTATCATTTTAGTTTCCTAAGTTTTAGGAATCAAGCCTCTTATCTGCTGAATAGGGGCTACTGAATCAGGTCTTTGCTTAGCTGCATAATCTGCGGCGGCAGCTTTTCGCGCCGCTTCTCTGTTATCTCATGATAGAAGGGTATTAACTAAGAGCCTGTATTTCCAGATGGAACTGCCGAAGCAGCGCGCAGCTTTTTTGCCGGACAAGGCAAATTTTTGCAGAAACCATTGGTTTATTTCAAGAAAATTTAACGCGCTGTAGCAGAAAAATCGCCGTTGATCCGGCGTTTTTACGGGTGCTACGTAAGCATCGGTTATAATATAACTCCAAGGCGGTGTGCTCTCCATATGAGCCGCCGTCTTGGAGCATTGAACAACTTAAGTATTTTTATCGGCCATGCTATATCACCAGCAGTTCGATCCCATTTATTGTCAATCAAACAACAAGCCTGTGGTTAAAAAACCACAGGCGTATTTTTTAATGCGAGTACCTATCTTTGGTTGGAAAAACAATCACTGCAATATACGGGGCGATCATTTCTGGGTTGGAATGGGACTTTGCATTTCTTGCCGCAGGAAGCGCAAACAGCGTCAAACATCTCGCGCTGTCCTCTGCCATCGCCGCCATTCTTGCGCATATCGCGGCAGGGCTTGCACCTCTGAGGTTCATTGGTAAAACCTCTTTCCTCAAAAAAATCCTGTTCACTTGCTGTGAATGTAAATTCCTGTCCGCAATCTTTGCAAACAATTGTTTTGTCTTGATGGATCAATTAGCATACCTCTTTAAAATAAAATTATACTTCACATACGTTTAGCATTGTATTTATCATATACGCAGTTGCCCTAAATGTCAAATGTTTATTTTTCCATATCAGCAAACCCTGCAATCCGCAACACATACAGTCAGCCGGCTTTTTCGACAGTCTGAAGAGCCTGGGAATTTACCCCGGCCCCTCAGCTCCTGTTTCCCTTGTCCGCACCATTGCGCTTTTTCTCCATTGGCGTGTGAATGAAATATGCCCATGTATCAAAGAATATTTTTCCAGACAATACTTTTCTGCTGCGTCACCGCATCCAGGGTCGCGGTCAACCCCTCTCTTCCGATTCCGCTCATTTTATAACCGCCAAAGGGCATGAGCAGGCTGCGGTAACCGCTGTTTCCGTTGATAATCACACTGCCCGCCTGTACATCCATGGCAAACCGCATGGCCGTGCGCATATTTTCTGTAAACACCCCCGCACCTAAGCCATATATGGTATCATTGGCCATTTGAATCGCCTCGTCATAGGTGTCAAAGGTCATAATCGGGAATACCGGCCCAAAGATCTCCATGTCGTGTGCCACATCCATGTCGGTTGTCACATCGTCCAGCACCGCGGCAGTATAGTAAGCCCCGCTGCGGACTCCGCCATGAACCAGCCGCGCGCCTTGTGTAACCGTATACCGCACCTGGCTCTCCACTTCAATTGCCGCGCGTTCGCTGATCAGCGTCCCCACCTCGGTTGATTCGACCGTTGGGTCTCCGCTCTTGAGCGTGGAAAGGCGGGCAATCAGCTCCTGAACAAACTGATCCTTCACGCTGCGGTGAATCAGAAAGCGCTTGGATACATTGCACAGCTGGCCATTGCCATACGCCGCCCGGCGCTGGAAGGCCTCTTCCGCCGCCAACGCAACATCGGCATCTCCAAAGACCACAAAGGGGGCATTTCCTCCTAGTTCCAAGCTTGTCCGGGTCAGTTTTCCGGCGGCACACTCCGCAATTTCAAGACCCACACTGGTGCTGCCCGTAAAGCTCACCTTGGCGATCCGGTCGTCCTTGACCAGCCAATGTCCAACGGCCTGTCCCCGCCCCGTTACAATCTGCGCCGCTTTTGGGGGAACCCCCGCCTCCAGCAAGAGTTCCATGAGGCGGATCAAGGCGAGCGGATTATCTGTGGCCGGCTTGACCACCACCGCGTTGCCGGCGATCAGCGCAGGGGCGACCTTGTGACTGAACAGGATGAGAGGGACGTTAAACGGCACAATGCAGACAATCGTTCCCAGCGCCTCGTGAATCATGACCTCAAAATCGCGTTCCAACCCGGGCTGGACTCCAAACGGCATCGCGTGGCCGAGAAAGTTTTTCCCTGTCTCCACAAACGCGGTAAAAACCGAGGTCACCGTATTGATATCTCCACGCGCCTCCCGAATTGGTTTTCCCATCTCCCTGCAAACGAGCCAGGCCAATTCTTCCCGGTGCGCCTCCACCAGTTCGACAAACCGGCTCAGGATTGTGCCCCGCTGATGGAGCGCAATGGCATTCCAAGCCCTCTGTCCCTCCAGTGAGGCCGTGATGGCCTCGGACACATCCTGGTAGGTCGCGGAGGGTACCGTGTCAATCACCGTGCCGTCCACAGGATTGGTGACCAAAATGGTCTCGCCATCCGATGCGCCCCGCCATGATCCATTGATCTGCATGAGCATGCTTCATTCTCCTTTCGCGGTAAGGGCGCGCTTTCTAATATGACTCACAAGTGAAAACGTGTTTCATTTGCCTGTACTTCTGCGCTGTGCCATATCCCCTCTCCAGGCCGCAAGCTCTTCCATCGTTGGCTTGACCTGATTTCTGATCGCCGCCCGGCAGGGCTCCAAGAGCGGAAGCTCCGATGCGATGACCGCCCGGCAGGCATCTGCCAACGCGCCGGCTGCCTCAGGGGGGATTTTTACCACACCATGCTCATCGGCATGGAGTAAATCTCCCGGAACAATGTCCAGACCCAAAATCGAAACCGGACAGTGGAAGTCCTCCACGTGGATATAGCCATGAGAGACGCAGATCGCCGTAGACAGCAAAGTGAAGCCCAGCTGGTCAACCTCCCTGATGTCCCGTACGCCGCCCTGGGTGACCGCCCCCACACACCCAAGGGCCCTGTGTACTGTCGCCTGTACCTCCCCCCAAAAGGAGGCGCACGGTTTGTCGTCAAGATCCTGTATGACGGCAATGGTAGAGACACCGATCGCCCGCACGCGGGCATAATACCCCATGATGTTTTCATTTTTCAGCTCATCTGAGATGGGGTGTTTCCCGCTGACCTTTGCTGTGACCGCATAGCCCACAATTGCTTTTCGGTTGCTGGTGCGAAGCGTCATCCCGGGGAACATATACCCTTCCGTGTTCTTTCTGCATCCGAACCGCTCCAGTGCATTGCAGACCGTTGGTGTGTCAAACTGCGCCAGCTCCTCCATCTGTTCCCGCGTTAACATCATTGAAACACCCCCTTGAAGTTACTTTTGAACCCCGCCGCAAAGACCGCTGCCAAGTTGCCTCAGCGCCGGTTTTCCAACAGATCAATCATAATATCCGCGGACAGCTTCACCGTGTTGATTTCCGCCTCCCTGGTTCTGGCGGCAATGTGGGCAGTCAGAATAAAATTCTCCAACTGCAGCAGCTCTTCGATCCATTCCTCGGCAGCAGGCGGTTCGCTGGTAAATACATCGGCGGCGGCGGCGTAAATTTTCCTCTGTTTCAGCGCATCGAGCAGATCCTTTTCATGGACGATTCCACCCCGGGCTGTGTTGATCAGAATCGCATTGGGCTTCATTTTGTCAAATTCTTCCACTGCAATCAGATGCTCCGTCTGCGGTGTCAGCGGGACATGAACCGTCATAAAATCACTCTCCCGCAGCAATACCTCCAGTGGGCATTGCCGCGTATGGCAGGCCAGAAGCGTCTCCACAGGGATCTCAACCAGATCAAATGCAAGGGTTTTCATGCCAAGCCCGCCGCATAGCTTGGAAACCTTCTTCCCTATGCTGCCAAATCCGATGATGCCAACGGTTTTCCCCTCCAGTTCGTACCCGGTGGGTTTGTCCCAGCCTCCCGCTTTCACATCCCGCGTGGAGGACACTATGTGCTTTGCGGCCGCAAACATCAGGCCCACAGCATATTCAGCGACTGAGTTTGAGTTCGAGCCGACACAGCGGCCCACCGAGATACCAAGCTCCTCTGCGGTATCCAAATCGATGTTGTCCGTACCCACACCGAATTTCACAATGGCCTTGAGCGCGCCGCACTGTCTGAGCAGCGCCCCATCGCACTCGTCCACCCCTACAATGATTCCGGCCGCCTCTTTCGCTTTAGCGGCAAAAACCTCCCGGGGCAGCGGTCTGCCCGTTGTGTTGATATCCACCTCATAGCCCAGCGCCTCAAGGCGTTTTTTCGCCTCCTGCCCAAAATTGGCATAGCCGCGGGGCGTAATTAAAATGGTTCCTTTCATGTTTCTTCCCCAATCTAGCACTTCATTTGGCCCCTCGCCTCATCGGCAATGGCGCGCAGCTTTTTGGCGTTGGCGGCGATCTCAGCAGCGGAGCCTTTGGTCAGCAGCCCACCGACCCCCACACAGTCGATGCCGTTTTGAAACCACTCGGCCAGATTGTCAAACGTTGCTCCGCCAGACGACAGAAGGGGAATCTGAGGACAGGGAACCTTAAACACATTGGCCAGCGTTGGGCCATAGTAATTGGAAATGGGGAATGCCTTGATGAAGGAGGCTCCCGCCTTCAATGCCTGGATCATCTCCGTGTAGGTCGTGCAGCCGGGGGCGTAGGGGACCTGATAGAGATTCGCCAGTTCCTGCACTCCCTGGTCAAATGTGGGCGCAATGATAAACTCCGCCCCATTCATGATGGCCAGTCTCCCCGTGGTGGCCTCCAGCACCGTGCCCGCGCCCACAAGCATGTTTGCTCCAAACGCGTCTTTAATCGCCCGGATCACTTCGCCGGCGTTATTGTTGGTATAGCTGATTTCGAGGATATCCACACCCCCGTCACAGCATCCCTGCGCAATTTCAAGGCCGCGCTCGATTGTCTCCACACGGACGATCGCCATGATTCCCGTGTCTCTGATTCTGCAAATTGAATCCGCTCTCATGATCATCCCTCCATTGATTTTAGTTCAATTTCCCGCATGCCGGGCGTGCTCCGGCCCGGTTAAGGCGAACAGAGCAATTGATGTAATGCGTCACCCTCCTGTTTCCAGAAATCCTTCAAAATCCGGATCTCCGAGCCCAGACAAAAATGCTTGACACCCAGCGTCTTATAGTGCTCAGCCTCCCGGGCACATCGAATTTCAACCCGGGGGCTCACACCGTGCTTCAGCGCCGCTTTGATCACGGTCTCCTCCGCTTCTCTCACCGCATCCTCCTGCTTGCTCTTATCAAAGCCGCAGTTCATGGAAAAATCTGCCGGTCCAAATTGAACAAAATCCACACCCGGAACCTGGCAGATTTCCTCAATATGGTCCACCGCCTCTTTTTTCTCGATCATAAAGCCAATGACGGTCTGTGCCACATCCCTTGCGTAATCCATTTGTGAGGACAAATCCGCATTGCCAATCCACCTTCGGTTGACAAAACCAAGACGCCCCTGGTATTCAGGGCAAGCAGGGCGGACGTTCCGGATCGTCTCTTCCACCTCATCGGCCCCCACATGATCGGTAAAAAGAATCCCTTGAAAGCCCGATGCCAGTGCTTTCTGCGACACATAGGCGCGGTTTGCGTAATCCACCTTCGCAATGATGCCGATCCGGTGCAATTCCGCCGCCCGCGCCAGGTTTTCCAAATCATGCTGCCCAAACGGCGCATACTCCGCCAAAAACTCAACATAATCGTAGGCCCCACAGGACCCGACTTGCTCGGTAATCAGAGGCCAGGTTGAATTCACTCTGGTGGCCATGATAAACTCTTTCTCACGAAACACAATTCTCAGATTATTTTTCATCACAATACCTTCTATTTTTTGATTCTAATACGCCTCATCTGTCTCAAAAAGCGGCAAATGGTCTCGCAAATATTGAAACACACCCTCTTGATCGCAGGTTCCGGCACTTACATCATCGGCAACGCGCAAGACCGCTTCCGTCCCGTCTTTCATTGCCACGCCGATTGCGCACCGCTTCAGCAAATCCGCGTCATTGTCGCTGTCTCCCAGCGCCAGCACATGGTCGAGCGTGTGGTGATAACGCCCCACATACCGTTCCACTCCCCGCGCTTTGGAAACGCGCGCATCCAGGTATTCGCAGATTCCCTTTTCCGAGTGATAGAGGCACAGTCCGGCAACCGGATGCGCATTTGCAATCTCCCGCACTTTTTGATCGTCCGCCGGGTCAAAAACCAGCATAACCCGTGGTGTGGGCTCATAAGCGGCCTCTTTCAACGGATTTGACATGCTGGTGCGGTGATTCCGCCTTGCAATCTCCCGGGCACGCGCCGTATCTCTCGTTGTAAAAAGGCAGTCCGGGTTGTGAAAGCAAACCGTGATTTCAGGAATTTCTCTATAATACCGTAAGATTTCCTGAATCTTCTCCCGGGAAACCCTTGGCAATTGGACGCACTCCCCCGTATGGCAGCAGACAGTCTCAACGCCATTGTTCGCCACAATGGCGTCTGTGATTTCGTCTAGACCGGTCCGCTTGATCAGAGGATACACAGAGGACAAATCCCGCCCTGTGGCAATGCCAAATTTGACGCCGTGGTGCACACGCAGGTATGCGATGAGCGCCAGAGTCTGTTGGCTCACACACTTCCGGCTGTCAAGCAGCGTACCGTCCAAATCTGAAAAGATATACCGAATCTGTCCCATGGAATTATTTTCCGGCACAGCCAAACAGCCGGATATAATACTTGATCTTCTCTTTGAAGCCGTCCGCCAGCAGCGGATAGAGATGATACACCTCGTTCCCGCTCAAATCGCGGCTGCACAAATTTTCGATCGCTGCGCGCTTGAGGTCGTTGGAGAGGTTGATCTTGCAGATCCCCTCCCGCGCGCACCTTGCCAGGTTTTCATCCCCTGTCCCGCTGCCCCCGTGCAGAACCAGCGGCGCCGGAACCTTCTCACTCAGCTCTCGGAGCAGCTCAAAGCGGATATTGGGCGCGCCTTGATACACCCCATGCGCCGTCCCGATGGCGGCAGCCAGCGCGTCAATTCCCGTATCCTCCACAAACTTGACCGCCTCGTCCACCTGTGTCAGCGCGTTGTATCCGTCATGTTCATACTGGTCCCCCATGCCGACATGTCCAATTTCCGCTTCCACGCTCAATCCCAGGGCATGCGCAATTTTGACGATCTCCTTCACCTGGGCGGTATTTTGCTGGATGTCACAGGTAGAGCGGTCGATCATCACGCAGGAAAACCCGGCCCGGATTCCCTGAACACAGTCCTCAAACGTCTTTCCATGATCCAGGTTCAGGGCAATGGCCGTATCCGCTCTCCTGATCAGATCGGTGGCAATTCTCCCAAAATACTCAATATCTGGATTTGCATAGGGCGTCACATTTAAAATCAGAGGAGATTTCATCTCTTCCGAAGCTGCGATGGCAGCGCGAAGATTATGCTCATTGTCAATATTGGTGGCAGGGACAGCATAGCGCTCTCGTTTTGCCCGGGCGAGCATCTCATTAAAATTTACCAGCATAATTTAAGCCTCCCCACTTGTCTCAATAGTTGATAATGACCCGGTAGGCCCCCGGCTCACAAGCTGCTTTGAACGCCTCCACCCCCGCACGGAAGGGATATTTTTTGTCGATTACCTCATCCATATCAATCATATGATAGCCGATCAGCTTGACCGCCAGCTCGTTGTCCTCCAAAGAGGGATTTACCGTCCCGATGAGCTCAATTTCTCTGCCATGCACCATCCCAAAGTCGATTCCAACCGGTTCCTTAGAATCCTGAGAGCTGTACGCCAGCAGCCTGCCAAAGGGCGCCAGCATGGCGATTGCGCCGGCCCAGATGGCATGGGTCGGAATCGTGTTGATGACCACATCCGCCCCCTCTCCATTGGTCAGGCAACGCACGGCCTCCACGGCGTCCTCCTTGGAGGGATCTATGGCAATGTGCGCTCCGCCCCTGAGGGCCATCTCCCTCCTCGCCGGGTCAAGCTCACTGACAATGACCCGCGCTCCGCGCATCAGAGCCAACTTAATTTGAAAATACCCCATAATGCCCGCGCCAATGACGACAACTGTGTCGCCGAGCTCAATTCTCGCCTTACGGATACTGTGGATACAACAGGCCAGCGGCTCTGTCAGGCAGGCGTGATCCAAATCAATATCATCAGGCAGTTTGATCACCTGCCAGGCCGGGATGCGCAGATACTCGCTCAGGCCGCCGCCAATCAGCCCGCCTTCAAACTCCGCTCGCTTCCGCGCGCCGTGATACTTATGTTTACATTGTGTCCCCCGGTCGCGCCGGTCAAAATCGCACTGCATACAGTAGGCGGCGGTAAAAATCGCTTTGTCTCCCGGTTTCACCACCGAAACACCCTCGCCCACTTGTTCAACGATACCGCTGCATTCGTGTCCGCCCAAAAATGGAAGCTGATAGTTCCTGGTCCCCAGGTAGGTTCTCCGGTCCACGGTGCAAAGGGAACAGGATTTTACATGAAACAGGACTTCATAGTTCCCAATCTCCGGAATCTCCAGCTCCTGCACCTCAAGTTCGTTCGCAGCCTTGACCACCAAAGCTTTCGCCTTTGCCATTTCCTTACCGCCTCCTGTGCTTATTCCTGTTTTGCAATCATGAAGCCTTTATCAAAGACTGAATCAACAATTTGATCCCAAAGAGAAAGGCGATTCCGGCCCCCGCGATCACGGCAACCCGCGTCAGTTCCTCATCCACCTGGCCGGTCACAATGCAGTAGGCCAGGCCAACGCCAACCAAAAGGAATGCAGCGGCCTGAATCATAAGCTGTTTTGACCCCCGCGGCGGGGTCTCTTTTCGTTTTATTTTCTTTTCCTGCACCTCTTGAAGGTTAGAAAATATTTTCTTGTTAAAATAAAGGAAATATCCCACATAAATCACCGCCGCAACAGCAACATAAACCACCGGCTGCCACTTGAAGAACATACCAATGATCAAGCTCAGTGTGATTGCGTTGACAATATTGGTCTGTAACAACCGGACAAAGCGCTCCTCCTTTTGGGAGACATGGTAGTACGCATCCGTTGTCTTAATCCGCAGAATTTTTCGATTTTTCTGATCCTCAAACAGCTCCGTCTGAATTCCCAAAATCATAGTTATGATCATTCCTTTCCACACCGCTCCGGGAGGCAACGCCGACATGGCGGTCTGCGGCTCATCCCCGCTGTATGGGGATGAGCGTGCATCCGTTCGTCCACGCCAATCGCACCTCATGTTCAGCTTGTGCTCTTGGGATCTCATTCAAAAATTGTGCGTGTAGCCCGGTTTCGCGCAGCGAGAGCGCCACCCGCTTGGATCAAATGTAATTTGATTTCATTCAAACTGGCGCTCCCGTTGTCAGATATCCAGCGTACTGCGAAGGTCTATGATGGTATCCCGGGCAATTTCTGCCACCGAGTCCTTCAATTCTTCTAATGTGCCAACAGGGCAGTTTGGCAGGACTTCAATCAGCAGAGGCATGTTTACTCCGGTAAAGCACTCCAATTTATGCGCCTGTTTCAACTCTTCGATGGCAACCGCCGCCATGTTATAAGTCGTCCCGGCAAAAATATCTACAAAAATCAGGACACCACTTCCATCGTCCATGGTTTGAATTGATTTTTTCAGTTCCTCTTTTAACGTTTCCGGACTGTCAGAAGGAAATAACTCAACTGTCCCAATACCATCTGCGGCATCGCCGCAAAACATTTTCGCGCTTTCTTTCATGGCACTGGCCAAGGGGCCATGCGTTACAATTAAAACTTTCACCATGATTTCATCACCAACTATTTTGAAGTTTTCGGGCTCATTCCCGATGCCGCATAAACAAAGCAAGGGCAAGCCTCGGGCCCTTCTATGGGTGGCCGTGCCAGACTATGACAGCCAATCCCCACAGGAAGGGCCCTGGGCTTCCAGACATGAAATCCCAAAGCGGTCAGCGCAGTTGTAACAATCGTCCAAGAGAGGCACACAGGTTCAATTTGAATGCTATCAAAGGGGTTCAACAACGGGACGTCCCGTCAGCCCAGAATACCCAACGCTCCGCCGACAAAGCCAATCGCGAACAGCACCAGCAAAACGAAGGTAACGCTCTTGCCCTTCTTCTGCAGCCAGTAAGCCAGCAGCGTAAGGGACAGGGGGACAAAGCAGGGAATGATCCGGTTCAGAATGCTGCCAAATTCCAGTGTTGTGGTCGTCATTGCAACAGAGAGCACCACTTGTACGGAAATATACTTCACGATCATGGCGCCCAAGCTGAACATACCAACAATTCCCAAGAATGTGGTGATCTTTTTGATAAATCCGCCATCCAGGAATTTATCAACGGAATTCAGGCCCAGTTCATAGCCCTTGTGGAACATAATGTAAGTTACGGCGAAGTCCAGGAGCATGACGCCTACGCCCCAGATCCAAGCTGCCCCAACGACTCCCTGCATAGCCCAGGCCAGAATAATGCTCAGAATGACGGGCTTAATGAGACCGGCCCAGATGGTGTCGCCAATCCCGGCCAGCGGGCCCATCATAGCGGTTTTAATGTCTGTAATGACGGCGCCGTCCATTTCTCCGGTTGTGTCGTTGGCCAGCGTCTCCTCCAGCGCCACTGTCATCCCGGGCAGGATGGCGCCCCAGCGCGGCTCTGTGTTGAAGTATAGCATGTGGCGGGTCAAACCCTCGCTGACCTTCTCCTTGTCACCTTTGTAGAGCTTATCCAAGATCGGCCCCATCATACCGGCCATGGGACCGGCCTGAAGACGTTGATAATTATAGGTAGAGTGCGAGGTCAGCCACCAGAACAAACATGCTTTTTTTACGTCTTTTTTATCCAACTTAATGTCTGCCATTACTGCTCAGCCTCCTCTTTCTCTTCTCCAAATCCAACCTTGATCAGCACAAAGGCCAGAGCAATGCCTACAATCGCATAGAACAGCAGGTCTGTCATGCCGATATAGGCCGCCACCGCAAAGCCCAGGATAAAGAACGGGAGCACTTCCTTCTTGTACATAAACCGGAAGAGCATTGACATACCCAAGGCGGGCAGCAGTTTGCCGACCGCGCCCAGGCCGTTCATCGCCCATACCGGCAGGCTGGAAATCAGTATTTCAATGTACTCACTGCCAAACAGGGTAATTAAGAATACCGGCAGCGCGCGCAGGACTACGACAAGGGAGGGGCCGCCAAGCACCTGCAACCGACGAATTCCCTTATAGTCGCCCCGCTCCGCCAGCTTATCCATCCGCTGCGGCCAGAAGGAAGCCAGGGTCATGTAGGCCACATGGACGTAGTTGCCCAACAGGCCGATCGGGACGGCAAAGGCCACAGACTGCTCTATATTCATTCCTCCCTTAATGGCCACAAAGGTTCCCAGCAGACCGGCCCAATACAGGTCAGACGCGTTCGCGCCGCCGGCGCTGATCCAGCCCATATAAGAGACATTGATTGTGGCCCCGATCATAGTGCCCTGCACCGGATCTCCGAAAATCAGGCCAACCCAAAAGCCGGCCATTACGGGCTCACGGAACAGATACCACTGGGTGGGTCCTTGTATGCCGTTTAAAAGTGCCAGCAGTGCCATCAATAACGCTTGTACCATATGTTTCCCTTCCTCTCATTTTGTTTTATCTCTCGGACGGCTTTTTGATTAACTCCGCTTATTCATCTCTGGACTGCCACCTGCCTCTCAACGGAATATTCCCTCTGAACTTCCACC
>Ga0153920_1000497_pt1 | contig 16346 bp, 16 predicted proteins | sample TSNJ004MetaG_FD_104713 | JGI IMG/M metagenome (GOLD analysis project Ga0153920, IMG submission 104713) | Attine ant fungus gardens microbial communities from New Jersey, USA - TSNJ004 MetaG | ecosystem: Host-associated > Fungi > Mycelium > Unclassified | place: USA: New Jersey, Brendon T. Byrne...
TGATCTGATCTGATCTGATGCGCCTAGACTTTGGCCTGGGATGACGATGGTAAACGGAGAATTTTCGGAATCAGGCACATTATTTTCGGTCTACGAATGGGTATCCTGCCAATTGCACAAACAAAACTCTCCCCATTGATCGTGAGCAGGGTCCATTCGGCAGGGTCGTTGCTATATTGATGCATGGCCATGCTTGAATCGCTGAAATTCCTGCAAAAGTTCGGATCAATGACGAGAGGGGCGGTAATGATGGTAATGACTATGGGGTGGCGAGCAGGGCCCGTCGTAGGGTGAAAACAGACGGGTTTCAGTGGATGCAAATGTCTGAAAAGGTCGCGAGTATGAAATCTATTAGTGTCCGGCGACCATGCGAATGATCACGGCGTACCTCTGGAAAAACTCCTGGTCGTGGTCATCTGAGCTTTCTCCATATCCACTACCCCGAACAAAACATGTCACACTTTCCCTTACCCGACAAAGTGACTGGTCCCTTCTTTCTATTGACGTACTATAAAAGCCGTTCCTGCTTTTCATACCCCTATCCGCTCTTCCTTAATATCCTGACAAGCTTCGAAGCATGGGTGGTGGTCCTGTTGCTAATACCGGTTCTTCCGCTGGGTTTACCCATCTCCTGGACCCCAATAGGAAATGGTATAACAACAGGCGGTGGGTAACTTCCTTCCTCGTGAAGTCACGCAACTGACGTTTGCTCTGCTTAGGATCATAACGCTGAATGCGTGGATTGTCCTCCTGTGCGTCTCACATTGTCAATGATGATTTACTTGTTTACCTACTCATCCTTTTCAGTCTCATAACTTCCTCAACTAATGGTTATGATGGAAGTATGATGAACGGTCTTCAGTCTCTCACCCAGTGGACCGGTTACTTCAATAATCCTTCCGGCGGTAGGCTGGGTCTGTTGAATGCTATTCAGGCATGTTTTCTCGGCCTTCTTCAAACTCGAAATGATGACATGGTGCTTAATAGAACATCGGTGGTCTGGCTGCCTACCCTATGTCCCCTTACGTCTGCGATGGTCTGGGTCGTCGCTCAGCTATCCTACTTGGTGCTAGTATAATGTGTGTTGCTACTGCCATCCAGACCGCTGCTCAGTCAACTGGCATGTTCATCGGCGCTCGGTGTGTATCAATGTATCTTCGTCATGATAAGAGACTGAGGAAGCGATTTAATCACAGTTTCTTGATTGGTTTCGGTCTTACATTTGCTAGTAATGGTTCATCTGTTTTCCTATGTGAATACTTGCTAATGATCCGCTAGCTACCGCCGCTCCGATGCTGGTCACTGAGATCTCTTACCCCACGTACCGCGCCCCCCTCACTGGAGTTTACAACTCTCTCTGGTATATCGGAGCTATCATGTGAGTACCTGAAATTTCGACTCGACTCGTTTCTAATTTTTGTTTGATAGTGCCGCTTGGACGACTTTTGGTACTTTCAAGATTTCTAATACCTGGGCATGGCGTATTCCCTCTGTCCTCCAGGCTACGCCTTCCGTTATCCAAATTGTTTTGGTTTGGTTCATGCCTGAGTCGCCTCGTTGGCTTGTCAGTAAGGGTAGAGAAGCTGAGGCTCTCAAGACGCTTGCTTACTATCATGCTGATGGCAACTCGTGAGTGTGGCTTGGATTGACATGCATAAGATTTTTGTTAACTTATTTTTACTCAGCCAAGATCCATTGGTCAAGTTTGAATTTGAGGAGATCAAGGCTGCTATCGAATTCGACCGCACTGTGGCAGATAATGTCGGCTGGAAATCCCTTTTTACCACATCCGGTAACCTGAGGCGTCTCAGAATCATTATTGCTATCGCCTTCTTCTCTCAATGGTCTGGCAATGGCCTTGTCTCCTACTACCTTACACGTGTCCTAGACACTGTTGGTATCACTGATCCCACCATCCAGCTCCTCATCAACGGCATCCTCCAGATATGGAATCTATTCTGGGCGCTTCTCGCTGCCTTCCTAGTGGACAAGATTGGTCGCCGGATTCTTTTCTTGAGCTCTGTCGTTGGCATGCTCATCTTCTTCACCTTCCAAACTATCTGCTCTGCCCTCTTTGCTCAGAGTCAGAACACTAACGCAGCCCATGCTGTCATTGCTTTCATCTTCTTGTTCTATGCTTCCTACGAGTACGTCGCGTTTCATCTCTCCTACTGTATCCTCAGAGCTGACCTATCTGCAGTATTGCTTTTAGCCCACTTATTGTCCTCTATACCGTTGAAATTTTGCCCTTCTCCATCCGTGCCAAGGGTCTCACCATCTTCAATTTCTCGATATCCCTCTCTCTCATTTTCAATCAATACGTTAATCCTATTGCTCTCGGTGTGTATCCTTTCTTTATACGTAATCAAACACCCGGCTCATTTTTTGCTTAGGTAATATTGGCTGGAAGTACTACATTGTTTATTGCTGCTGGCTCGTCTTCGAGCTTGTGTTCTGTTATCTGTGTAAGCATGAAATCTCCATAAACTCTGACTCTGCCTCATCACCGTTGTTCAGATGTCGTTGAAACAAAAAACCGCTCTCTGGAAGAGACTGCTGCTATGTTCGATGGTGACGAGGCCACTCAGCAGATCACTGGTGCCGCTCATGCCAAGGTTGATGAGCCTCACGATGAGAAACATTCTGACACCTCGTTTGAGGAGCATCAGAATGTATAAAGGCTTAAAATACGTCTCTTATCGCTATTAGTGGCCAATGACTTTCCCCCCCGCATAGTCAGGAATTAGGAGTGTTTTATTGCTTATTAGGTTCTGTGTTTTATCTCCTCTCATTACGAAAACGATTGCTCCTCATGATTATTCCCAGTCTTGATTATCCACCTGTACTACTAATCTACGAGGTTCATTGTTATATAGCTATTTACTTCCTCTGACATTCGCTCAATATGACCCCTGCATTCTGATATTTGTTGTATAAACTGTTTTAACCTCTCCGAATTAGGTCCTTTTTTGTTGAAATCAAACGCGACGATCGGTTGATGTTAATATACCCTATTTGGTACATTTGAAAGTCCCACATGGTCATTTGAATTTCTTCAGTTATTGGCAAAATGCAAAATTAGCGACTCGGTTGTATAGGAAAGGAAAGGTGACTGCTTAAGCTCTGCAACAACAATATGGTATCCATCAATGCACAAGTATTTTATGTGTTGCAACGTCAAACTTGCAACGACACTATTATTGTCTCGGAATCCTGCTCAGACTAGATTTATTGTTCTTATGTCTCAGTTTTGCTGCTGAAGTATCATTATTCGTTACCTATGTCATATAAAGAACCGCATAGCATGAAGTAAACTTCAGTTCTCTTATTGAACCGCTGAATCCATTCTTCAACTCGTCATCGCTACGTCACTGTCACTCATCCTTCGTCATATCACTATAGTTACTCCTGAAACCACATTCAATTCCACTCATATTTGACTGTAACTCTGCTCTCTCTATGAAGGTTAACCATAGAGCATTTTTTTTCTCCATCAACTAACCCCAATCTACTGAGAGCAGCTGTTTCCTGAAGTAGCTACTATTATGCTGGGTTTCCCACACCTTTGTAGATTCATTAGCCACTAGTAAATAAGTCTTGATAATTGATTCATGTTTCAGGGATTTATAGCAAAGTGATTTTAGCTAGTGCATTAATACCATAAGCAGCTAGAACTTTCTTTAACAAGGATGTCAGGTGCTAGATTGTATTCCTGTGTTATTCATCCTTTCAAGTTTTGTCTGATCTGCAGCTGATTTGATAATTATTGCTCATTAATCAATCTTCTTTAATTAATGAGACATCAGGAATGCTATGACAGATCAATAGCGCCTAGGAGATGCTTATGCATGTCCAGAACTTTTCAACCGAGTTCACAAAGGTGTTAGTGTGGAGGAAACATAAGGCCATAATGTCGAACCTAAATTGTTGGTTATTGAGGCTCTCGATCTTGGTGCAATTTCAGCACACCCGCATCTAATCACCTCAAAATTTCCAGCTACTCTAATCATGGCGTTCATTGACAATTCTGAAATTTACTCTTTCCAATGAGATGTTTAGGAAGGAATATTATCATGCTCCAAGTTACCTACCCGGTCAGACAAAAATATCAATACATTGCTGTCCATTAAGTATCTAAGACAACCTTTGTCAGTGATGTATGCCAGACAACTACGATACTCCTAATATCGAAACTGGTACTTCTCAGAAAATGTCCGTAAAATCAAGATAGGAGAAGGGAGGTAAAATGCGATCGTCAGCCATAACCGAGAGCTGTTAGTAACACAACAATAATATACAAATGTCTGCCAAGACGATATTGTGCCAATGAAAGTAACATTCCAGTCTTCTGATCTCCAGCATTAAGGATACCATGAAATAACATCATGAGATTCTATTGCCTCCTCATAACTAACAACAGCCGGATCGGTTTCGCCTTTCGTCCACCGGAGATAGCTCTGTGGCTCTGACCTGGATTTGTGAACGTGGAAGTAGGCTGTTTGGAGATTCTTCGACCTCGAGAACCAACTATTCACCAGGCGTCGTTGGTCTTTGACTCCTGTCTCGTCTCCGAAGCCGCCAAAATATATCCATCGTACGGATGTAGCAAAACCCGCAGTCCAGATGAAAGTACGAAGACTGGGGAATTGTGGGATCAAGTCTAGCTCGTGAAGAAGATCGAGCTTACAGAGATGATAAATATCATTACGCCGCGATATCACAGAAAGAAATGATATCTTACCTCCTTCGCTTCTCCAAAAAGCCTTAGAACTTCAAGTGAAGGTAGATACGAAATGACTCGTTGAATGCACGGACGTTTATAATATCCTCCGAGGGAGAGAATGCGGATATTTAATAGTTCCATCGCAATGCTATGAGGTGGGCTTAGGATGTCTTCGCCAGAATCAGGTATCCATGTCAGCCTAGTGACAGATCGACCAGGCAGGATACCCTCAATGGTACGGCGATCTCCTGTGAGTGCCTCAAGGTTTGGACAATAAGTGATGGGTAGGTGCTCTTCAGAGCGATAGAACCTCCAGGCGTATAGCGACCGAAGATCAGGCTGGGCAGCTAGGTGTTGTAAAGTCGCATCATGCACCACAGGCTCATCACAGGCTCTGTCGCTGCCAAAAACCTCGAGTTTAAAGGAGCAGCCAGTGTAGAGGTCGGGAATCGGATTTATGCATGTAACGGTGAGCCGCTTCAAATTGGATAGAAGTCTCAACGTTTGTTGAAAGCGGTTCCAATATAACCTTTCTGCAAAGCCATGATAAGAAGCTAAGCGATGATAAAGGCTATGCACAAATTTCGCTAGCGCCGGATTACGCTCGGTCAGGGTTCGAAACAAGCTCATAGCTTGTGTGGCATTTATGTGCCAACCGGAGCAGAGAGGATATCCATCATTTGAGATATTGAGGTCGCGATACAACGCCCTCTGAGCCTGTGGGAGGAAGGAACTTGAGACGAGGCAGAGGTTGTAAAGGGTTGTACGATCGGTTTTGGCTTGGTGAATAATGAGGTCATAGATTTCCTGGGGTATGTGAATAAAAGACTTTGTGTCTGGGGAAAACATGACAAAGAGGGGTGCGAGCTATTGACCAGAGTGGTTTCTCACAAGTCACCTTCAGACATTTGTGTCTTATAAGCATCAGCTATATGCTTCGGTCGTCACATCAGATGTGAATGTTTAAGAACACTCTTGGTACAGAGCTATGTGAGCATGCTGCTCATTAGGAAGTGGGTCAAGGCGGGCGGCGCAAAGAGAACCATCAACCATGGATGCATCTCACGATTGTCGAGACATGAGTTGAGCAAAGTCCGGCTGATCTTCTCATGAGCAGTTCGTTCTCGTTCATGGCAGGAGGTACGTGGGTACGTAACAAAGTTGAATTGGATTGTACTGTGATCCGAATGGCAACTCCTTTGATATCAGACGTACGGCTAATGTTAGCCGAATTGATGGAGTGGACTTACAAAGTCTTCTTATCACAGGACAGGGCCATTTATGATTGACATCGAATCATCAAACATGTATCATTATTGTAATGTGTTGTGATGCGGGATCCTACGTCTTCGAATAACGTCTGGCAGTGTGAAGGTGTGACTCATGCTTCAATAAGGTATCTATTTGTCCTCATCTCCCTCCTTTCAACAAGTGGATCAGTGTAAGGTTGGAAGTTAAACTTCCAGGCATCTGCTGTGGTACCAATAAAGAGCAAAGATGCAGAATAATTCTTATCTGTGCAAGCAGCTGTAGAGTATGGTATTCACTTTCAGAATATCATTGGAGCTTGCAATGTCAAACAGGTCAGGAAATATTCGCTAAGGCGACCTGGGCAAACGCTTCTTCATTACAATTCATTCATTGTAAATAGTTCATATTTGCTCCTACGGATGCAATGTCTGTCTAACTCATACCACTCCACCAACTTCAATCACAGGTCCTCGAAAGTAGTGACCGCCACTGACATCATGAGGATCCTCTCCTGACCTCGAAGGTAGGATCTTTTCTAGGAATCCCGAGCCAAGCCATGTAGCAAGTAGTGTATCCACTCAAGTTTTTGAACACCGCCAGACTCAACCACTTAGGAAAACCTACATATGGCTAATTAGTTTAGGTCTGGTACAACCATAGGCATATACACTAACGCAACCTCAGTAGTGAGAGAAACAAAGTACTTTGAGGCTTAGTAGGACAAAGAAAGAGAAAGACAGGGAACAAGTGTCTCTTGAATCAGAATACTGAAGCTTGAAAGTCAATATCACGACAGACTATAAGCCGGCCAAAACGATAAACTGCACAGAAAAACAGGAGACAGGAAGAGAAAAAGGATGATCAAATGATGCAATATAGACTTTCAGAAGACCATGGGTGGGGAGTAGTTACAGGGTAAATTGGGCAAAAAAAGGCAACGTAGACGAGACGCAGAGTCTAAAAATAAAGGCGAAAGGTAGGATGCTCAACAATCGGTCAACAGACGTCGGAGTAATGGGAAATGGTGACGATAACAAACCGAGAGGGATACTATATGCTATGAACAGGTGTGTACGATAGTAAAAGAAGCAGGCAGGAGTTGGACAACGAACCAATGATGAACAAGAACAGATGAAAGTCGACAAGATGCATAGTAAAGCGGAAAAGCCAAAGGGATATGTGAACTGTCACACCAAGTCCAACCTGCCGATCCAGACCAGCATCCTTATATGCATTCAGAAACAACCGCAACCTGTCCTCGATCATTCGTGCGTTGGAAAGAGGATTCAGACGTGTTAAAATCCGATCGATGGCCCCATGCAGCGAAACCTCTTGCATTGGTCATTGAATCAGGAAGACTTGGCTCTCCGTTATTCCGATATGAATGGTTAAATTGTCGACCGTTTGACCAGAGATAAGTGCGGAACAAAACAATAAAAGGAAAAGCGATTAGGAGAAAAGAGAAATGAAAAAATAAGAAATATCATCTGCCTGTCATCTTTTCCCAGAATCAGAAAAGATGACGACCTGCTGCCTGCTCCTGGTCTCCAAACTAGGCCCAACTCCCCATCGATCTGGACAATAGTTTCTCCCCTCAGCCAACGGTAAATTGAAAGGAAAAAGCTGCGCCGCCACCAAAATGCCCCACTTTTGACCCTTCCACCTCTCGTCACCATCCCCAACCCTGGTCGTCAGTCCTTCAACCCATCTTGGCATCCTTCTTCTTTTGCTTGCGGGGTGGTGTTACAGGTCTTCCCATATTCATCCCTCCGTATGGGTATTTGGCCTTCTTCTCTGCTGGTTTCAGGATCTGGACAAAGACAAGAAAGATATGAATGTAAATTGACAGTATTCAAGAAACTAAAATGCGAACCTGGAAGGAACACAACAAAGTCTCGTCTACACTCATCATCGCACCGGCATTATCAAACTCTCCGCAGTAATTTGGCGCTGAAAACAACGTCACTAAATGTCTCTTTGCGAAGAATTCGTATCCATCTTCGACAACCTATTAAGTCATCAAGGCCAACACAAACAGTTGACAAAGATACGGCACAAAAGCTCAGACATCTACAATTGGAAGTTGATACATCAACACACCTGATGTGCTCGACAGATCAAATCCATATCATGTTTCTGCAGGAATCTTGATACGACATCAGGGCCAAATGTGAAGGATACACCGCGGTCATTTTCTGACCAGCCCGTTATGTCCTTGTCTGGATCCGACCACAGTAGGTCACAGAGTAACCCTAAGAATACGTATCAGTACAGATGATTGGATACGATGAAGGGAAGGGCACACCTGTATCAGGAACATCTGTTGGCCGCATGACTCTGCGTATTTGCTCCATTGACTGTAGATCCGGACTGAGCCCTCCGTGCATCGTGAAAATTTTTTCGTCAATGATGGCTGCAATCGGCAGGCAGTTAAAGCAGTCGGTAAAAGTCTTCCACAGTTTGATGTTGTACCGGCGTTTGCCTGGGAAGACAAGAATGGAAAGCCGCATGAAGAGACAAAGTTACACAACAACGGATCTTGAAAAACGCACATTCGTCATAAAAGCCGTAGATCCTATTGATACTTGCACACTCGTGATTTCCACGAAGAATGAAGAAGTTTTCAGGATATTTGATTTTGTAGGCAAGGAGCAGACAGATGGTTTCTAAGGACTGTTTTCCTCGATCGACGTAATCGCCCAAGAACAAGTAATTGGCTTCTGGCGGGAAGCCACCGTACTCAAAAAGTCGGAGGAGGTCGTAATATTGGCCATGGATGTCACCTGTGGGAGAAGGCGTCAAGTGAGAACAAGAAGTAGGATAACAGCGTCTCAGGAGGCATACCGCAAATCTTAATGGGAGCTTCAAGTTCAAGAAGGATAGGCTGCGTGATAAAAATTTCGCGAGCTTTTGTACAGAGGTACTTGATTTCATACTCTTGAAGCTGTACAGGTTTACCAGGTCGATTTCCGCGCACTGTTAATGAAGGATGAGTCAGCGTGTTCAAGTGGAGGACAGTGATAGCAATCAGAGATAAGTGCCGGCGCAAACAGTTCACGGGCACAAGGGGTAAAATCGATATTTTTGCGACTGTCAGAGAACTGGAAAATTGCTCTCGGTGGGCCAACGTAGCGGCGGTCTCTACACACACCCATCAAAAGCGTCATCTCTCTTTCTCTCGACCGCCAGCTGCGAAAATGGTAGAGGCTGTTTGACATAGGCTCAGGAGGATAGAGGCTTGGTGATTGTTGAATGCGCAAAGGAGTCGCCAGCGCGGCCCTAGACCTGGCACTTAAAGCGACTTACCCTCTAGCAAACGGTCTATAACAGAGTCAAGATCAATCTCTGGCGTTGTATCTGCCATTATTCCTGTTATTCAGCTTGTATTCCGGAGTGCTGGGGTATGGTCGGGGTCGGAGGAGTCAGCGGTCGGGGGGTAGTGACGAGAAACGAGATGAGGACAGAAGGGAGCGATGGAAAGAGAAAAAAATAAAGAGAATTTTTTTTTGAGATTGGAGGGCTGGGAGGTTGGAAGAGAATATCGATGACAATGGCGGTGTAGATAACACTTTCTTCTGCCAAAACCGGTCAACCTCGGGCAAGCGCGTGGGAATCCGCCTTTCATGGCGCCACCTATCAGCAATTAATCGTATTATACTTTTCTACATCTGCACTAATTAATTTACATAGATCAACCATAAATCATTGCAAGGTTCAGTGCTCGCCCACATGAAGAAAGAAATATTAAGCAAAAAAAAAAGGAGATGCGACCACGCGATGCAATTAGAAGGGTTTATACTATCGCAGTGGTGAACGGTGGTGTAAGCACAGTCGTCGTTTCCGCTTGGATGCTGGGCATTGTACTTGAATCATTATTCATTCCAACTAACGGTCGCCGTCGCCGCCTTCGTCTACATCCCACATCAATCATTACACGTGTCGGTACAGGAACGAGATGCCTCACCTAGGAAATAATGGTCCACGAGGCATTGGCCGTTCATCCAAATCTAGCGAAATGTTCGTCGCAGCCTGCAATGCCTACACGTTCCTGTAAGCTCCTCCGCAAGAAACAATGATGATAAATATCTTACCTCAATCCATTCTACCACACCCGTCACGTCCCGTGCTTGCAAAAGGAACTGCTCACCGTCCATCCTTAACCGGATGACATTCTTCCTCTTTAAATAATCATTGCCTATCCCACTCTCTGCATTCTGCAGCGTATACTCCTTTAGCAAATCCTCGGGTTCAGGATCAGGTATAAAGCTGATCTCCCTATTAGAATACAGAAATTGCCGTTGCAACTTGTGTCCTTGCTGTCCCTGACGGTGCTGATGTCCGTGTATCGACGATGAAGGCGTTTCTCGCCCAGTCACACTCGAGTTTGATGCACTGAGATTCAGGGACGAGTTCGACATCGCTGTGTGCGACCTCGTGCTCTCATAGGGCGATGGTGATCTAGCGGCAGCTGTTGATCGTGGTGTCGTCGTTCCACTCCCGTTCGTGATATTTAAACTCGGTCTTGGTAACTGATCTGGCACATTCCTCGTATTAACACGTTCGCTCTTCGACCTCGTATGATGCCATGGCCCCGGCTTCAAGAACTGTGCAAACCTCGACTTTGATGAGCTGGATGTCGACATCATTGGGTTCTGCTGCAATGACACATTCGACCCAGTCCTCGATCTCGTCGAATCTCCTTCAACTGACATTGCAGACGGAGGCACAAATACATCGTCCGTCTCTCCACTCTCCCTACCATCACCAATATCCTTCATGATCCTCTGAACTTGCCTCTCAAAATCCCTCCTCTCCTCCGCCAATCTCCGACTCTCCCTTGTCTCAATTTGAATCTTCGACACTGTTCCAGAATGACTCGGCTGCGAACTGACATCACCAGCTCCAACCTGCCTCTCCCACCATTCTCCCAATACACCGACACCCGCATATCCCGGAGGGCACTTGTACACTCTCAAAACAGTTCCATCCAACACACACATCACTCTCCGCCATTTTCTATCCCGAGCTTGCACTCCAAAAGAACTGAATTCCATTTTTCTCGGCATGATAGCCTTGAGATAGATGGGATTCGTATAGGATGGCAAGCATTCAAAACCTTCGTCTTCGCGGGGCATGATTTTGTATTGGGATGAAGGATGAGGAGCGAAAGAGGGATAGGGTGGAGGTTCAGAGGATTCATCGTACACCGGCATTGATCGGCGTCGACGGAGGTAATGCGAAGCGGTACTTAATCTATTTCTATTTTGCCTTTTCGTTGCTGCCGACGTTGTTGAATTTGATGTTGAAGAGAAGGCGGATGGAGCGCCGTCGTGTGCATTGGCAGCTGTAGCTGTAGCTATGACCGGGGAATGGTCCATTGTTGCCTTGGCTGGAACAGCTGGAGGTATTTGATCACTCTTCCCCACTACTTCACTGTCGTCACCATCATCCTCTTGAATCTTATCATATGAGCTCCCCCCCTTCACAAGTATAGACTCTTTCGTTATGTCTTCCTTATGTTCCAGACTCAACCTCTCCCTCTCCCGAAATCTTGCTAATTCCAGCTCTTCCTCAACCCTCACCTCCGCCTCCATCAACCTCTTCCTCTCCTTCGTCTCAATCGTATGTAAATCCACCTGACTCCGACTCAATCTCTTGTACAATTGCGGCATAGTAAACACTTGTTCTCCGAAATTGCCGCTTCGAACATCATGTTTATGCACTCCGCCGACCACGCCAACAGAATCAAGACCCGTCATCATCAAGGGGGAATTTTTCGACATATCACCTAAGAATCCATCTGCTCTAGATCTTGGTGTCCGTGACGAATACGATGTAGGCGAAGGTGAAAATGCAGCAGAGTTCCAGAAATGGGGGTGTGGAGAAATCGAAGTCGTCGCTGAAGAATGTAGTGTTGGATACCGAGGGTTGGAGTGAGAGTATACGGAAGCGGGTGGCGGACTCGTGGCAGGACCTGCCATTACATCCACATCGGTTCCGAGATTGGGCCTTTTTGCTGTAAAATAATCTATACCACTCTGATTCTTACCCACACCACAATTCAACGGTGCTTGTCGGATGGTCCCTGTAGAAAATTGGGCGGCGCTTGTCATACTAGATCCCTGGCCACGACTATGTACACAACTAGCATTCATGACACGGAGAGCTCCCGTTCCGAAAGTATCCACACTCCCATCTTGATATTGATTCTTCGTGCTCGGAGATGTCGTACTCGGACTCATTACCGTAATTGGGGTTCGTGGCGGATCATAGTTATGGTCCGCTCTGGTCGTACCTCCAATAACGGTTGCACTCGCATCAAAAGGAGTGAAAGACCCAGGAGTCGGGGACAGATCTAGATCTCTGGCCTTTCCCTTCCCTTTCACGTCTACAGAAATAGCAACGGCAGTTGGCTCTGTGAGCGGAGCAGATAGGAACGATGGGTCAAAGCTCGACGTATCTACCTCTGGCAATGTGGCGTCCTGATTTTAGAGATCAATAAAACTGGTCAGCTCATAGAAAAATCAATGTTTCACGGACATGGTATGAGATTTGGGGTCTTGATGAAGAATCAGCTGACTGTGATTCTGATAAGAAAGGTGAAGTCTTCGTATATTGCACGCGACGAGCACGAGGCGGCAGAGGCTCATTCAATGATGGTGCCGAACCTACACTTGAGCCCGAGAATGCCGGAGGAGGTTGGACTCCGCTGAGCACAGAGTGATAAGACGATCCCGACGAAGATGTTCCATCGCTTTGTAACCTTTTCATTTGTTGAAAGGCAATCGCAGAAGCATTCGAGATAAAAGGGGATGTGACATAACCAGCAACGCGCATTGAGTTATCAAAATTCGATCGGAAGCCATCTGCGTTCATGTCAGGCGTAAAAAAGGTAGGTTCCGAACTTTCAAATGTCTTTGATGACTGCCCTTCATCTTCAAATTCATCCTCGTCATCTACTAAATCATCCTCCTCCATATCGTCGCTTTCCTCATGTCCTTTTACACCTCGCCCAGATCCTTGAATTGGCAGAGCGGGCATACTCTTCAATTGCTGTTTTCCGACCCTCCTTTCTTCATGGATTCTAGAGTTTTCCTGAGCAGCTTTCTGTTTCCCGGCACCCTTTGACATTGATCTCACAGGTACTCCAAACCCAAAACTGCTCGAACCAGGAGTACCTCGCGATGAAGGAACCGCTTTCGACGAGTCTGATCGGGGCGTCAACGTCGGCAAATTTGATAACGGTAGTGGCATAGGTCGCGAAATAACTGTAGGTGAAAACCTCGCGGGTCCGGTGTCGGTCATAAGAGTAGGTGAAATTGTTAGACTTAGCCCAGGATTTGTAGGCGGTATATCAAGTCTGGGCGGCTGCGCGGGCGAACGTCTATGAATATTGCCTGCGTGCGGCAAATGTTTAGGAAGTGACATAGGTGCTAGAGCTCCTGATGCTATCATGTCAGGATGGTGGGGTCGAGGATTAGAAATAGTGGCCATGGTTGGATTGATGATCGGGGTAGAAGTCGCGGCAACTCCTACAGGAGGATCGTGTAAAGAAGGCTCAACTGTTGATGTTGGGCTCTTTGAAACAGGGACTAAAGAAGGTGGTGAGGTCGGCGGTGATGAAACCGTGGGTGAACTCGTTTGAGCGTGTGTATTAGTGGATTTTGGACTAATTAGCTGACCAGTTACGTCAGATTTGAAAGCTGAAATCAACTGCAGTTGCGAAAACGACTGCTTAAGCTTGACCAGCGATCCAGAGGTTTTGGCTGTGACCGTGGTAAGTAAGGAGTTGGTAGTACTTGATCTTCGACGACCAGTCAAAAGCCTACTATCAGGCTGTGCTTTTGGATTGACGTCCGTGATGAGCTCTGTCTCTGACATGAAGGCCAAGGGGTTTGTGGGCTCCATCATCAATGGAGGCAGTTCACTAGGTGCCTTGCTTGTGATAGTGATAGCCATGTTATCCACTCTATCAGGGGATTGTACGGATTTATTGAAGTGGCTGGGCAATTTGAGAGAGTGAGGTAAAGAAGGATCAGACTTTTTCGAACTGCGGCTTGATCGTGGGTGTGAGCGCAGCGGGAAGTCTGGGTCAAACGATGGCTTCTTCTGCGGCGTACTCTCATCGCATGAAGAAAGGCGTTCTGACAAACCTGATAGCTTAGACAATTCACCATCATTGTTCTTGACTCCCCCTTCGAGTTCGAATGTAGGTTGAGATATGTATGGTTTCGTAGTCGTATTCGAACGCATGATGTCCATTTGCGAGGGGTACGGAGATTGATCTCGTTCATCCTTGACTTTCAGGCGAATAATGCCTCTGAGCTGCGAAAAACTGTGAAAAAACTTGTTGGTCCGAGCTCTCTGTTATTCAGAGCCGTGTAGGTCAGTGAGGAGGAATTGAGACAAAGGCTGAAACGTACTGGACGTGTTAAATGGGCCTGGGCCCGACCGTCCATTATACCAACGACTCGAGAGATTTGTATACCGATGAAAGAGTTGAGGACAAGGGCATGCAACAGCGGTTTTGGATATGATTATCAAACCAACAGAAAACTGCGTCAGAATGTTTTGGGAGAGTGTGGTCAGATAATGTCAAACACAACAGGGGGATCAAAGCACAGCCACCTCGGAGGCTAAACATTCTCTATCAAACCCATTTTGGCGCCTCCGATATTATCGTCATCCTTGTCGCATGATGCAAATCACAAAAATTGTATCCTCCTTTTCGATAGAATACTAGTCAGACATGTGAAAAGATCTACGTTGTCATCTGCTCTAGACAGTGGACAACGTGATTGTAAAGTGACGTTGGATATTAATATGCTTTGATTGAGCATAAAATTGCAAATTTTCTGTGAACTTTATTACAGCTTAAATGATTTATTGGTGCGACCCGTGCTCTCGAGGCACTCAAAGTAAAGAAACGCAGCATCGATCGCAGGCTTATCAGAAATCATGTTGGCGACTGTCGATCAATCAGAGCACAATGCTGAGACTAATGACGTAAGTCTCTTGCAAGTCTCTGCAACTCCACAAGAGTGGAATTGGAAGCCCCAGACCCTGAATTTTAACCGTGACCTTGACCGTGGGAGTGCAGTGTAACAACATCGGTATAGTAGAGCCAGCTGTGAAACAGGCGTGCTCTCCCTGTGGAAAGATATACAGCAACTTTCAAGTATTAGACTCTCTTTTCTCCTCAAACCCTTTTTTGAACCGCTTCTGCTGCCGAGAGCACCCAAAATTGAGTTCCAGTTTGTAGGAGAAATATATACTTGCCTCAGGATGCCTAGAACGTATGGGCTGTGGCGACCGATTTTTAGTGACGCCCTCCAAGTGTAGAAGAAGTGCAGGTTTGGCAATTCTACATATTCCAAATTTGTGATCAAGCAAGGAGCTGATATTCTTGGGTGTAGTACTGCTTGTGTTTTACCAATTCCTTTCATACTCTACTGCTTTTAGTATACATACTGACTGGCATTGTTATGACCTGAACATCACTGTTGATCAACCATTATTCAAATTATTAATTAGTTCTGTATTGGACCTCTTCTCATTTCATAGCTTCTGCATCAACTGGAACTTTGTTGTGCCTTCCCTGTTTTATCTTCTGCATATCAAACATCTTCTATCATGCCTGGCATTATACTACAGCAAATAGGGCTCTAAAAGGGTGCTTAAGCAGGATGTAAACTAAAAATGCTCCTAAAACTCACCTGATCTCTTTTTAGATGCTTAGTACAAATGGTTGTTAAAAAGAAGATACTCTAATTTTCAGATGTGATAACCTCTCTCGTAATCTTTATAGTAGAGTAGGATTTCCCTGGGGGGATAAAGGAAAAGAAGGTTGTCTAGGAATTCATTACAGAAATTAAATTGCCTCAGACTGGAATTTTTGCATATGCACTACATCCTTAGAATTCTAACAGGATGTCACCCACTGAGGAGGAGAGAAGATAAGTAAATCAAGAGGATATCATTTCCCTGAACACTATCGATTGATCTAATTTGTAGCAACTTCGATAGAAACAGCCCAAAACACGTTTCCCCACGGCCCTTGATCAGGCTGATCCTTATTTCGCTCACAGCACACAAACAGAACCCGCTGACCTTCCCAGTAATCCATCAAATTAAAAGAAATACCACCAGGAAGTTGTAGCGTTAGCTTCGGCCAGAATCCAACATAACCATAACAAAAATCTATGGTGAAAACATCAGATTGGCCAAAGACAAACGCCTGACGATGTTTAGCACTGGAAAAATACGATCTTCGCTCTGCAGCACTACGGAACAATGGCACCGAAGAGGAAGACCCTTGAAAAGCCTCGGAAAGTTCCGAAGTCCGATCCCGAATGGACGACCCGGAAGAAAA
>Ga0153920_1000504_pt1 | contig 16274 bp, 11 predicted proteins | sample TSNJ004MetaG_FD_104713 | JGI IMG/M metagenome (GOLD analysis project Ga0153920, IMG submission 104713) | Attine ant fungus gardens microbial communities from New Jersey, USA - TSNJ004 MetaG | ecosystem: Host-associated > Fungi > Mycelium > Unclassified | place: USA: New Jersey, Brendon T. Byrne...
ACCGAAGGCGGCCACGAAGGAGCCCAGGCTCATTGCCAGGTTCCACATCCTCAACGCGGTGGCGGTGTGCGCCTTGCCGCGGTATTCAATGGATACGGCACGGAAGATCAATGCGGCCAGCACGATCACCAGGGGCAGGTAGAGCCCGGAGAAGAGCGAGGCATACCAGTAGGGGAACGCGGCGAAGGTGGCCCCGCCGGCGGTCAGCAGCCAGACCTCGTTGCCGTCCCAGACCGGGCCGATGGTGTTGAGCATGACCCGGCGCTGGCGTTCATTGCGGGCCATCACCCCCATGAGCATGCCCACCCCGAGGTCGAAGCCCTCCAGGAAGAGGTAGCCAAGCCACAGGACGGCGATGACCACGAACCATAGTGTTGGAAGCCATTCCATTGTCAGTTTCCGTTCCCGCTAGTAGGCGAAGGACAGCACATCATCATCGTGCTTGTCCTCGTCCTTGCGCTCGTCGTTGTTCAGTTCGGGCATGGAGGAGGCCACCCCACCGCGGATGAACCGGGTGAGCAGCACGAGTTCGACCACCAGCAGCACTGCGTAGATCAGCGTCAGGCTGATCGTGGAGAAGAGCATCTCCCCGGCACTGACGGTCGGCGAGACCGCGGCGGCGGTGTACATGAACACCTGGTCAATGCCGCCCAGCTGCGGGTTCGGCGCCACCACGAAGGGCTGACGTCCCATTTCGGTGAAGATCCAGCCGAAGGAGTTCGCCCCGAACGGGGCGGCGATGCCCAGCAGGGCCAGCCGGGAGATCCACTTGTTGTGCGGCACGGTGCCCTTGCGGGTGAGCCACAGGGCCACCGCGGCGGCGACGGCGCTCAACCCGCCCAGCGTGATCATCAGCCGGAAGCCCCAGTAGGTGACCTCCATGACCGGGACGTAGTTGATTTCCTGGCCGGCGTACTGACCGAGGTATTCCTCATCCGGGTAGTGGGTGCCGTACTTTTCCTGGTATTCGGGGATCAGCGTGTTCACGCCCTTGACCGGGGTTTCAAAGTCGCCGTTGGCCAGGTAGGAAAGCAGACCGGGTAGTTCGAAGACCGCGGTGACGTCATCGCAGCTGGTGCTGCCCTGGGTGCGGACATCGCCCAGCGTCAGCACCGAGAACCCGGTGCCGTCGTGGCAGGCGGCCTCGGCGGCGGCCATCTTCATCGGCTGCTGCTCGAACATCAGCTGGGCCTGGGTGTGCCCGGAGAAGGCCACCCCCAGGAAGGAGACCAGCGCCACCACTGCACCGATGCGCAGCGAGGAGAGCCATACCTTGTGGTCGGTCTTGTCGCGGTTGCGGCCCTTGCTCAGGTCTTCCCCGACGATGACGCGCCCGTTGGCGTCCACCGTGTCGATGCCTTCCGCGCGGCGACGGTACAGGTGGAACCAGGAGATGCCCAGCAGGAATCCGCCGGCCACGGCGAAGGCGCCGAAGACGGTGTGCGGGAAGGTGACCAGCGCCGTGTTGTTGGTGAACACGGCCCAGGCGTCGGTCATGACCGCGCGCCCGTCAACGATTTCGGTGCCCACCGGGTGCTGCATCCACGAGTTTGCGACGAGGATGAAGTAGGCCGAGAGGATGCTGGCCAGCGAAGCGGCCCAGATCGTGGCCAGGTGCAGCTTTGCCGGCAGTTTCTTCCAGCCAAAGATCCACAGTCCCAGGAAGGTGGATTCGACGAAGAACGCCAGCAGCGCCTCCATGGCCAGCGGTGCCCCGAAGACGTCGCCGACGAATCGGCTGTACTCGCTCCAGGCCATGCCAAACTGGAATTCCTGCACGATACCGGTGGCCACGCCCATGATGAAGTTGATCAGGAACAGCTTGCCCCAGAACTTCGTCATTCGCAGCCACTGTTCATTGCCGGTGCGCAGCCATACCGTTTGCAGCACCGCTACGACCAGCCCCAGCCCGATCGTCAGCGGTACCATCAGGAAGTGGTAGACGGTGGTGATGCCAAATTGCCACCGCGCAATTTCCAACGGGTCCATCGGTTTCCCTTCGAGTGTAAACACGTTTTCTACGGAACGTAGAAAAGTCGTTCACCACCACGATAGGCTAATTTCGACAAGACGTAGAACTCGCGGATAACCGGCCTGTGGCCTGGAAAACAAGCCACCGACCAAACCGCGTGATGCCAGCAACAGGCAAGCGCCAAATTTGCCGAGTTCTCAAGGTACGCCCAGGGGGCTAGGTCCAAATGTGATTTTGGCAACAATAATCTACTCAGACCCGATTTTTACGAAGTGTAGAAAATTTGGTCAATCCCCTATAGAATGGACTGCACGATACGTTCGTTGACGCTTAAAGGCACCGGACGTTTTAGCACTAGTAGGCAAGTGAGGTACTGCCCTGTGGCCAGCCTTGGCGATCTGGAACGCTCAGTCATGGAACTTCTGTGGGACTCCGCAGAACCACTGACCGCCAATGATCTGCGCGATGAACTCGCCGCACCCGGCGATGCTGCGAAGGAACTCGCAGTCACCACTGTGCTGACGGTACTCGCGCGGTTAGAAAAGAAGGGCCTCGTCGCCCGGGAACGCTCCACGCGTCCGCACCGCTACACGGCCTCGTCGACCCGCGAGGATCACACCGTGAACCTGCTCAACGAGGCATTGGGAACCGCCCAGGACCGCGAAGCTGTTCTGGCGCGCTTCATCGGCGGCATTTCCCCCGACGAAGCGGCGGCACTTCGTGCTATCTTGGACGCACCGAAAACCGTCTAAATCCTTCACGATATAGAGGGCTGAGTGCTTCTCACCTCATACTTTCTTGCGGCGTTGGCCATCGCATTAGCGTGGCCAACGCCGTTGGCGTTGGCCAAAGCGAAATGGCCAGCCCGCTCCCCGGTGGCCGCTGTCCTGTTGTGGCAGGCCATCGCCCTGGCCGGTGGGCTGTCAATGATCGGCTCCATGCTCGTGTGGGGTCTGACTCCACTGGGCGATGACCTGCTCAGTGCCCTGCACCAGGGATGGCGCTTGCTGCTCGGGGACCCCGATGCCCCGTCCCCCGGGGTGGTCCACCTCTTTGCGCTCAGCGCCGCACTGCTCTTTGCCACCCATCTGGTCCTGACCCTGCTGCGCGCCGCCTGGCGGATCTCCCGGCAGAGGGCCAAGCATCGCCAGCTGCTGATGCTGTTGACCAACCCCGCCGAGGACCGGCCCAATACCCTGGTTTTGGACCATGACGTCCCGGTTGCCTATTGCGTTCCGGGCATGACCCGCTCGGTCACCGTCCTGTCCCGTGGCCTTCTGGACCAGCTCTCCGAGACCGAACTGCAGGCGGTGCTGGCCCACGAGCGGTCGCATCTTGAACAACGCCACGACCTGCTGATCCTGGCCTTCACCGCCTGGCACGAAGCCCTTCCCTGGCTGCCGACATCGCGCCTGGCGTTGGACGCGGTGCGCCAGCTGACCGAGATGCTGGCCGATGACACGGCCCTGCAGAAGGTGCAGCGCCCAGTCCTGTTGCGGGCCATCGTGACCGTCGCGTCCTCCGTGGCCCCCAACCCGATCCACGATCCCGCCCAGCAGGGCGGCTCGGGCGGCGACCTGGAAACCGTGCCGAACGGAGAATTGTCCTCCGGACGCCTGCAGCGCCTGCTCAATGATCCGAACCCGCTGAGTGTTTTTCAGACCACGGCGATCGTCTTTTGCTCACTGATGCTTTTGGTCTGCCCCACCGTGTTGCTGATTGCGCCCAAGCTGCTGGGCTAGACGCAATCCACAACCGGCCACGGCTGAAGTCCCGGAACACCGGGCAAAAGGAAACGCCGACCGGTCCCCCCGGGTAATACCCGGGGCAAACCGGTCGGCGTTTTCGCTGCTGGCGCCCCTAAACGTCGATGCGTTCGCGTTCCAGGTTGTCAGCACCGGAGATGATGAATTCCTTGCGCGGTGCCACATCCGAGCCCATGAGCAGGTCGAAGATTTCCTCGGCCGCCTGGGCATGCTCCACGCCGACCCGGCGCAGCGTGCGGTGCCGGGGATCCATGGTGGTTTCGGCCAGCTGGTCCGCGTCCATCTCACCCAGGCCCTTGTAACGCTGGATCGGCTCCTTGTAGCGCCGGCCTTCGGCCTCGATCTTTGCCAGCAGGCGGGTCAGCTCGGCTTCGGTATACGTGTAAACCACTTCGTTGCTCTTCGAACCGGGATTGATGATCTCAATCCGGTGCAGTGGCGGCACCGCGGCGTAGACCCGGCCCTCCTCCACCATCGGTCGCATGTACCGGTAGAAGAGGGTCAGCAGCAGGGTCCGGATGTGGGCGCCGTCCACATCGGCATCGGTCATCAGGATGACCTTGCCGTATCGGGCCTGGTTGATGTCAAAGGTGCGGCCCGATCCGGCGCCGATGACCTGGATCATCGAGGCGCACTCCGCATTCGAGAGCATGTCCGAAATGGAGGCCTTCTGCACGTTCAGGATCTTGCCGCGGATGGGCAGCAGGGCCTGGAAGTCGCTGGACCGGGCCAGGCGGGCGGTACCCAGCGCACTGTCACCCTCAACGATGAACAGTTCGGAACGCTCGGTTTCCTTCGTCCGGCAATCCAGCAGCTTGGTCGGCAGGGATGAGGACTCCAGAGCGGTCTTGCGGCGCTGGGTTTCCTTGTGCACGCGCGCGCTCACGCGGGACTTCATCTCATTGACGACCTTCTCCAGCAGTGTGGCCGCTTCCTGCTTTTCTGCACGCTTCGTCGAGGCCAGGCGCTCGTTGAGCGCCTTCTCCACGACGCGGGAGACGATCTGGCGCACCTGCGAGGTACCCAGGATCTCCTTGGTCTGGCCCTCGAACTGCGGTTCGGCCAGGCGGACGGTCAACACGGCTGTCATGCCGGCCAGGACGTCGTCCTTCTCGATCTTGTCCTTGTTGCCGAACTTCAGTTTGCGGGCGTTGGCCTCCACGGCCTTGCGGAAGGACTTCAGCAGCGCCTGTTCAAACCCGGTCTGGTGGGTGCCGCCCTTGGGCGTGGCGATGATGTTCACAAAGGTGCGCACCGTGGTGTCATAGCCGATCCCCCAGCGGACGGCGAGATCGACTTCGCAGACGCGCTGCAGATCTTCAATGTGGCTGCGCCCCTCGGCGTCGAAGACCGGCACTTTCTCATGGAATGAGCCGCTGCCCTGAATGCGCCAGATGTCGGTGACTGCCGAATCGCTGGAGAGGAAGTCCACGAATTCGCTGATGCCGCCATCGTGTTGGAAGACCTCCTCGTAGGGCCCGTCCTCACCCAGGGTGCCGGGCAGGCCGCGCTCGTCGCGCAGGGTCATGCGCAGGCCGGGCACGAGGAACGAGGTCTGCCGTGCGCGGTTTTGCAGGTCCTCGTAGGAGAAGCGGGCATCGGAGGTGAAAATGTTGTCATCCGCCCAGTAGCGGATGCGGGTCCCGGTGACGCCGCGCTTGGCCTTGCCCACCACGTCCGGTTCGGTGGCCTTCTTGAAGGCCTCGAACGCAGCATCCGCCCGGGGTTTGCCGCGATCGGTGAAGCGGCCCGGTTCCCCACGGCGGAACTGCATGCCGTAGGTCTTGCCTCCGCGGTCAACTTCCACGTCCAGGCGTGCCGAAAGGGCGTTGACGACCGAGGCGCCCACACCGTGCAGGCCGCCGGAAGCGGTGTAGGAGCCGCCGCCGAACTTGCCGCCGGCGTGCAGCTTGGTGAAGACGACCTCGATGCCGCTCAGGCCGGTCTTGGGTTCGATGTCCACCGGGATGCCTCGCCCGTCATCGCGCACTTCCACCGAACCGTCGTTGTGCAGAACGACGGAGATGGACTGGCCATAACCGCCCAAGGCCTCATCGACCGAGTTGTCGATGATTTCCCACAAGCAGTGCATGAGTCCGCGCGAGTCGGTGGATCCGATGTACATGCCGGGACGCTTGCGTACGGCTTCGAGTCCCTCGAGCACGGAAAGATGGCGGGCGTTGTAATTATCGGCTTTGGCCACGTGGTTACTAACTCCTACTGCTGCCTGACGGGGATCCTGCCCCCATTCTAGTCGTCAATGTGTTCGAATTCTGTGAGCCGGACACCCGTGAAAACGGGAACTTGGCCACTATGAGCTTATCCACAAGCAGTACGCGGTGAGCGAAAGAGCGGCCCGAGGGGCATAAAGTTCGGGCCATAACTGGTTGTATTGAATACACCAAGATTTAAGGAGGCTGGCAATGACTACTACAACTGCAAGTCGCGAACTCAATGCCCTCGACCGGTGCGACCGTTGCGGCGCACAGGCCTACGTAAGGGCCGTGCTAGCCTCCACAGGTGGCGAACTGCTGTTCTGTGCACACCACGCACGAGCCGTAGAGGATAAGCTTCGCCCGCTCACCTCGGAGTGGCAGGACGAAACTTCGCGGCTTTACGAGAAGCCGAAGGTGGACATCCAGGACTAGCTCGCGCTGTCCGTTGTCTGCCAAACGCTGGGACCCGCCGAAAGGCGGGTCCCAGCGTTTTTGTTATGGGCCAAATATTGCTCCGCAGCGCCGGTGCCGCTCAGCAACCGCCAAGCAGGGCCCGGCCACTCATCGGTGTGCGAATTGCGGTGAAATGTTGGGTTTAACGACCGCGGCGGACGAAGCCACACAGAGCTTCGTCCGCCACGGAACGATCGTTTTAGTCCAGGTAGTCGCGCAGCACCTGAGAGCGCGACGGGTGACGCAGCTTGGACATCGTCTTGGATTCGATCTGACGGATGCGTTCACGGGTCACCCCGTAGACCTTGCCAATTTCGTCTAAAGTCTTCGGCTGACCGTCGGTCAGGCCAAAGCGCATCGCCACGACGCCGGCTTCACGTTCCGAGAGGGTGTCCAGCACCGAGTGCAGCTGCTCCTGCAGCAAGGTGAAGGAAACCGCGTCGGCCGGAACCACGGCTTCCGAGTCCTCGATCAGGTCACCGAACTCCGAGTCGCCGTCTTCACCCAGCGGGGTGTGCAGGGAGATCGGTTCGCGACCGTACTTCTGGACTTCGACAACCTTTTCCGGGGTCATGTCCAGTTCCTTGGCCAGCTCTTCCGGAGTGGGTTCGCGGCCCAGGTCCTGCAGCATCTGACGCTGGACGCGGGCGAGCTTGTTGATGACCTCGACCATGTGCACAGGAATACGAATGGTTCGTGCCTGGTCGGCCATGGCGCGGGTGATCGCCTGACGGATCCACCAGGTGGCGTAGGTCGAGAACTTGAAGCCCTTGGTGTAGTCGAACTTCTCAACCGCACGAATCAGACCCAGGTTGCCTTCCTGGATCAGGTCCAGGAACAACATGCCGCGGCCCGTGTAGCGCTTGGCCAGCGAAACCACGAGGCGCAGGTTGGCCTCCAGCAGGTGGTTCTTGGCAATCTTTCCGTCGTGGATGATCTGTTCATAGTCCCAGCGCAGCCGCTGGTCCATTGACCCGTCGTCCTTGTTCAGCTTGTCCTGAGCGAACAGCCCTGCCTCGATGCGCAGCGCAAGATCCACTTCCTGCTCGGCGTTCAGCAGTGCGACCTTACCGATCTGCTTCAGGTAGTCCTTGACCGGGTCGGCGGTGGCACCTGCCACCATCACCTGCTGCTGAGGGGCGTCGTCTTCGGACGAGCTGATGACGAAGCCAACGGAATCGTCTTCAGTCTTTTCTTCAGTTTCGGCGTTGTCGGTCTGAGCCTCGGTCTGCTCTTCGTTGTCAACGACTTCTTCTGAGGCCTTACCGGCGGCCTTGCTGCTTGCCTTGGCCTTGGTTGCGCGCTTCTTCGCGACAGGTTTCTCTGCCACAGCCTTGGCGTTGGCTTCCTCAGCCGCAGTTGCGTTGGCAGCCTTGCGCTTAGCGTTCGTCTCAGTTGATGACACGAATAACCTTTCTCACGATGCGTCCCAGATGCACCTACCGGTAACACCACTATGACCCTGTCAAGTCCGTTAGCGGAAACAAGGAGTTTCCGCCATGGCGACAGTCACGTATTTCAACGCATCTACGCCTTCTTTTGTTCCCGCTGTGAAAAGACGGAACGCAAAAGAACAATCGGACCTAACCGGGTCTGTTGTCCCATTATCCACGAATAACCACGCAGGCACCACTTGGCGCGGCTGGATTTCGCGCTCCTAATGGAAACTTGAACGCCAGGCGCGTTGGGGATCAGTGGCCCACTCCGGCATGATTCCGCGGTAAAGCAGTTGCTGCAGCAACTGCGCAAGACGGTATTCAGGGTCACTATCCAAGGCGGTCCGCAAGAGCGCCATGGACATGCTTCCCCTGCCTTTGGCCCATTCAATCCACGCCAGGATACACAGCAGCGCCGAGCGCTGTCCGGCTCGCGCCACCCCCAATAGGTCTCGGCAGATGAACCACAGGTTCTCCAGCCGTTTCCACTCCGGAGTGTTCGCCCCACCGCCTAGCAGGAAATCGGCCAGTTCCTGGGCGCGTTCCTCGGTGTCGCGCAGCGCCAGTTCACGCACCGCCGTGCGCGCCGCGACCGCACCCACACCAGCGAGGTAGGGCAGGATGTCGCGCACGAGCCGGATTTCCAAGCCAGAGAGCAGCCGTGCCGCGACCAATGGTTCGGAGCGCATGGTTGCCTCGGACTGGTAGGCGTCTGTTTCCAGCAGTGCAGCCCAGGTATCCAGGCAGTCGTACATGTCGCCGTCGAGCGAATCGGCGAGGCTGCGGATCGTTCCGGCGTTCTCCCATTCCGGGACGCCCTCCCCGTCCCAGGGCTCGTGCAGTGGGGCGGAACCGGCCAGGACCATTCTGAGGTAAGTGTCGCTGAGTTCCGGGCAGGCCGGGTTCTCGCGCTGTTCTGGCACCGCCCCGTTGTAATTCCACACCATGCCCCGGTTAACAAACCAGGCCTGATGCAGTGGCGTACGGCGCGCATCGAAGCTCTCGCTGAGCTCGGCAAGCAATTGGTGATAGGGCAGTTCCCGCCCGGCAGGTGCCGGGTCGTTGGAGTACAGGACGCACAGTACTCCGGTCAGCTGCGGCAGCTTTCCCACCAACTTGCAGACCTGCTCCACCCACGGCCGGCGCTCCCCCGCGCTGTCGTGTTTTGGCAGATCAACGCGCAGGGTCGCTTCCAGCTTCTTGTCGACCATCAGCAACAGCACGGCCGATTCGGAGGGATGAAACCCCAGCGCGTGGGGCACGTAGGCAAGGATGTCTTCGGCGCGCTCCAGGGAGAGCGGCTCTTGTTCCGGTGTAGTAGTCATGACCCGACAGTGGGCCAAGACCGAGGTGCCCACGGGCTCGGGGACCCCGAGTGTGAACAACTCGGGCCGCAGCCACCAGGGAAGCTAATGGCCGGGGTGTTGCTGGCGGCGCGCCTTCTTGCGTGCCAGGAGCATGCCGCTGATGCCCACGGCCACGAACACGAACTGGACGCACAAGGCCAGCTTGAACGCGCCCAGGTTGTACAGTTCCCGTTCACCGCCGGCCAGCTGGAACTGGAAGTCCAGCAGCATGCCGATCAGGTACATGCAGATGAAGGCCCCGGAGAATCCTCCGACGTTGACCAGGCCCGTGGCTGTTCCCATCACGTGCGGCGGGTTGAAGGTGCGGGCAAAGTCGAAGCCGATCACCGACGCCGGGCCGCCAGCGGCGATGCTGATCATCAGGATGATCAGCATCCACAGCGGCGCCCGTCCGGGCCACAGCAGCACCACGGCCCACATCACCGTCATCCCCAGCACGATGGTCAGTGCGATCAGCGACCGGCGGGTCGGATAGCGGGCGGTGAGGGCCCCCAGGATCGGGGCAAGGACAATCGCGACGACAACGAAGATCGACAACAGGCTGGAGGCCAGTGCTCCGGAGACCCCCTGGCCTTCGACGAGGAAGGGGAAACCCCAGGTAAGCATGAATACGTTGACCATGAACGCGGTGCTGAAGTGGGTCCAGAACCCCAGCCGGGTGCCCGGTTGCCGCCACGCCGCCGCCAGCCGCGCCCGGGTGCTCAGCGGGTCCTCTTCCCCGGTGCCACGCCATTCGTGCCCATTGTGCACAAAGGTGATGACCAGCAGCAGGGACACGAAGGCGATGACGGCAAGCATCGCAAATGCCGGGGTCCACCCGACGTGGATGAGCATCGCGTGGAACGGGAAGAGGCTGATCAGCTGGCCCAGCTGCCCTACAGTGCCGGTGATCTGGGTGAGCATCGGGATGCGGGAGCCGGAGAACCACATGGGCAGCAGCCGCAGCACCGAGACGAAGACCATGGCATCCCCGGCACCGACCAGCACACGCCCAACCAAGCCCTGGGGCACGTTGTTCGCAAAGGCCAAGAATGCCTGGCCCAGGGTCATCAGGATCGCCCCGCCGACAATCATCCGGCGCGGGCCGACCTTGTCCAGGATCAGCCCGACCGGCACCTGGCCGGCCGCGTACACCAGCAGCTGGACGACCGAGAAGGTCGCCAGAATCGAGGCGGAGGCGTTAAAGCGTTCCGTGGCCTCCAGCCCGGCCACGCCGAAGCTGGTGCGCTGGGCGACCGCCGAGAGGTAGGCCAGCAGCGCCACCGTGTAGACGATCCAAGATTTTTTTGAATTCAGCTGGTCATGGCTCAAGGGGTCGGGTCACCGGAACCATCGGCCGAACCATCGGGGCCGTGCGGGTCATCGTCCGAATCGGCGCCCTCATCGGCGTCGGTGTGCGTGGCGTCCTCGTCACGGTCCTCGGGCAGGGGGCCGGTTTCGGCCAACCAGGCATCCAGGTCCTCGATCCCGGCCAGGAAGGATTCGGCGCGGGCAGCGATCTGCTCGGCGTCGGGAAGCTCATGGTCCTCATCAAGCAGCAGCGACCGCGGCTGGTGCTCCTGGGCGTGGGCGTCAAATCGCTTCTCAAACCCGGCCACCATCTGGCGTACTTCGGTGTTCGCGTCGATCTGTTCGGCCAGCTGTCCTTCGATCAGCCGGCCGGCTTCACGCAGGCTGTCGGTGGGCAGGGCCAGTTTCAGGGCCGCCCCCACAAATTCCAGGGCGGCCACGGCCACCGGTGGGTATTCGGCCTCGGCCAGGTAGTGCGGGGTGTGCAGCGAGTAGCCGACCACGTCGCGCCCGGCCTCGGCCAGGCGGATTTCCAGCAGGTCAGTGAAGGCGGCCGGCAGTTCGGCGGTCGGCGACCAGGTGGAAATCTGTTCGATCAGGTCCTTGCGGTTGCCGTGGGCGGTCACACCCACCGGACGGGTGTGCGGGACCGGCATCGGCAGCGAACTGGTGGAGACCATCGGGCCGATGTTAAAGGCCTCGATCAGCGCCAGCAGCTGGGAGCTGAGCTCTTCCCATTTCAGGTCCGGCTCAACGCCGGTGAGGAACCAGAAGTCCCGGTCCATGCCATCGGTCATCAGGTACAGCTCGATGACCGGCTCCTGGTAGGCGGCGAAGTGGTCCCCCAGGTAGGTCACCCGGGGACGCTGGGCGGAGTAGCACACCAGCTGATCGGCGTCGAAACGGGCCACCAGCTCGCCGGCCAGCTGCCCAAACAGCTCGTTGTGCACCTGAACGTGGGCGTTGCCCGCGTCGCTGGCCCCCTTGAGGGAAATGTACATTCCCAGCCCCTGCAGGCAGGGGTCATCGAGGTCTTCGGCCATCAGCTTCATCAACGACGAACTGGTCATTCCACCCCGATCCGAGATCAGCCGCCGGATCATTCCGACGGATCACTACTTGTCCTACCCGTTGGGCCAACGGCACCGTCGTGCACGCCATGCACGCCTGCCTGCCACCCAACGATTCTTAGCAGAACCCGGGCCCCCGGGTCATACTCCAACGTCACATTCTATCTCTTCGGGGCAACAGCCACTGTGAACTGGGGCACGCGCGGGGTGTACCTCGGCTAACATCTACTAGTGGGACACGGTGCAGATGCCGCATGCCGCCATCCGCGGCGCCCGCTCCGCCCGGTCCCCTACCCTTACAGATCCTCAAACCCTACAAAGGCTTAGAAGGAATGATTTCGTGATCAACTCCAGCGATCTCAAGCTGACCGCAATCGGAACCGACATCAAGCGCAAGAACGCCGACGCACTGGTGCTGGGCATCTACAAGAGCGATGAGAAGGTTCACATCGCCGAATCGGTGCTTGACCCCCAGACCACCGCAGAACTGGAAAAGTCCCTGGCCGACATGGGCGTCGCCGCCAAGGCCGATGAGCTGACCCGACTGCCGGCGGTGGAGGCCTCCAAGGCCAAGTACGTGGCCCTCATCGGCCTGGGAGTTGATACGCTGCAGGAGCTGACCGACGAGAAGCTGCGCCGCGCCGCCGGTTCGGCCGCCCGCCAGCTGGGCAGCGTGAAGAGCGCCCTGTTCGCACTGCCCGCCGCCACCGTGGCACGCGCCGCCGCAGTGGCCGAGGGCATCGCCCTGGGCAGCTACCGCTTCGAGAACTTCCGCTCGGAAAAGAATGAGAAGCCGGTGCTCAGCGACGCGATCGTGGTCACCGCCGCCTCCGCGGACAAGCAGCTGCCGGCGGCGCTGAAGCGCGCAGCGGTGCTGGGCCGCGCCGTGCGCGCCACCCGCGACCTGATCAACACCCCGGCCAACGCGCTGTACCCCGAATCCTTCGCCAACGCGGTCAAGGACTACGCCAAGTCGCTGCCGCTGAAGGTCACCGTGTACGACGAGAAGCGCCTGGCCAAGGACGGCTTCGGCGGGCTGATGGGCGTCGGCGGCGGCTCCGAGCGGGCCCCGCGCCTGGTCAAGGTCGAGTACTCCCCGGCCAAGGCGAGCAAGCACCTGGCTCTGGTGGGCAAGGGCATCACCTTTGACACCGGCGGCATCTCGCTGAAGCCGGCCGCTGGCATGCACGCCATGAAGTCGGACATGTCCGGCGCGGCGGCCATGTTCCAGACCGTGGCCGGTGTGGCCGAGCTCGGCCTGGACCTGAAGGTCACCGCCTGGCTCTGCCTGGCCGAGAACATGCCCGGCGGGCGTTCGACCCGCCCGGGTGATGTCATCACCATCTACGGCGGCAAGACCGTGGAGGTGCTGAACACCGACGCCGAGGGCCGCCTGGTGTTGGCCGACGGGCTGGTCGCCGCCAGCGAGGAGAAGCCGGACGCGATCATTGACATCGCCACGCTCACCGGCGCCCAGATGCTCGCCCTGGGCCTGCGCACCGCGGGGGTCATGGGCGATGAGACGCTGCGCGACGAGCTGGTGTCCGCATCCGATGAGGTCGGTGAGCTGGCCTGGCCGATGCCGCTGCCCGAGGATCTGCGCGCCTCAATCGATTCGCAGGTCGCCGACCTGGCCAACATCGGTGAACGCATGGGCGGGATGATGACCGCGGCCGTGTTCCTGCGCGAGTTCGTGGGCAAGGTCGATGAGACCCCGATCCCCTGGGCCCACATCGACTTCGCCGGCCCGGCCTTCAACGAGGCCAGTGCCTGGGGCTACACCCCGAAGAACGGCACCGGTTCACAGGTGCGCACGCTCATCGGATTCGCGGAGCGCTTCGCCACCCGTTAAACGGGATTGATGAGTCACGAAATACACCCCGGTGCGGGAGGCGTCACAGCTTCCCACACCGGGTTTCGTGCAAAAATATAGGGGAAAGCGACTTTTCGCTGTCACGAGGTGACTGATGGCGGTTCACCGGACTAAGGTAAGTTTTGAAACATCACGGCACGCCGCCCTCCACCCTCCACCGGGAGGTGTTGTGCGCAGCGTGTCCCACCCGATCCCCGGTCGGCCAGAAGTCGACCAGATTAGCTATTACGAGGGAGCGTTCACGTGGCCGAATCGGCAGCAACGCAAGAATTCGATGTCCTCATCCTCGGTGGCGGTTCCGCTGGATACTCGGTCGCCCTGCGCGCCGTCCAGCTGGGCCTCACCGTTGGCCTGATCGAGAAGGGAAAGCTCGGCGGCACCTGCCTGCACACCGGCTGCATCCCGACCAAGGCCTACCTGCACTCGGCGGAGCTGGCCGACAACGCACGCGAAAGCGCCAAGTACGGCATCAACACCACCCTTGACTCCATTGACCTGGGTGCGGTGCGCAGCTACAAGGACGGCATTGTGGCCGGCAAGTTCAAGGGCCTGAGCGGTCTGCTGAAGATGAAGAAGATCAACGTCATCGAAGGCGAAGGCCGCCTGGTCTCCCAGGACACCATCGAGGTCAACGGCAACCGCTACAAGGGCAAGAACATCGTCTTGGCCACCGGTTCGACCTCCAAGACCTTCGGCCTGGAAATCGGCGGACGCGTGCTGACCAGCACCGAGGCGCTGAACATGGACACCATGCCCAAGAGCGCCATCGTGCTCGGCGGCGGCGTGATCGGCGTCGAGTTCGCCAGCGTGTGGAAGTCCTTCGGCGTGGACGTGACCATCGTGGAGGGCCTGCCCTCCCTGGTCCCGAACGAGGACCCGGCCATCATCAAGGTGCTGGAGCGCTCCTTCAAGAAGCGCGGCATCAAGTTCAACACCGGCGTCTTCTTCGAAAAGGTCGAGCAGGACGAGAACGGCGTGAAGGTCTCGCTGGCCGACGGCAAGACCCTGGAAGCCGACATTGTGCTGGTGGCCGTGGGACGCGGCCCGGTCACCGAGGGCTTCGGCTTCGAGGAGCAGGGCATCACCATCGATCGCGGCTTCGTGATCACCGATGAGCGCCTGCACACCGGCGTGGGCAACATCTACGCCGTGGGCGACATCGTCCCCGGCCTGCAGCTGGCCCACCGCGGCTACCAGCAGGGCATCTTCGTTGCCGAGGAGATCGGCGGCCTGAAGCCGACCATCATCGAAGACATCAACATCCCGAAGGTCACCTACTGCGAGCCGGAAATCGCCTCGGTGGGCTACACCGAGCCGAAGGCCAAGGAGAAGTTCGGCGCCGATCAGGTCGAAACCACCGAGTACAACCTGGCCGGCAACGGCAAGTCCTCGATCCTGGGCACCAGCGGCATCATCAAGATGGTGCGCGTGAAGAACGGCCCGATCGTGGGCGTGCACGGCGTCGGCAGCCGCATCGGCGAGCAGATCGGCGAGGCCCAGCTGATCGTGAACTGGGAAGCCTACCCGGAGGATGTGGCTCAGCTGGTCCACGCCCACCCGACCCAGAACGAGGCCCTGGGCGAGACCGCCATGGCCCTGGCCGGCAAGCCGCTGCACGGCTAGTTGCCCGTCATGAAGCAGCGTGTCCGCAACGGCACGCTGCTTCGTCCGCTAGGCTCGGAGGCAACGCCTCCATCAACCACGTGGGCTCGCGGGCCGCTTGAGGCAAGCCGGCACCGCGGACCAACCTAATAGCTTTTAAATTTTCAGAGGAGATACGGGAAGATGTCTGAAACCGTAAACCTGCCCGCATTGGGTGAGAGCGTTACCGAAGGCACGGTGACCCGTTGGCTCAAGCAGGTCGGCGATCGTGTCGAGGTCGACGAGCCATTGGTGGAAGTTTCCACCGACAAGGTCGACACCGAGGTGCCCTCCCCGGTTGCCGGCGTGATCGAGGAAATCCTGGTGGCCGAGGACGAGGAAGCCGAAGTCGGCGCGCCGCTGGTGCGCATTGGCGATGGCTCGGGCGCAGGCTCGGATTCCGGTTCCGATCAGCAGCAGGCCGAGGAACCGGCCGCTGAGGAGCCGGCGCAGGAAGAGTCCGCACCGCAGCAGGAATCGGCCCCGGCCGCCGAGCAGTCCACCGAGTCGGCTCCGGCCGCTTCGGGTGACGCCTCGGGCACCGAGGTCACCCTGCCGGCCCTGGGCGAATCGGTCACCGAAGGCACCGTCACCCGCTGGCTGAAGCAGGTCGGCGACGACGTGGAGGTTGACGAGCCGCTGCTGGAGGTCTCCACCGACAAGGTCGACACCGAGGTCCCCTCCCCCGTGGCCGGCAAGCTGCTGGAAATCCGCGTGAACGAGGACGAGGAAGCCGAAGTGGGCGCCGTACTGGCCGTCATCGGCTCCGGCTCGGCCGCACCGGCCGCCAAGGAAGAGGCGCCGGCCCCGGCCGAGAAGAAGGAAGAAGCCCCGGCCCCGGCCGAGAAGAAGCAGGAAGAGGCTCCGGCCGCTCCGGCTGCTCCGAAGCAGGAAGAGGCTCCCGCAGCTCCGGCCCCGGCCGAGAAGAAGCAGGAAGCTCCCGCTGCCGCCCCGACTCCGGCCGCCGGCGGTTCCGAGGGCGCCGGCTACGTCACCCCGCTGGTGCGTCGTCTGGCCAACCAGAACGACATTGACCTGAGCACCGTGACCGGTACCGGTGTCGGTGGCCGCATCCGCAAGCAGGATGTGCTGGACGCGGTGGAGGCCAAGAAGGCCGCCGCCCAGTCCGCTCCGGCCGCTGCCGCGCCGTCGGCTCCGGCGGCCAAGGCCGCTCCGGCCGTCGAGGCCTC
>Ga0153920_1000511_pt1 | contig 16178 bp, 20 predicted proteins | sample TSNJ004MetaG_FD_104713 | JGI IMG/M metagenome (GOLD analysis project Ga0153920, IMG submission 104713) | Attine ant fungus gardens microbial communities from New Jersey, USA - TSNJ004 MetaG | ecosystem: Host-associated > Fungi > Mycelium > Unclassified | place: USA: New Jersey, Brendon T. Byrne...
AAAGAGCCTTCATTTTGAGGGGTATGTACTCGCATTGTTTACTCATGTCCCATCACGTATGACTTTTCCCTCGTGATTTCCTTACTTGATTCCACGGTCGACCTCCAGACGTTCTCGAACTATTATTGAGAACGCAATTGAATCGTGTTTACATGTCACGACACTATCTCCAGAGATTACAGCTAAGGCACATATCTTGAGAGCGCGGGTTCGACTTACCAACGGTTTCCATTTGAGTGCCCAGCAAGGTTGGTGTACACCCTCCCATGTCCTTCAACATATCTATTTCTATGGCGACAGATCTACAAGCAGCGCTTGATGCAGAGCCAGATAACCCGGAGGCAAAAGCTTTGCTTCATCAACGATCTGTGACCGTTGAAAAAGTGGATACTAGTTCTGGCAACCTGTCCTGTCCATCTCTCACCCTTTGCATAGCTTCTGTCTCCATTGCCGATTAAGGAAAATAAGGTCTCCATTGAAATATGGAGAGAGATCGCACTATCCCTGCCCAGGCGTGACCTCAAATCACTCTTGTTTGTTCCTCATGCGATTTCCCGGGTTGCGTCTCAGTTACTTTTCCGAGAACTGGATCTCTATTTTGGAGAATTGAAATACAGTAATACTGATGGCAACAACGACTGGAGGAGTCATGAGTCTCGAACGAACGACGGCGTAAGGGATGCACAACGCAGTGCTGATATTCTTACACGGATTATAGTCGATCCAGCTTTTGCCCACTGTGTGCGCACTCTGCGGATTTTTGCATCCACCAGAGCCGGTGGACTCGCATTTCAGACAGGTATGAAAGTCAGCCTCGAATTCCATGCATTAGTTCATGGGTCTGTCCAGGAATGCTCACCAATGCTCTCCCGAAACTTGTGAATCTACGAAATTTTCACATTTCGTCACCTGCAGAGGATCTGCCCCCTATCCTACACATTCTTCAGTCTGCTAACTCACGCCTATGTGGACTATCTTTACAGTACGTGGACAACAGAGTGCAGGCCTCGAACAATATTAACATGAACTCTTAATAGATCACCTGACCATCCTACTGACCTCTCTTTTCTAAATTTCCGCTATATCTCCCACTTCACTTACACGAGTTCGCCTGTGCAGACACAGACAAATAACTCCACCGTTGCCTATGCTTCCCTTCAAAACATTCTCTCATCTAATCGTGCCACTCTTCGTACGATTAATCTTTCGACTCCGTCTTGGTCTTTCCCTTCCAATTCAATATCAATACGGAATCTTACTCGAATTCACTTTGCCGGCACATTTACTGGTTCTTCTCACACTTCATCCAATTCAAGTAGTGGATCGCACATAAATCCTCAAGTTATCTCTGAATTGATCGAACATGGCCGACAACTTGAATATCTATCTATTGACTGTACCTTTCTTGAGAATACCACACTGTCAACGCAATTCCTGACAGACCCTATTCCACCGATTCTTCCCCATCCTTTGCCCTTCTTACGCCATTTTTCTTTTACAGTTCACGCTCTGGGCCGTCATACAGTTGATAAAGGTTTATTCCCTTCAATCACCTCATTCCTGCGCGGGCGCCATCAACTTCAAACTCTACAGCTCATAGTCGACACAACACCTGCTTCCCTGTATGCAAGCAATACAGGAGGTGTTATAAGTGCATCAAATTTAGAAGCAGTCGGATACGATGCCTCGATCTGGGGCCTTCTGCCTAGTCTTGTTGGATTGAAGGCTGTGAGGATGACATATCCAAGAGATTTGGCACCAGGTCTCGCTGGATGGCTGATTCCTCGCAGTGTCACTGCACTCGGAATTGAAATTGGTGTTCAGAGATTCAGTACTGGTTTGGATGATGTTCTAGGTTCCACCTCTGGTATCGGTTCTAATCTTTCAACATTCTTGGGGGTAGGTGATCAGAGATTCGTCTTGTTTAACTTTTGACCATGACTGACTTCTGCAATGGTTTAGCAACTCAGACCGGGTCTCTCCCCCGATCTGAGATTTGTCTACCTCAACGATTTACCTGTCTCCGCAAGGATTGTCCACAGTATTGTCGAACACGGTTTCCCAATGGTCAGAGTCATTCGATCTGGAAGCTTGTTTTGGACTGTATCAAGAAAACAACCGGCCGGACTTTCGTCTTTACTTCACAGTGAATCATCAACAGTATCAGATCGGAATTCAGTTCAGTCAATGCCTACGCATCACCACATACCTAACCATGCACATGGAGGACATCTTTATGCACTAACACTTGCCCACCTACCATCATCTAGTCACACTTTTGAGCCATCGTCAAACCAAACTTCAATTCTTGGACAAACTGGGTTAACGCATGCTCAATCTCCTATGCCTCCGCCTTCATCCTCACCATCCAGTAATCCACCTATCGGGCCGAAGCAAATTGGTGGTAAAATAGAATTAGAACCCTGGCCGATGAGGAGAATTGTTTATCATGCGACCGAATGGTTGGAGTGGCTTGGATGTGAAGAGGCTGCTGTTGCTGGTTTTGGGACTACCAGAGAAGCTGAGGCTGAGGGAGTAGCCGTGGGTATCTTTGGGTAATGTCGCTAATTGTCTATGGGCGTCGGGATGACATAAGGTTTGGCATGTCATTCATTTACTCCAAGCGTAATATGCTTTAAACTTCGCTTTGCAGTAACGCATCCTAGATGTTGTGAAAGTTCTAACATGTGCTCTAATAGTTTGCTTCCAAAAATTGTTATTAACATCATAAGTTTCTGAGGGATGAATTGATTTATACCTCTATCAGTCGAAACAGTGATAAACTACTTGATGGGGAAGTTTTGACTAGAACTCTAGCTAGTCTAGCTTCGAAAAGAAAATTGATATCAGATTAATGTTTGCACTGTCCTTATAGTAGGCTATGCCTTTAGCCCTATTCCAGTGTTTCAGTTCTATTTCATTATTTTGCTTCTCTTCATGGATGCCTCATGTTTCTTTCATCCATCCTTTTGTAGTAACCACTGGCCTGGCCCTGCAATGACCTCGTAATATCAATCATTGCCTCATGTAAAGGCTGAAGCTGGCCATCAAGGACAGAAGATCGTTAAATTTTTAGAAAAAATCATGGAGGGACGATGTACGAGACAGGATACTACGACCACAATCACAAGTAAGTATAACAAGTAATGAGGTTCTTCATAGAAAAAGCAGGCTTCATACATCACAAACTAACAACCGACTACTGTCAAGTTTGACCCAGCTATCTCTGTCTCGGCTACATCAGGGGAGCTCAATTTGACTGTTAGAGAAACGAGGAAAGAACACACTCTTGTTGGGTGCTAGGGGAAGGCGGTGGCGAGGACGGCGAGCCGATGACAACTTTGAGGGTTTTGACCTCAAAACCCCGGAAGTTCAGAGTCACTGAACACCTGGACGACTCAGTGTTGTCGACGATGCCACCATTCGCTGATTGAGTAATATCCAGCTCTTCTTCCTCGTCTTCCAGGAGATTGGTAACGAAGACCTTGGCAACTGGCAAGTAAGGAGCAATTCTCAATAAAACCCTGGCATGCCCTCCGAATACTTCGTAGAGCCTCAAGATAACTGTAACAGGCCCGGCCTCAGGGGTCGAAATTGATGAAGTATGATTGTCATCTTCGCCTCGTTTGATAGTTTCCAGGACAACATTTTGGGCTCCACATATACTAAAAGGAGAATCGATATAGGAAGACAAAGTCGATTTAATTGCACGGACTGGAATTTTCGTCAAGATAACTTGTTTATGGTATTGTATACACATACCTCGTAAAGGGGAATTGTAGAGATGGGCAGCGTGGGGAACATCAGATTCCAGGAAGGAGCCTTCATGAGGAAGCACAGCGAATGCGAAATGGTGAATTCCTATCCCAAGCTCATGAGGAATCTCGAAGGGAAAAGCATCAATGTGATACCTTGATCTTGGTCTGCGTCTGGGGCAGTGGCTGCTCTCAGGAGAGACATACGCAATACATTACCGATACATGAGAATCCATACTTGGATTCAGAGAGAATAGCGACTCCATAGCCAAATTCACTGAAATCAGCGTACTAAACGGAGAAGCATGAGCATAAAGAACAAGAAGTCGCTCAGCCCTACTTTGTGACCACAGACTTCAAACTGTAAAGTCCTAAGTATTCATAGTTATTGGCACTATAGGAAGGCGTTTACCTTGGCAATGTCCCATGTTGTATTCTTGTGTGTCGGCCTTTGGACGTAGCCGAATTGGGTCTCGTAAGTTGCGTTGGGGTTCCAAATGTCAAGAGGTAACTCGACTATAGGAAGTATTACATGACCACTTTATAGAATTCCGAAATGGTCTCACATTTCAGGAATTCATGGCGTTGGTGCCAGTTGACCACAGTGTCAAAGTTGAAGAGGGAACGCGAATTTGCTTTTGTCGTAGCTGGCGTGGCATCAAGAGAAATCTGTTCATAATCAAAGTCATTTAACTGCAAGCGAAGTAATCAAGGTGGACTTTACTGTGACACTAATGAGACTTTGACCATAATGGACTCGAGCCTTAACGGCCGCGCGGAGTGGGCCTTGGGAAACCACAGTGATGTCAGTGAACTCTAATTGCTGTGCAGTCTCCAAGTGGTGGATTTCAACGTCTGATAGATAGAAGAAATTTTCGGCAGCGTTCGTAAGTGACGCATTCTATCACATACCCCAGGCATCCCAATAATTTGGCCGATCATTGAATATGACAAATCCTCCAGTGTGACCTTTGTCGATAAGCTCCCGACTATACTAGGTTTAGATCTGATCAGGGTACAAAACTAGAAAATGTACCTGAGTTTGACGTCGAACAGGCTGGTGACCCGCCCTTGCGAAATTGTCAGCTGTACACTGGAGTTGCGGAGAACGAAGTGATCAGAGCCGTTTGTATACACTGTGACCTTAGTGTATTAATCACATATCGCGAACTTAATGTGCCACGTACCAGAAGCGGGTTGCAAGTGAGTATAGAGAGAGCAGTCGGGATTCCTCAACTGCCCTACCTGACTACCGTCAGGGGTTTGCATTACGCCATATCCCTCTTTGCCATCATCACTTGCTTGCAGAATATGTGCCTTCAGCGCCGAATTAACTCGATCGATCGGAATCATGATGACATCCCATCGGGGAAGGAACGTTGTATTATACCCAATGATTTTGTCATATGAACCCTCCAGGTACTTCATTTTTGGATTGGCCATGGAGCAAAATGGAAACGAGTCGGGGAAGAGGATGGAAAGAGCCTCCTCAATGAGGGATTCACCTGATAGCTTTACTTCCGCGTATAACTTTTCAGCATCATCATACACCATACCACTAGAATGCATGAATGTACACTCAGATTCACTGACAAGTAACGCACATTGCTGAACCTGGGAGAACATCGTGGACTGTAACATGTCAGTATAGAGGCCAGCAGAATAGAAAAAAACATACATTGATTGAGAAGTACTTTCTCCCAGTTGTTGTCGATCTTGGTTTTGGGATAAGCATAATCGCCCTTGCGGAGAGATGCCAAAGTAGCGAGATGTTCCACGTCGCGTAGAAGGATCTCAGAATGACGGTTTCCCTTTTTGATTGAACCTTTTTGCAGATTTGAGAAGCCAAGTAGTTAAGACAGCGAAAATAGTCAACTTGCCATGAGAAGTATAAGTACCTCTGTGGAACTGTAGGGATATATTGATCATCTAGTTGGGTTCACTTCCCTCAACGTACCTCGAGATATAACTCCCCATGCCTAAAAACGTCAGGAATCAAGGTTAGGCATATGACTGAACAGCGTACCAATTTGGTAAAGTTTTGCCTTCTTTCGTCGACGTTTCGACATACCTGAAGAATTCATCTACAGATTGGCCCATATTGACGGACGGTAATTCACGGTGAGTGTTGGTGACCGCACGTAGACGCCGAAGCTTGATGAGGATCTTAATAAGTCTCAGAATTCATATCACACGAGATACCGCACATTTTCCAGCATTTTCGGCAGTGGCCCACCTCCACCATCACCATTTCCAAAGACAAGGAGAGCAGCACCAGAAGATTCAAGATTCTATGATCTCTGGATTACAGGTGAGACAGAAGTCAATAAGATAAGAGCATACTTTGTGGTTTGCCAGTCCTTTGTTGACATCGCCAGCGGTAGCTTGGGCTGTGTACGTATCGGCTGAAAGGGTCATTAATTACATTTAACCATAATGATTAAAGCAGCAGTTCACTAGGTGTCATATGGCAAAGAACTTGGGTACCGTCAATACCCACCCAGTTGAACGTCGAGTGGGGAAAGACATTGCTGCAATGTATAAGCGCCGTTCAGGGGCAACGATAAACAACCTCACATATTGTTCCTATGCATTTTATGAGTTATGTTTCAATAGACCAAGACCAGCAGAGAACACTGACCAAGAGAGTTTCTGAGTGAAGAAATATGTCATGCCTGGAAACGCAATCAGATTCAATCAAGGTCAAAAAGAGGATCCAACTCACCAGCACCACGTATCAACTGAGGCAAGGCTCCTGTTAATCCAAATGAATCCGGGAGCCAGGCAGTATCGCATCGTTTTCCAAATTTCGACTCGAAATAGCGTTGTCCAAACAGGAACTGACGGATCAAAGCTTCTCCCGAAGGCATGTTCGAGTCATTTTCTACCCAAGAACCACCGATGGGTTGGAATTTCCCTTCGAGAACTTTCTCTTTGACACGGTCGAATAGCTGGGGATAGAGTTGCTCGAGCCACTTGTATTGTTGAGCTGAACTAGCGCTGAATCGATGTTCGGGATATCGCTCCATGAGGTCAACTTGAGTAGACCAGGAACGAGCAACCTTTTGCTGGGTGACAGAGTACGGCCACAACCAAGCAGTGTCAATATGACAGCTTTGGAAGATAAGTCAGAGTTAACATAACAAGTTTGAAGGCATTTACTGTCCAATTCCCCAGATATTCGGCTTTTCTGGCCCTTCCTCGTATATGCCGGCTCCTTTTGTATCCCAGTCCTTGCCAAAGACCTCTTGTGCCTTCTTCCTACAAGCGGACACCGCAGTAGCATCTCCGCGCTTGAATATATTCATAATTTCATTAGCCGTCACTAAAGCTTTGTTCTGCAGCCTAATGGCCGATGAACACTTGAAGTTTCAATCCAAGGAGACATACGGAGTGTTTCCCGGCAACGTGTCTACAAGCTGTTGAAGCGCTTCAAAATCCCATAGAAGGTTCCATGCCTCCTGGTTGGGGACTACCAGATCTGCCGATGCAAGAGTAAAATAGCGATTCATCTGAATGAAGTTCAGTTCTTAAGCTTGAATGTATGGTTGGTGGAAGATATACATCAGGAGGTTGGATTGTGTCTCCGTTCCACGGGACACCGAACATCCCGTTGCAGCTGGACTCAATAACGAATTCATGATAACCCTCTTCCCTTGCTTTGTGTGGGATGATATACTCCACACGACGGTCACCTCCGAAGCCACCAGTTATGCCTGAAGTTGATGTTAGTATATGTTCAGGGAAGATGTCACAACAAACCTTGCAAAGGGATGCCATCAACCGTGAAAATCATTGCCTCACATCCAGGGTCGAACTCAACTAGCAACGAGGACAGTAAGCGATGTCCAGGGATAGTATGATCAAGCTTCACATTGTATTCGTTCGTATTGCTTCAAGTACTCTGGTATGGTGATTGAAACTCTCCACCAGTGATTTGACTAATGACAGGATGAGAGAAGGGCAGGACTGGGGCAAACACATAACCTACCCCTGTAAGGATAAATAGAGATGTTCTACAATAGCAGGAAGCACTTACAAGATGGACCAAATGAGTCGCCCTACCATGATTTGGATGTGGTTCAAATGGTAAATGGTCGACTAAAGGAACACACCTTTTTAGCTATCTTGAACTTTTGTTTCATGGCCTCCTGGAACGAAGGCTTGGAGAGTCCTGGGGCACTCCATCTACATGTACTCAGCAGGATATGGAATATCCTGAACAATTAAACCTCACACTTTTAACTCAACAAAGTTCTGCCCATCTAAGCGATGAGTGAAAAGAACAGAAGAAAGGTTGACGTCTGAGAAGTGCCCGCCCTGGAAGTTGTTCAGCCGTTGCTTTGTAAGGTCTTTGATCCATTTTCCTCCTGGACCATAGTTGTTCTTAGGGTAAGAACACCCAGACTGGTGAGCCAAGTTCATCGTAAGTATCAGGGTCGTAGTTCAGCTATCGTGGGAAGATGACGCGTTTTTTTAAGATTAATATCGACTAGCAATGCAAACGCCATATCATTGCCTATAGCACAAGAATGTGATGATTCAAATACAATGAATGCCATGTGGCTGGGATAGTGGGTCATCTATTTCACCTCTGATGAATCTATGAAAAGGGACCAAAATCCCAGGAGGTGGTTGTAAGCGGCTGGGTAAAACGAGTAGGGCCAAATCAATCCACTAGTTTTTTTCTCTATCATCACTGGCAATGCTTAATGAATGGAGTATGATCCATCTCCATTCAAAAAAGGTCAATTAATGTGATTCAGCTTCGGACGAAAGTCATACTGATGTGCCTGGGATTTGCCCACGGCTAGTAATGACTATCACAGAACATCAGTAGACAAGGGAACACAGTTCAGTCACAGTTGAGTGTGGTACTTGGATTTCGCACTTCTCAAGCCGCGCCATACTCAACGACCTAGTCGATGAGCAAATAAAATCGTGGAATTTTGTTCCAAAACAATTTGTGTACTAGTTAATGCAATGAGACAATGGAGGTCGCCATCAGATAAATACTGCCCGTCCCTATAGATATAACAAGGTAAGGGTGCCGAACGGGCGAGATCAGTGCTCCGCGAGCTGAGAAGTTACTCAGGACGCGTTGCTCATTTCCCTGCACCAGTTGTTATCGTCATTGGCGTTTTGAAACTGGAAGAATCTGAAAAATAAAATTCACGCTCCGCTGATCATAATAGCTTGGATCACGTGACTTGACGGTTGAGTTTCCGCAAAAGCAGCCACAAATTCCGAGCGATGATCAGACTGATTCGTTCCGCTCTGCATCACTCATATCGTTTCTTTCCCATCGCTGACCATCACTAATCAGAAACATTCCTTATAATCTTAACTGGCGACTAAGTGGTTTTGTTTTCAGTATCATGAAATAAAATGTATTGGAGTCTTCCCGTATGAATGAATATATTCCAAGTTCCATGCCTTCAGAAACTGAGTGTCTTCTTTTTGACAGTCTGACAATTGTTACTACATCCATGAATTACTGCCACAAATTAGGTTGATATTCATGTCGTCTTCCTAATTCTGCCACCTCAGTACATACTATTCTGGAAAAGTCTGAGGTCCAGACTTTCCCAGATTGCCTGTTGGAAATCATCCAATGTGATTGGGAGATGAAAGCCATGCCTCCATCTCTGATGCATCATATGGACAATCTATTTTTTGTGAGTGCTTTCACATGTTCGATCAGTAATAATGGATCATTCTGACAACTGCCACTGGGCTTGCCAGAAAGTTTTCAAATTCCAGCGGTGCTAAAGGGCTGAGAGACCCCGGAGCAAAACTTCACAGTCAATAGCGACTCATAACTTTATCTTCATGAAGTTGGAAGTCTGCATGAGTGGGATATATATAATCAGGAACTGATGTGCCTGGAAAGATGGCTAGAGATATGAATCCACGCGAATCCTGAGTTGCTCTCGACTCCGACACATCATCATGAGCGACTCCTCTGCTACGCCGGTAGACCTCTACAGCGAGCGTACCATTATCGATGGCCTCTTTCTCGGAGCGATTGCCTATGGTGAGGATTCCAATGACTGCTTGACCCGGAAGCACTGCTAACGAGCGAAACATCTTCCAGGGATTCACTTGACATTATTTATCTGGGGTATGAGCATCCTAATTCACAAAAAGAAGTCTGCTAGGGACTACTGTTGGATGGTGTACATTATTCTCCTGTTTATCATGGGAAACATCGGGAATGGGACCAACATCAAGGTTGGAGAGGATACTTTTGTCAACAACAGGAACTTCCCAGGAGGACCTAGTCAATATTTTGCTACTGGCGGCGGACCCGTTGGCTTGACTTGCAATGTGATCTATATCATCAACACCTGGTTTCAAGATGCATTTTTGGTGACAAAACAAGTTTCTTTATTATGATATTTTACGTCTCATCAGGAGGTCTCTCTCTAGTTGTACAGGTTCTGGATGTTCTTCTCTCCTTTCGGATGGTGGTGGACAATCTTGCCTACTCTCATGTTCCTCGCTTCATTCAGTGCGTGATCAGCATTTCCAGATCTACAGCCATTAATGAGGATTCTCGTTAAAATCAGCATTGTCATTGCTGCTCATCATCATGCTCTGTGTCCCTGGTACGACACTTTGGTCAACGATTAGCATCGACCTTAGTATTCCCTATTGGTCTATCTCAATCGCGCTGACCGTCGTCATCACGGCTTGCATCGTCATTCGACTATCATACATGCGGCGCCAATTATACAACACCAGAGTAGGAAGTGGATCCGAATACATTTCGGTATCCGCTATGCTCATCGAGTCCGCTGCTCTGTACTCAATCAATGGAATTATTCAAGTCGTGAGTTACGGTGTCAACAGTCCTATTCAGAATCTTGCTCTGCCCGTACTGGGTCAGACTCAGGTACAATATCTCATAGACAGACTTCGCCATGCTTTATTGACCCTTTTTATAGTCTATCGCGCCATTGTTGATTATCTTACGTGTACTCCAAGGACGCGCTTGGTCCAGTACAACTCTTGCTATGCTCAATTCGGAGACCGAAACTGGTGTTAGCGTTATGAACAAAATAGATCAGGAGGATCTCGCACAGGCTAGTTCGAGAAGTCTCTGATTAGTTGAAATTTTATCTCATGCATCATGTATCGAAGGTTCTTACGCTACCGTTTATTTATGATTCTTTATATTTTTTTGTTGGAATATCAAGCCGAAATCGTGATCTGGCTGAAGGTCTAAGAACCTTCTAGAATGTTTATTAATAAATAAGCTTCATAGTTCGTTGTATGCACTCACTGGTTTGCAAAGGAATACATTTTATTCCAAGCCAAACCAACGCTCGACTCCATTTTTGCAACATTTTTCGCAATTGGGAGCTTTCTGGAGCAACAAGTTCAGAAAGCAGTTGTACAGACCAAACTTGATAGCGTGTTGGGAATTTGATCCGAACATTAACATTTGTGACAGCCATATCTATGGCGGTGAGTCGGCCAGCCGCTGTCACAGACTCAGCTTGACTTGCTTTTGCTACCTGCTCTATCCAATCTTTTTCAATCTATCTTGCTATTTTCTACACAGACACTGCACAACCTACATGTCGATAGGCAAAATTACCTCGGAACGTGACATTGTCGTGAACCAGTTCAAGTTCTGCGCACGGCATGGCGATGAATTATGCCAAACATGCTGCTGTGATCATCGGATGAGCAATAATGTTATGATCGAGGAAGAGCTGAGCGATGTATCCGAGTTTTTGGAAACCGAGGTTGAGGTGAGTTCTCAGTTTCGGGTTGTCATATTTTACCTCCGCACGCAACTCATATACGGGGCTATGCTCTGCATTCTCACCAATGTCCTCACCTTGGCTCTTAATAATATCGGTATCAAGGAACGACAACCACTCAACGCATATGCTCTTGGCGCATTCGCAGCACTCCATACACAAGAATCATTCCAATGCGAAAATCACAAAACTGTAGACTGCTCAACCTGCTTTGACTGGATATTTCTGATTAAACGAGAGGCGGAGGAGGTCGAAGAAAGTGGTCGCTGGATGAGCAAGAGGAATAGTCTTCAAGAGAAGCTCGAGAGTGGTGTGTTGATCACCCTAGACAACGGCACTGCGACTACTATGCTAAGGGCGTAATTTAAGCAAACTCTAATGTTTGGATCTCGATTGGCATTGTTGGACCCATGTCTTTTCCTCGTTGATACTTTCTCTCTTGACCGTCCTCGAACACAATGGACTTGATTTTCCTTATTCTGCTTGACGGAGCAGCCCCCGATCACAATAGTAGAATAGAATTTTCGTAATTGGTAATTGTACGCATCCAACTAACATGGAATATATCTTGCTCACATGAATTTTGATATCCAATAGTTGAGCACTCTGTGTTAGTATTTTGTGAAAACTCCTGCTGGATACACTGGTCCTCCCCCTGCCGACGAAGGGCTGATTGCCCTTCGATGTTTAATCGTTTGTTGTGTTGGTCATGTGATTTTATTTGTTCAGAAAGAAAGCCAAGTTCGTTTTATTTCCATCCCACCATGACAAGGGCCACTTGGTCAAACGCTGGCAAGATGAAAACAGGGGGCGCTGATGAGTCCCACTTACTTGAGAAGAAAATTGCTGCATTACGTGCACAAAAAGAAAAAAAAACAAGCCGATGCGGCCAAAAAGGAGGAGGAGGACATGGCGTATGTGGCCTCCTTGAGAAAGAGGCTGGACGAACACATAGCTGTGACCAAGAAGCTGGCAGAAAAACAAGATGAGGAGAGGACGAGTGTGAAGGAGGAGAAGGCAGATCGGAAACGACGGGGGAGGGTGGCTGCAAAGCGAAGAGCAAAGGCACAACCCCAGGAAGAGGAGGAGAGGACGAGGGCGGCCAGAGCGGCGGAGGAGAGAGCAGATCTGGAACAACAGGAGGCTGCAGAACGAGCATCAGAGGCACAACCCCAGGAGAAGGAGAGAGATGTGCAGATGAAGAAAATATTGACGACGCAGTCCTCGACAGAGTCGAGGAAGCGACACGGGAGTGTGGTTGAATTGCCCTTGCCAGAGAAAGTGAGGAAAATAGAGGTCAAAGGAGGCTCCCCAAGGATAGTTCCTGGCAGGAGTCGCAAACATGTCGAGTCGCCCTCTGCTGATGAGGCGGAGGGGGGTGTAATAGACAACGCTGATTCTGTCGACAAGCGGGAAGAAGCAGCGAAGAGGCACCCCTCGCCCTCTTTGGACATGGGGTGGGACAAGAGATGCGAGAGGTGCCTCTGTACCAACAAGGAGTGCATGCCTCGTCCAGGAAGGTATGCTTTCTCTATTTTTCTTTTCTTTGTTTTCTTGTTTTCAAATACTGCTCTACTTCAGTGAAGGAACGATATGCGAGTCCTGTTTCAGAGACGAAAAGCATTGTAGTCTGCCTTCAGAGGGACCGCAGCTTCATAGGCAGATAGCGGCAGTGGAAGTTCCCATGAACGAACTGAGATCGTTGCGGTTGGAGGCCTCACCGATAGGGACATCTATAGTCAAAGAGTTGAAGTCGATAGGGTACTCCCTCCAGGCCCTTGTTGCCCAGGGGGAGGTTAGAAAGGCAGGAAAGGTAAGGGTTAACTTACCTGTGGCAAAGGGTAAAGAGTGACAGGAGGATGTGGAGCAAACTCAATAGATCACTGCGTCGTTGGTGAAGGAGATTGCAGTCATGCCTTATGTTGTGCCGCTCGGAGGGAGCCCAATGGTCGCCGTCGTGGGGCCAACAGAGGATTGTGTCAGTGGCTGAAATGGAGGCCACAACCGATGTCATAAAGGGGGTGCATTGGAGGCTAATGACTCTTTCTCTCTCTAATTGCTGTCCATTATGGACATGTGTTTGTATTGTGAATCTTATGTCAATGTGTTTGAGAATGGCTTCATTGTATGAGAGTTTGAACTTGCATCATTATGCAAAGGTCTGAAATGGCATCAATTTGTGAGGGATTTACATTCATGGTAAGGGGTCTTCCCTTCGAAGCAGGGTATATTTGAATGACATCAGGAAACAGACTCATACTGCTAGTACTTTCACCATGACTACATCTTCGGCCTACTCATGGCTGCCACCAACATACGATTTGTCTACAAAGCCCGAGCTCAGATACACTTTTGCAATCGATGATGAAAAGGACAATGAAAACTTTGCTCGAAATATACGCTGGTATGGTACCTTGCCAACGATAGATACGTGAATTTACAAGGTTTAAAGGACTCCAGACGGTTCCATGTTTATGGCTCACTGCGAAAACAGAACACTAGAATTATCTTCCATCTCGTATGTCCTACTTCTTCGCTGTTATCCCAGAAAGTGACACCGATTCAGCCCAACCTCGATCACACCAAGTCAGCCTCTTGAGCTTCCTCTTCTATAGTCTTACAGTCCTGGTGTACCAGCACGACCAAACTTGATCTTGCAACAATCAGCCCCTATACTTGATTTCACCTGGTTTCCGACCGCCTCGCCCTCTGACCCCTCGTCATTTTGCTTTTTAGCATCAGTACGAGAAAGTCCCGTTAAATTGCTCGATGCATCGGATGGAAGGGTATGGGTCTTGTTTCTCCTGCAAACGCCGGATGCTGATTGATACAAGGATAGTTGCGCGCGTCGTATAAAATTATTGACCATCGAGAACGATTTGTTGCTCCACATTGTATGACATTCAACCTGAGTGCGGATAAGCAAGTAGACCTCATCTGTAACCATGCGAATTCGTTTGATTGAGATACTATTGCAGGATATATTGTGGACACGAGGACGCAATTGAGGTTTTTGATATTTCCCAACCTGGTGAAGGATCACGAATTGCAACTACGCCGTCTCGGAAGAGTAAGGACGGTTTGAAAGGTACGTGTCATCACGTCTCGTTTGTTGTCATCATTGACGCACCTCGCAAGGAATTGTGTCCTCTATCGCATTTTCACCATCGTACAGCGCAGACTCAGATGCATTCTTTGCAGCAGGCACACTTAATCCCACGCTGTCAAATTTAGCTGTTTACGATGTTTCTCAGAGCGATGCTCCTCTTGCGTTCATTGGTGGAGGGAAACGATCCGCTGTGACTCAAGTGAGTAGGTCCTGTGTTCTCCATCTTATGTTCATTGATTTATGACCTAACTGTAGCTGCGATTCAATCCAACGAGTCCTCACATACTCTATGCCGCATATCGACGTCGTGAAACTATATTAGCTTGGGACTTGAGGAGCGATGTGAACATCCCGTTTGCGAGATATGTGATTCCGAATAAACCAGTCACAAATCAGAAAATGTTCTTTGATGTGGATATTTCTGGGACAAGGCTGGCTACTGGGGATCAGGTGTGCTATTTCTCCTTACCCTAGTGTTGATGTTCAAACTTTACTGGTGTAGATCGGCAACCTTCATATTTTTGATCTTAATGTCACGACGAATGAGGAGAATAGCTCAGAGACGATTATAAGGAAGCCTGACATCTCGTTCCCTGCTCACTCCGGTACGAGTTATGTTTCCTCTATTCTATTCCAAGTCAAGTGAACATTTCGAAAAGATTCTATAGGGAGTGTAGCGTTTCACCCGCATCAGCCACTCTTACTCTCAGTTTCTGGTTCACGGCACTATAGAGATGTTAATATCGACACTGTTCACGACTCCGATTCGTCATCAGATGAGGAGATGGATGATGATGGGAATAATTTGTCTGGGGCTGCCATTGACTCAGAATCAAAGAGGAAAATGAGACCCATCGCGATGGATTCCTCGTGTAAAACTTGGTGGTTTGGAGCGAGCGACTCGACTAGGGGAGCTGTGTCACTTCAGGCTTGATATGCAGGTAGTAGATCCGGCCTGTATATATCTCTATTGACAAGTTACCAATCCAACTAGTCATCCGGTATCTATTTCCTTCTGATGCTACATGTGAAGCGTTTTCATTCCTTCGCAGCATAATTCTAATCGCTGCTACTGTCAGTCTAGGTACATAGCAATAATTCGGTAGTTGTTTACCGTACTTTGCATAACATGGCTGCCGAACGTTCCCTGTGGTGCTGCCCTATATATATCTATGGAGTCCTCAATACTCCAACCGATCCCCTAGTTACTTCCTGAAGTTTCAGATCTCTCCACCTCTTGCCATGCCCCATATTCCACAGCCAAACAACATTGTTGATATCAACATATTGGAGGAAAAGCTGAGTTTATATGAGATATTGAACGTTTCTGAAGATGCGTCGTTGGAGGAAATCAAGGTGTGTGACGGTGTGTGACCTTTGAGAAAACTAATTTTTTGATCCGCATGGCTAGGCCGCGTATAAGAAATTGATCCTTGAGCACCATCCGGACAAGAATGTAAAGGACAGCGAAGGTTCTACACGAAGGTTCACAAGAATCCAGGAAGCTTACGAGGTTTGCTGTATCCTGTGACCCCTTG
>Ga0153920_1000516_pt1 | contig 16114 bp, 12 predicted proteins | sample TSNJ004MetaG_FD_104713 | JGI IMG/M metagenome (GOLD analysis project Ga0153920, IMG submission 104713) | Attine ant fungus gardens microbial communities from New Jersey, USA - TSNJ004 MetaG | ecosystem: Host-associated > Fungi > Mycelium > Unclassified | place: USA: New Jersey, Brendon T. Byrne...
ACCGAGAACGGCTTCTGCCTGACCCCGAACGTCACCCACGCCAAGTCGCGCGGCACCGTGCGCCTGCGCAGCCGGGACTTCCGCGACAAGCCGATGGTGGACCCGCGCTACTTCACCGACCCGGAGGGCCATGACCGCAAGGTGATGACCTACGGGATCCGCAAGGCCCGTGAGATCGTCGCCCAGTCCCCGATGGCCGAATGGGCGGGCCAGGAGCTCTACCCGGGACAGGACGTGCAGAGCGACGAGGAGATCTTCGACTACCTGCGCCGCACCCACAACACCGTGTACCACCCGGCCGGCACGGTGCGCATGGGCGCCGATGACGATGTGCTCTCCCCGCTGGATGCGCAGCTGCGCGTCAAGGGCGTCAAGGGCCTGCGCGTGGCCGACGCCTCGGTGATGCCCGAACTGGTGACCGTGAACCCGAACATCACCGTGATGATGATTGGTGAGCGCTGCGCCGAGATGATCCGCGAGGACCAGGCCTCCTAACCGGAGCCGGCTGCCGGACGGCAACGCCTCGGCCCCCGCGTCGCCCCCGTTTTTGGGGTGCGGTGCGGGGGCCGAGGTGTTTGGCAAGCCCTTGGCGTGGCCCTGGCATGGGCAGCAGTGTTTCACGGTTCGCTGCAAGATTACGCAGAAACTATCCCAGCGGACCTACCGACGCGTATCTTCGAAGGATGCGGACAGTGAAGTATCGGAATGCCACCATCCCCTCGGTCAAGCCCTGGGTTGAGCAGCTGCTGCCCGAATTGATCGACTTCCGGCGCGACGTGCACCGCAATCCGGAGCTGTCCTTCGCCGAATACCGCACCACCGAGATGATCCTGGCCCAGCTGCGGGCCGCCGGACTGGAACCGGTGCCGATGAACAACACCGGCGCCTGGGTCGATGTGGGCCGCGGGGAGCTTGCCATCGGGCTGCGTGCGGACATCGACGCGCTGCCGGTGCTGGAGGAAACCGGCCTGCCCTACGCCTCGGTCAACGAGGGGGTGGCCCACGCGTGTGGCCACGACATCCACACCACGGTCATGCTCGGGGCCGCGCTGACCCTGAAGAAGCTGGATGACGAGGGGCTGCTCAATGCCCGCGTGCGGGTGATCTTCCAGCCGGCGGAGGAGAAGATCCCCGGTGGCGCGCTGTCGGTGATCGAACAGGGCGTGCTGGACGAGGTGCCGCGCATCCTGGCGCTGCACTGCGACCCACGCATCGACGTGGGGCAGATCGGCACCCGCATCGGGGCAATCACCTCGGCCAGCGACACCATCCGCATTGAGGCCAACGGCCGCGGCGGGCATACCTCGCGCCCGCACCTGACCGAGGACGTCGTGTTTGCGATGAGTCAGATTGCCACCCAGGTCCCGGCGGTGCTGGGCCGCAAGGTCGACGTGCGCTCGGCCGTGTCGGTGGTGTGGGGTCAGATTCACGCTGGCAGCGCCCCGAACGCGATTCCGGCCACCGGCTACCTGGCCGGAACCATGCGCTGTCTGGATGGGGAGGCCTGGTTCGCCGCCGGGCAGCTGCTGGATGAGACGGTCCGCCAGGTCTCGGCCCCCTACGGCGTGGAGATCAAGCTGCAGCACACCCGCGGGGTGCCGCCGGTGGTGAACACGGCCGAGGAGACCGGGCTGATTGAAAGCGCCGCCCGGTTTGAAATCGGCTCGCAGAACATCGGCCTGACCCCGCAGTCGATGGGCGGGGAGGACTTCGCCTGGATGACCCAGAAGGTTCCCGGGGCGATGTTGCGCCTGGGCACCCGCACCCCGGGCGGGGAGACGTTTGATCTGCACCGTGGGGACTATATTCCCGATGAGCGATGCATCGGGGTGGGGGCCTCGGTGATGGTCGGTGCGTGTCTGCGCGCGATTGCCGACCTTGACTAGTGCTTCTGCGCCCAGCCCGGGCGAAAATTTTTAGCGGATCTTTGACAATGACGTAAAACGCTCTGACGTGGCCTTTGACGTTAAGCGCTTGCCGTGAATGTGTTGCAAGTTACCGCTTTGTAATCTCCAGCCGGTGTACCTGTGCCTGATCTCATATAGGCTATGGAAACGATGGGATCGTTAGCACTGGCGCAGCGAACGGCAAAGTAGTTTTCCGCTGGGTTACAGGTGCCTGGCCTCCCGGATATCTCGCAACGCTCTATGGAGGATTACATGCGCTTCGCATCGCGTAAGGCCAGTGTGGCCGCTGCCATGCTCGGTATTTCTGCACTGGCCCTTTCCGCTTGTGGCCAGGCCCCGGAAGAAGGCGGCGCCAACGCCGACAACTCGGACTACACCGGCTGCATCGTCTCGGACTCCGGCGGCTTCGACGACCAGTCCTTCAACGAGTCCTCCTACCGCGGCCTGAAGAAGGCCGAAGAGGACCTGGGCATTCAGGCCAAGGAAGCCGAATCCAAGTCCAACGCCGACTTCGCCACAAACCTGCAGGGCATGATGAACGCCGGCTGCAACATGACCGTGACCATCGGCTTCCTGCTGGGTGACGCCACCGAGAAGGCCGCCGCGGAGAACCCGGACAAGCACTTCGCGATCGTTGACTTCCAGTACGAAAACGAAATCGAGAACGTCAAGCCGATCATCTACGACACCGCCCAGGCCGCGTTCCTGGCCGGCTATGTCGCCGCTGCCACTTCGAAGACCGGCACCGTGGCCACTTACGGCGGCATCAAGCTGCCGACCGTGACCATCTTCATGGACGGCTTTGCCGACGGCGTGGAGAAGTTCAACAAGGACAAGGGCGAGAACGTCAAGCTGCTGGGCTGGAACAAGGACAAGCAGGACGGCACCTTCACCGGTGACTTCGAGAAGCAGGACAAGGGCAAGCAGGTCACCAAGACCTTCATCAGCCAGGGTGCTGACGTGATCATGCCGGTCGCCGGGCCGGTCGGCAAGGGCTCCGGCGCCGCGGTGAAGGAAGAAAATGCGGCCGGCAAGGACGTCAAGCTCGTCTGGGTTGACTCCGACGGCTTTGAAACCGCTCCGGACTACAAGGACGTCATGCTCACCTCGGTCATCAAGACCATGGACCAGGCCGTCGAGGACGTCATCAAGGAAGACACCGAGGGCAACTTCGACGCCACCCCGTACGTGGGCACCCTGGAGAACGGCGGCGTGGACATCGCCCCGTTCCACAACTTCGAAGATGAGGTCAGCGACGAGACCAAGTCCGAGGTGGAGGCGCTGAAGCAGCAGATCATATCCGGCGAGCTGAAGGTCGAATCCCAGGCCAGCCCCAAGTAAGGGCCACAACACCCCTAACCGTCATGGAGCGTGCCACCGCTCACCGCCCGAGCGGTGCGCGGCTGGTGCGCTCCATGACTGTGTCCAACCTGAACCCAAACAACCAAAGATGGTGGGATCGTGAAACTCGAACTGCGGGGAATCTCCAAGGCCTTCGGTTCCTTCTATGCCAACAAGGGCATAGACCTGGTGGTCGATGACGGGCAAATCCACTGCCTGCTCGGCGAGAACGGCGCCGGCAAATCCACACTGATGAACGTGCTCTACGGGCTCTACGAGCCCACCGAGGGGCAGATCCTGGTCGACGACCAGCCGGTGGAGTTCAGCGGCCCGGGCGACGCGATGGCCGCGGGCATCGGCATGGTGCACCAGCACTTCATGCTGATCCCGGTCTTCACCGTGGCCGAGAACGTGGCGCTGGGTTCGGAGGCCACCAAGGCCGCCGGCGTGCTGGACCTGGATGTCACCCGGGCCAAGATCCGGGAGATTTCCGAACGCTATGGCTTCCACGTGGATCCGGACGCGCTGGTGGAGGACCTGCCGGTGGGTGTGCAGCAGCGCGTGGAAATCATCAAGGCGCTGGTGCGCGAGGCCAAGGTGCTGATCCTGGATGAGCCCACCGCGGTGCTCACCCCGCAGGAAACCGACGAGCTGCTGGAGATCATGCGCCAGCTCAAGGCCAACGGCACCTCGATCGTGTTCATTTCCCACAAGCTGCGCGAGGTCAAGGCGGTCTCCGATGTGATCACCGTGATCCGCCGCGGCGAGGTCGTGGGCAGTGTCGAACCGGACACCGACACCACCGAACTGGCCAACCTGATGGTGGGGCGCTCGGTGCAGCTGACCCTGCAGAAGGAGCCGGCGGTGCCCGGGGAGGCGACCTTCCAGGTGCGCGACCTGTCGGTCGTCGACGAGGCCGGCACCACGACCCTGGACCAGGTGTCCTTCGACATCCGCCAGGGCGAGATCCTGGCTGTGGCCGGCGTGCAGGGCAACGGCCAGACCGAACTGACCGAGGCGATCCTGGGCACCCAGGCGGTCACCGGCGGCTCGGTGAAGCTGCAGGGCAAGGAGCTGATCGGCCAGAGCGTGAAGCAGGTGCTGCGCTCTGGGGTCGGCTTCGTGCCCGAGGACCGTTCCGTGCACGGGCTGGTCGCCGAGTTCTCCATCGAGGAGAACCTGGTGCTGGACCTGTACGACCGTGCCCCCTTCGCCAAGGGGGTGTCGATGAACCTGGGCGAGCTGCGGCGCAATGCCGCCAAGCAGATCCAGGACTTCGACGTGCGCACCGACAACCAGCTGAACCCGGCCTCCAGCCTCTCGGGAGGCAACCAGCAGAAGGTGGTGATGGCGCGCGAGCTTTCCCGCCCGCTGAAGCTGTTCATCGCCTCGCAGCCCACCCGCGGCGTGGATGTGGGCTCGATCGAATTCCTGCACCGGCGGATCGTGGCCGAACGCGACGCCGGCACCCCGGTGATGATCGTGTCCACCGAGCTGGATGAGGTGATGGAGCTGGCCGATCGGATCGCGGTGCTCTACAAGGGCCGGGTCAACGGGATCGTGCCGGCCGGAACCCCACGCGAGGTGCTGGGACTGATGATGGCCGGGGTATCGGCCGAGGAAGCCATGGCGCAACACCAGGCGGAAGGAGAAGGCCAGTGAGCCAGACCAAGACCGTGCAGCCGCCCAACGGCGGCGCCGCGCAGCAGGGCAACGACCTGTTCCGCAAGATCACCCAGGGCCCGGGCATGGTCTCGGTGCTGGGAGTGATCGTGGCCCTGGTGATCGGCGGGCTGCTGATTGCCGTGACCGACGAGAAGGTCATCAAGACCGCCGGGTACTTCTTCGCCCGGCCCACCGACTTCCTCTCCGCGCTGTGGCACGCGGGCACCGAATCCTATGTGGCGCTGTTCAACGGCTCGATCTACAACTCGGCGCGCGGCTTCGCCCCGTTCCTGGAGACGTTGACCGTCTCCACGCCGCTGATCTGTGCCGGGCTGGGCGTGGCGCTGGCCTTCCGGGCCGGGCTGTTCAACATCGGCGCGCAGGGGCAGATCATCATCGGCGCGACGATGGCCGCCTACGCCGGGTTCGCCTGGCACCTGCCGATCGTGCTGCACCTGCTGGTCGTGATCATCTTCGGCCTGCTCGGCGGCGCGATCTGGGGCGGGCTGGTGGGCGTGCTCAAGGCCCGCACCGGCGCGCACGAGGTGATCTTGACGATCATGTTCAACTATGTGGCGCTGTACCTGCTGGACTACCTGATGAACACCGCGGCGTTCCGCCGCCCCAGAGGCACCAACCCGATCTCCCCGGTGCTTGATTCCACCGCCGTCTTCCCGGCGCTGCCCGGTTCCCGGCTGCACCTGGGGTTCCTGATGGCGATCGCGCTGACCATTTTCGTGGCCTGGCTGCTCAAGCGCTCCACGCTGGGCTTTGAGCTGCGCGCGGTGGGGCACAACCCGGCCGCCGCGCAGACCGCCGGGGTGAACGTTGCCCGCGCGACCATGCTGGCGATGGCGTTGGCCGGGGCGCTGGCCGGGGCCGCGGGCGTGGCGCAGGTGGCGGGCACCGAGAAGGTGCTCACCGCCGGGATCGCCGGGTCGCTGGGTTTTGACGCGATCACCGTGGCGCTGCTGGGCCGCTCCACCCCGTGGGGCACGTTCTTTGCCGGGCTGCTCTTTGGCGCCTTCCGCGCCGGCGCGGTGAACATGCAGATCTCCACCGGCACCCCGATCGACATCGTGCTGGTGGTCCAGTCCCTGATCGTGCTGTTCATTGCGGCCCCGCCGCTGGTGAAGGCGATCTTCGGCCTGAACAAGAAGAAGCGCGCGCGTGCCGCGTCCTCCAAGCGTCCCGTTTCGACTAAGGCTGGTGCCTGATGACCGCACAGACTTTGCCTACCTCCGTGCTGCCCACCCGTTCGGCGGTGCCGATCAAGACCCCGGTGTTCCTGTCGGTGATTGCCGTGCTGGTGCTGGTGGGTTTTGGCCTGCTGGGCAGCAGCGAGGCCGCGCACTTCCGCCTCTCCAGCGCCGGGGACGCGTTCGAACTGCCCACCCTGGTCTTCCCGGGCCAGGCCACGAACCTGGTGATCGGCGTGCTGCTGGCGGCCGGCGCGGTCTACTCCTGGGTGCGGCGCAGGCAGGGGCTGGCCACCGAACGCTGGATCGTGATCGTCTTCGCGGTCCTGTTCGTGCTCTCGTTCCTGATCTGGGTGGTCTCCGGGGCTAACGTGACCACCATTTCGCTGGCCTCCCTGCTGGCCGGGGCCGTGGTGCTGGCCGTGCCGCTGGTGTTCGGTTCGCTGTCCGGGGTGCTGTGCGAGCGGTCGGGCGTGGTGAACATCGCCATTGAGGGCCAGCTGCTGGCCGGCGCCTTCACCGCCGCGATCGTGGCCTCCACCACCGGCAACGTGTTCGCCGGGCTGGTTGCCGCCGGTGTGGCCGGGGCCCTGGTCTCACTGATCCTGGCGCTGTTCTCCATCAAGTACCTGGTCAACCAGATCATCGTCGGCGTGGTGCTGAACGTGCTGGTCTCCGGGGTGACCGGGTTCCTGTTCACCACGGTGATGCAGCGCGACCCGGAACTGTTCAACTCGCCCGGGCGCCTGCCGATCATCGAGATTCCCGGGCTGAGCGCCATCCCGGTCATCGGTCCGATCCTGTTCAAGCAGTCCGTGGTCGGCTACCTGATGTACATTGCGGTGTTCCTGGTCTGGTTCGGGCTGTACAAGACCCGCTGGGGCCTGCGTGTGCGGGCGGTGGGCGAGCATCCCAAGGCCGCGGACACCCTGGGCATCAAGGTCAACGTGATGCGCTTTTGGAACGTCACCCTGGGCGGGATCGTGGCCGGCATCGGCGGCTCCTTCTTCACCCTGGTGGCCATCGACTCCTTCACCAAGGAGATCTCCGGCGGGCGCGGCTTCATCGCCCTGGCCGCGGTGATCTTCGGGCGCTGGAACCCGATCGGCGCGTTCATGGCGGCCCTGCTGTTCGGCTTCGCCGACAACCTGCAGGTGACCCTGACGATCATCGGCACCCCGGTGCCCAGCCAGTTCATGGCGATGATGCCCTATCTGGTGACCATCTTCGCCGTGGCCGGACTGGTGGGCCGCTCCCGCGGCCCGGCCGCGGTGGGCGAACCGTACACGAAGGAGTAGCCGTGCCGTCACAGCCCCGCGCGCAGGAAGATCCTGCGCAGATCCCGGTGCCCGAGGGCGGGCAGGAAGAGCGGATCTGGTCGCGGCTGCACGCCGCGGCCACCGCGGCCCTGGACAACGCCTATGTGCCGTACTCCAATTTCCAGGTCGGGGCCGCGGCCCTGAGCAGCGACGGGCGCCTGGTCTCCGGGTGCAACATCGAAAACGCGGCCTACGGGGTGACCCTGTGCGCCGAATGCTCGATGCTCGGCCAGCTGTTCGCCACCGGCGGCGGAACCCTGGCCCACTTCCTGTGCCTGGGCCGCCCCGTCGGCGGGCAGGCGGAGCTGATCACCCCGTGCGGGCGCTGCCGGCAGCTGCTCTACGAGCACCGCGGCAACCCGCTGCGGATCAAGACCGCCCGCGGGGTGTGCAGCATCGACGAACTGCTGCCCGACGCGTTCGGGCCGCAGAACCTGGAACGCACCGGACACCGCGAACCCGCCGGGCCGGGCCCGGCAGGAACCGGGGCGCGGACACTACCTGAGACGCCTGCGCGGCAGAGCGCGCAGCAGGAGGAGGAGCAAGATGGCAATGGAGGCCTTTGACGCGGTTGAGGTGATCCGCACCAAACGCGACGGCGGGCGGCTGAGCCCGCAGATGATCGACTGGACCATCGACGCCTACACCCGCGGGGTGATCGCCGAGGAGCAGATGGCGGCGCTGAACATGGCGATCTTCCTGAACGGGATGGACCGGGCGGAAATCGCGCGCTGGACCACCGCGATGATCAACTCCGGACAGCGCATGGACTTCTCCACGCTCACCGACGCCTCCGGGCGGCGCCTGGCGACCACCGACAAGCACTCCACCGGCGGGGTGGGGGACAAGATCACCCTGCCGCTGGCGCCCCTGGTGGCGGTGTTCGGGGTGGCGGTCCCGCAGCTGTCCGGGCGCGGGCTGGGGCACACCGGAGGCACCCTGGACAAGCTCGAGTCCATTCCCGGATGGCGGGCCAACCTGAGCAATGAGCAGATGTTCGCCCAGCTATCCGAGGTCGGCGCCGTGATCTGCGCGGCCGGGGCGGGGCTGGCGCCGGCGGACAAGAAGCTCTATGCACTGCGCGATGTCACCGGCACCGTGGAGGCCATCCCGCTGATCGCCTCCTCCATCATGAGCAAGAAGATCGCCGAGGGCACCGGCACCCTGGTGCTGGATGTGAAGGTCGGCTCCGGGGCGTTCATGAAGGACGAGGCCAGCGCGCGCGAACTGGCCACCACCATGGTCAACCTGGGCGCGGACGCGTCGGTGAACACCGTGGCGCTGCTGACCAACATGGACACCCCGCTGGGGCTGAGCGCCGGCAACGCGATCGAGGTCGCCGAATCGGTGCAGGTCCTGGCCGGCGGCGGCCCGCAGGACGTGGTTGAGCTGACCGTGGCCCTGGCCGAGGAAATGCTGGCCGGGGCCGGGGTGCGCGATGTGGACGTGCGCGCGGCGCTGAACGACGGGCGGGCGATGGACAAGTGGCGGGCCATGATTTCCGCCCAGGGCGGGGACCCGGACGCGCCGCTGCCGCAGGCGAAGGAATCGCACACGATCTACGCCCCGGCCGAGGGCAGCGTGCTGCGCCTGGACGCGATGGACATCGGCCTGGCCGCCTGGACGCTGGGCGCCGGGCGGGCCCGCAAGGAGGATGCGGTGCAGGCCGGGGCCGGGGTGCAGCTGCACGTCAAGCCCGGGGCCCTGGTGCGCCGCGGGCAGCCGATCGCCACCCTGCTGACTGACACCCCCCAAAAGATCGAGCGCGCCGCCGCGCTGGTGGAACGCTCCCTGGTGCTCGGGGCCGAATCCGACCGGGCCGACACCCGGCTGATCATCGAGCGCATCACCGCCAGCTAGCGGGGTGAAACCCAGCCGCTGCACGGCCACGGGCCGCCTGCCTCCACCACCGGTGGGAGCCGGCGGCCCGTGGCGTATGCCGCGCCGGATCGGTCCACGGCCTTGCCCTGGTGCAGGTGCGCAGTGCCGGTCAATCCGCTGGTGCGGCGGAACTTCTGCCCGGCGCGGTTCGTTGTGCCAAAGAGGGATTCTCCTGGCGCAACGGCCTCAACCCACGGGTGGAGACCGGACCGGCGCAGATCATCACTTTCGGGGGTGTGCGTGCCCGGCCCGGTGGGAGACAATGGAAGGCAGAAGCCCGGGGGACGGCTCCGGGCAGCGAGGAAGCGACGTACGCACCCATGGAAATGGTCAATGAGGCAATCATGCAGGCCGCCAGCGCCTGGTGGGTTTTGCCGTTGCTGTTTGCCTTCTGCCTGATCGACGGCGTGTTCCCGGTCGTTCCCTCGGAAACCTTCCTGGTGTCGCTGGCCGCGGTCGGCTTCGGCAGCGGCAGCCCCAACCTGCTGCTGATTTTTTTGATCGGGGTGGCCGGCGCCATCATCGGCGACCAGATCACCTTCCGGATTGGACGCAGCATCGGCTACCGGCAGTTCGCGTGGATGCGCTCGGGCCGGGCCAAGAAGGTGCTGGACTTCGCGGCCCGCAAACTGGAAACCTCCGGTGCGCTGCTGATCTTCACCGCCCGCTACATCCCGCTGGGGCGCGTGGCGGTGAACCTGACCGCCGGGGCGACCGGCTACTCCTACCAGCGTTTCACGTTCTTCGACGTCATCGGGTGCATCACCTGGGGCGGCTACTCGGTGGGGATCGGCGCGGTCGCCGGAAACTGGCTGTCTGACAACAAGCTGCTGGGCGTGGTGCTCTCGGTGGCGATCGCCCTGGTGCTGGGGTTCATCATCGACCGGATCGTGAACAAGATCCTGGAGGCGGTGCACCGCAAGCGACTGCGGCGGCTGCAGGCCGAGCGCGGCGGCGCGGAGGGAAAAGCCCGTGAAACCGTCCCGCCCGGTGAGCTGGACGCGAATTAACCCGCAGCACCAATAACCGCCCCCAAGATGTGTCCTTTTCTTCAGCCGTGGTGGCTATCTGTCCGGCCCAAATGCGGCTAGGCTCGACACTGTGACTGAAGAACTGATTCATCTTGCCTATGATCCCGAATTCGACTTCCGCGATCTGCCCAAAATCTCCCTGCACGACCACCTGGACGGTGGGCTGCGCCCGCAGACCATCATCGAACTGGCAGCCGAGGTGGGCCACACCCTGCCCGCGGACGACGCCGAATCACTGGGCGAATGGTTCCGTGAGTCCGCCGACTCCGGGTCGCTGCCGCGCTACCTGGAAACCTTTGAGCACACCATCGCGGTGATGCAGACCAAGGGCGCCCTCAAGCGGGTGGCCAGCGAGTTCGTGGAGGACCTGGTCGCCGACGGGGTCATCTACGGTGAGGTGCGCTGGGCGCCGGAACAGCACCTGGCCAAGGGGCTGAGCCTGGACGAGGCCGTGGAGGCGGTGCAGGCGGGCCTGGACGAGGCCGTGGAGCGGCTGACCGAGGAAGGCCACCTGATCCAGGTGGGCCAGCTGGTCACCGCGATGCGCCACGCCGATCGCGGCAAGGAGATCGCCGAGCTGGCGCTGCGCCACCGCGGCGACGGGGTGGTCGGCTTCGACATCGCCGGCGCCGAGGAGGGCTTCCCGCCCTCGCGCATGGCCGAGGCGTTCGACCTGCTGGCCGAGAACTTCTTCCCCACCACCGTGCACGCCGGTGAGGCGGCCGGGATCGACTCCATCAAGGAGGCCATCCTGATCGGCCGCGCCCAGCGCCTGGGCCACGGGGTGCGCATCGCCGAGGACATCACCATCGAATTCGGTGGGGTGGACGATGAAGGCGAGCAGGTGGGGGAGGACACCGGCCTGGTTTCGCTGGGCCAGGTCGCCAACTGGGTGCGTGAACGCGGCATTCCGCTGGAAATCTGCCCGTCCTCGAACCTGCAGACCGGGGCGAGCGCCGGATTTGGCCAGGGCATCGAGAACCATCCGATCGACCTGCTGGTGCAGACCGGGTTCAACGTGACCATCTCCCCGGACAACCGGCTGATGAGCGGCACCACGCTTTCGGACGAGTACGAGCTGCTGGTGGAGGCGTTCGACTACGACCTGGAAGACCTGCTGGATCTGACCCTGAACGCCGCCGAGGCCGCCTTCGTGCCGCTGGAGGTGCGCGAGATGATGGTCGAGTACATCAACGACGCCTACGCGGACCTGCTGGACGACGAAGATGATGACTTCGACGATGAGTACGACGAAGACGACTTCGACGAGGACGATGAGGACTAAGCATCCACCTCAGCCATCCACCGCGGGTGGCTGAAACACGCACCGCGGGCCGGTGCCGGGTAATCCACGTGATTGCCCGGCGCCGGCCCGCCGTGCTTGGCAGCGGGGAGCGGTGAAAGGCATGGGGGAGCAATACGCGGCCCGGCTCGTCGACCTCTACGACGCGGACAATCCCGACGGGCCGGATCATGACTACTACCGGGAGCTGGCTGCACGTCATGCGGCCAGCAGCATCCTGGATCTGGGGTGCGGCACCGGAATCCTGACCGTCACCTTCGCCGGGCCGGGCCGGCAGGTCACCGGAGTGGACCCCTCCGCCGCGATGCTCGACTACGCCCGCCGCCGTCCCGGCGCCCAGGCGGTGCGCTGGGTCCACGGCGACAGCCCACTGCTGCCGGATGGACCCTACGACCTCATGGTGATGACGGGCAACGTTGCCCAGCACATTGCCGATCCACAGTGGCAGCGGACCCTGTCCGACCTGCGCGCCCGGGCGGCTGCCGGGGCGGTGCTGGCCTTCGAATCCCGGAACCCCGCGGCGCGGGCCTGGGAAACCTGGGGACAGGAGGAACCCGAAATCAGGCACACCCCGCACGGACCGCTGGCGGAACGGTGCACTGTCACCGAACAAGGCCACGGGCGGGTCCTGCTGCGATTCGACAACCACTTTCTGGCCACCGGGGAGAGGATCGGGCAGGAAACGCTGCTGACCTTCCGCGACCGGTCCACCCTGGCACGGCAACTGCACGCGGCGGGGTTCAAGGTCAGCGCGGTATGGGGCACCTGGCGGCGCACGCCCTTCCGGGGACACGAGCCGATCATGGTGTTCGAGGCGCGGGCGTGGGACTAGGCAACAGCACACTGACGGCGGCACCTTAGCTGAAGGTGCCGCCCCGGAGTGCTGGTGTTTACTGGAACGCTAGAACGGGTACTTCTTGGCGGTGCCCTGCACGCCGATCCAGTGGTCGGTGGTGAACTCCTCGATCGCCCACTCGCCGTTGAAGCGCCCCAGCCCGGAGTTCTTCTCCCCGCCGAACATCACGTGCGGTTCATCGTTGGCGGTGATGTCGTTGATGTGCGTCATCCCGGCCTGGATGCCGCGGGCAAAACGCACCCCGCGCTCGATGTCGCTGGTGAACACGGCCGAGGAGAGCCCGAACTCGGTGTCGTTGGCCAGGCGCAGCGCCTCGGCCTCATCCGCCGCCCGGGTAATGCCGGCCACCGGCCCGAAGATCTCCTCGCGGAACAGCTCCATTTCCGAGGTCACCTCCGCGAAGACGTGTGGGGCGATGACCCGCCCGGTGATCGGGCCGGCCACCACCGGCCGGGCGCCCTGCTCGCGGGCGGTGTCGATCTTGCCGCGCAGGCCGGCCAGCTGCGAGTCGTTGATGATCGGCCCGACCAGGGTGGCCGGGTCGGCCGCGTCCCCGTACTTCAGTTCCTTGACCTGGGCGGCGAAGCGTTCGACGAACTCATCGTAGACGGCGTCCTCGACAATGATCCGGTTGATCGCCATGCAGATCTGGCCCTGGTGCAGGAACTTGCCCAGCGCCGCGGCCTTCACCGCCTGGTCCAGGTCCGCGTCGGAGAGCACCACGAACGGGGCGTTGCCGCCCAGTTCCAGCGAGACCCGCTTCATGCGCTCGCCGGTGATCGCCAGCTTGCCCACGTTCTGGCCCACCGGGGTGGAACCGGTGAAGGAGACCAGGGAGGGGGTGGGGTGGGTGACCACATGATCCCCGATCTCCGAGCCGGAACCGATCACGGTGTTCAGCGCCCCGGGCGCCAGCCCGGCCTGTTCAAACGCCTTGGCCAACACCAGGGCACCGGTCAACGGGGTGTCCGAGGCCGGCTTGAGCACCACCGTGTTGCCCAGCGCCAGGGCCGGGGCCACCGAGCGCGCCGAAAGCAGCAGCGGGAAATTCCAGGGGCTGATTACCGCCACCACCCCGACCGGTTCGCGGTAGACGCGGTTTTCCTTGCCCGGGGCGTTGGAGGGCAGGATCTTGCCGTGCACGCGGGTGGGGAAGGTGGCCGCCTCCCGGATCGCGGCGATCGTGCCGGACAGTTCGATGTTCGCCTTCAGGTGGCTGGAGCCGGATTCGGCGACCAGCAGCTGCAGCACCTGCTCGAAGTGCTCCTGCAGGTAGTCCGCCGCCTTGCCCAGCACGGCGCTGCGCTTGGCCGGAGGCAGGCTGGCCCAGCCCGGCTGGGCGTCGGCGGCCGCCTGGTAGGCCGCATCCACATCGGCCGTGGAGGCCTGGCGGATCTCGGCCAGCAGGGTGTCGTCAAAGGGGTTGGTGGTGCGCAGCGTGCGCTGGGAGGTGCCTTCGCGCCACTGCCCGCCGATGAACAGTTCACTGGGCAGCTGATCGAGAAACTGGGGGCTGGTGAGGGTGTGCGGCTCGGTCATGGCAGGTCCTTTCGCAGGTTCCCGGATGGTGGGCGGGTCCCGGCAGGGCATTGCCCCTGTGCAGCGGCACGGGGGCGCTACGCGCGTTCCGGGGCCGGGGAGGACGCCCAGCGTGCTCGCTGCGACGCCCATCACCCCCAGCGTAGGCCACCGGGTGGGGCCAGCAGCGCGGGTTGCGGGGATTAGCATGGTTTTCATGGCTGAAACCGAGACCGAGCAACTGCTGGAGACCATCGGGATCCTGCGCACCCACTGCGCCTGGACGCGGGCGCTGACCCACCAGTCGCTGCGCACCTACCTGGTGGAGGAGGCCTATGAGGTGATCGACGCGATCGGCGCCGGCAACCCGCAGGAGCTGCGCGACGAACTGGGGGACCTGCTGCTGCAGATCGTGCTGCACGCCCAGATCGCCAGCGAGGCCGGACAGTTCGGCTTCGACGACGTGGCCTACGGGCTGCGCCAGAAGATGCTGCGCCGCAACCGGCACATCTTCGACGAGCACGGGCAGCTGCGCGGGGACATCACCCAGGATGTGGCCACCATCATCGAGACCTGGGATGCGGCCAAGGCGGAGGAACAGCGCGGGCGCCGGCCCCGGGCCGGGCTGCCTGCCGGGCTGCCGGCCCTGACCCTGTCCCAGAAGCTGCTTTCCCGCCAGGCCCGCGCCGGGCGGCCGGTGGCGCCCGAGCACCGCGGCGGGGGAGCGCTGGCTGCGGCGGTGAACGACGAGCAGCAGCTCGCCGCGGCCCTGATGGGGCTCACCGCTCGGGCCAGCGAACTGGGCCTGGACGCGGAGGCGGTGCTGCGCGACGCGCTGACGGCCCGCTATGCCCAGCCCGGTGATGACACATCGTCGCCGGAAACCCCGGGTAAGCGCTAGGCTAGGAACCAGGCAACGGTGCCAACGGTCAATCTGGACCGCTGGATTGACTTGCCCCTCGACCACCCCTTTATACAAGGAGTCCAAACTCATGGCATTGATTGACGCCATCCACGCGCGTGAAATCCTTGATTCCCGCGGCAACCCGACCGTTGAGGTCGAAGTCCTGCTCACCGACGGCTCCCACGGCCGCGCGGCTGTTCCCTCGGGCGCCTCCACCGGGCAGTTCGAGGCCGCGGAGCGCCGCGACGGAGACAAGAAGCGCTACCAGGGCAAGGGCGTGCTCGGTGCCGTTGAGGCAGTGATCGAAGAGATCGCCGGGGAACTGGAAGGCATGGATGCCACCGACCAGCGTGCCATCGACCAGGCCATGATCGACCTGGACGGCACCAGCAACAAGTCCAAGCTGGGCGCCAACGCCATCCTGGGCGTCTCCCTGGCCGTGGCCACCGCCGCCGCCACCAGCGCCAACCTGCCGCTGTTCAAGTACCTGGGCGGCCCGAACGCCCACGTGCTGCCGGTGCCGCTGATGAACATCCTCAACGGCGGCTCGCACGCCGACTCCGACGTGGACATCCAGGAGTTCATGATCGCCCCGATCGGCGCCGAGACCTTCTCCGAGGCCCTGCGCTGGGGTGTTGAGGTCTACCACAACCTCAAGTCCGTGCTGAAGGAAAAGGGCCTGTCCACCGGCCTGGGCGACGAGGGCGGCTTCGCCCCGAACCTGCCCAGCAACCGTGCCGCCCTGGAGCTGATCACCGAGGCGATCCAGCGGGCCGGCTACACCCCGGGCCAGGACATCGCCCTGGCGCTGGACGTGGCCTCCTCCGAGTTCTTCGAGAACGGCTCCTACCAGTTTGAGGGCCAGCAGCGTTCGGCCCAGCAGATGAGCGACTACTACGCCCAGCTGGTCGCCGACTTCCCGTTGGTCTCCATCGAGGACCCGCTGGATGAGAACGACTGGGAGGGCTGGAAGACCCTGACCGACGCGATCGGGGAGAAGGTGCAGCTGGTGGGCGATGACCTGTTCGTCACCAACCCGCAGCGCCTGGCCGAGGGCATCGAGAAGGACATCGCCAACTCGCTGCTGGTCAAGGTCAACCAGATCGGCACCCTGACCGAGACCCTCGCCGCTGTGTCCCTGGAGCAGACGAACGGCTACACCACGATGATCTCGCACCGTTCCGGCGAAA
>Ga0153920_1000517_pt1 | contig 16105 bp, 27 predicted proteins | sample TSNJ004MetaG_FD_104713 | JGI IMG/M metagenome (GOLD analysis project Ga0153920, IMG submission 104713) | Attine ant fungus gardens microbial communities from New Jersey, USA - TSNJ004 MetaG | ecosystem: Host-associated > Fungi > Mycelium > Unclassified | place: USA: New Jersey, Brendon T. Byrne...
ATTGTTATGCACTAGGTGAGGGGGAGTGTTAGTAAAATTGATTTATTCTCTTATTGGCTTACCTTAAGTAAGTGTTCTCCATTCCATTCACTCCACCTCCTGGAAACTATTTTATCTCATGTATATAATGTGCACCATCCAAGAATGCATATAGCATCACTTCTTTCTCTTACTATCATAAAACACTATATCTACAGGCTATTTAGGTAAGTAGCATGGTGTGATTCACCACTGCACTATGCTCTGTTGGCACCTTTCTACAGACAACACTGCTCACTGCTCCATAGACTATTATAGAAAGGAAACAAAGCATGCTAACTTCGACACAGTATCAACTCAATTCAGAATTGATAAAGGATCCAAGACAGGCCAAAGGCCCAAATGAAAACCTTGTTTGTCAAACAAGAGCTTGTTTATTACAAGAGGTTAGCTTGGCAGAACATTCTTTTGTTGTTTTCTTTGTCACTATTTATCTCCTTCTCACTGTTTCCACAGTTGACTTCCCTATAGTTTTAGACATCATTTGGCAAAAGGAATAACTCTTCTTCAAAAGAGAAGCATGCTGTGTAAATGATATGGACCTTCTAGTAATAACTCAAATAATTATATAGTGATCAAAAACTGTCTCTTTTCTAATGACAATTTGGTAGCATTTACTTGGTCAAACATTCTGCATTATTTTCAGACACTTGGTATGCCTTTCAATTTCTCTTCTCCCTTCCTTCTCATAGATTCAGACCAGAGGGGGAAAAACTGTATTAGGTGACACTCAATCTTTGGCAACCCAATGATAGCTAAATGCCCACCACAGATAAGCAAGAAGCAACCAGAGTGACCACATCAAGCATTGATAGCATTATTCCAATTACCACCCCACCATCTTCTCATCCGTTCCCCACCATGTTCTTCATAGTCTTGTCGAGTATATCCATGATGTTCCCCAGCTGAACTCAGTTTGTTCATACCATACCAGGCATTCATCGTCGGATTTTCCGCACACTTGATAGCTATAGGCATTTTGGGAGGCAGAACTGGTCTGAGGGTAACTTCAAGGCGGTCTGAGAGGCCCGGAAGTTGTGAGGGTCCACCAGTCAGGAAAATGTTCTGTGACAGGATCAAAGCTCTGATGATGAGAACGGCATGTCCCTAGAACTTACATTGACTAGGCGTCCTTTCTCAGCTTCGGTGAACCTCATAAGAACATTCTGTATTATTTCACCTAGACCAGCGGAGTCGACACCAGCTAGATTAGGGGAAAACCACGTCTCGCAGACCCGCCAACGTTCTGTTGTGAGATGAATGCGTGCATTGCCACGGAGGTCACCGTCCTCGTATACAGGTTTAAAGGCAGACAGGAGTGCAGAACGTTGGGAGCTAATTGCAGCATGCGTATGTTCAATTGTGAATGTGGGATCAAATTGCAATAGTTTTTGTTCAACAATCTTGAGTTGGTCAAAATCGTCTTCTTCATCTGAAGATACAGTCGTTGTGTTCTTCACCTATAAGAGAATACTCGTGTGCTAGATTGAGAGATCAAGGGCCGACTCACAATTTTGCGGTAGATAGCCCAATCAGCGTCATCTGCGCCGAACGTGTCCTCTCCTCCGCCCTTGCGTTTCTTTTTTGGCATGCGATCATCGTTAGCCAGATTGGCAATGTTTTTCATCCGCGCTTGAGAAGCGGCACTTTTTCGGTCGTTCAATGCCGCTTTACGTCGTGTGCGGTCTTTGATTCGCGTCATTAAGGACTACAAATTGCTTCAGACGGATGCGGTTGAGGGGGAGGGTTAAACAGACGGCATGCTCTTCCCATAATCGTCTTGACCAGCCTTTAAAATCATTTTCGCGTTCATCTTCTTCCCTCTTTTCCTCGCGTTCTTTCTCCTCGCGTTCCTTTTCTTTTTCCTTACGAGCGCGAACACGTGCCTCGTAACCTGCTTTAAGAAGCTTCTGTTTCTTCTTCTCTTTGAGGCCTTCCTCATCCAACTAGAGGGAGAATGTTTAGATAACAGTGGATAGGAAGCGTGTCCTACCTCGGCATCCGGGATATCAACTAGAGGGAATATCGGTTCTTCCTGTGTGCTGGTGAGCCAAGGTACAGTATGCGGCAATGCAGGGACACACAACTGGTTCATGAGATTCTATTATGCCTTGCTCCTTTTTCCGAGCTTTAGCAATGTGATTGTCAAGTTTTCTGATGGCCTGATCAAGTGCTGCATCAGAGTCAAAGCCTTCAGCTTGGAGCTTATTCTAGGCAAGGGGCTCAGCGTCGGAGATTGGAAAGAAAACAACGTACCGCCCATCCGCGCTTGGAATCTGAGCTCTTGCCTTCCCGCATAGCCGTCAAATGTTGCAGATCGCTCTCCTTTTGTTTTAGTTTTTCGGCCCTATTTTTTGCAGCCATCTCTTGCAGCTTCTTTCCTTGTTCTTTGCGTTTCTCAGCAATCCTGGCCAGTTCTTCCCCTGTCTTTTCTTCTTGGAGTGGAATTGCGAAAGGGAACTGAACAATGCACTCGGAGGCGCGAAGGGCGTTGGGATCTTGCAGGGAGCGGATGCAAGTGAGGTAGTTGGGTACGAAGGAGCATAATTCCTTGAGCATCCACTGCGAATGGACAGATCAGACTGAAATAAAGATACGGTAGAATAGACTTACGTTGGTTTGAGGTAGAGTCACACGTGTGGGGAAGTTGGGATATTTCAGTTGAATCAGTTTGAGGAGGTACTCAGAGGTCTGAGATGCTCCCCATGGAATCCTGGACAGGAAGATGAGGAGAGACAGACGACTGCGAAAGTGAAGAAATGGGACCTCTTTGCATGATTGAGAATCCCTTTACCGTTCAAGATAGGAATCACAGACGTGGAAGCGGTGTTGAAGGATACGACCAGCCCGTCCGCGGTGAAAGGCACGGCCGAAGCATTGTCCTTGTAGAAGGACATGATGCCGTCTATGCAGTACGTAACTTCAGGGATGGAATATAGCTCGAAAAGTAGCTCGGATGTCACTAGGGAAAGGGGGACATAAGTACTGTGGGGTGGCAGAGGGAGACACATACGAGCACGGGAATGAAGGGGCGTGGCGACACGTTCAGTCATAAAGACACGATGGTCTACGGTGGGTGTATTAATCCCCAGCTGAAGGAAGGCATAATCGAGGGCGTTTTCCTAGTCAACAATGAATCGAGAGACTGAGATGTAGGAGATCAAACAACATACTAACGCCTCGAAATTGAGGAGAACATCGCCCTCCCATGGAGATCTTGCTTGTCCCCTGGCCCCAGTTTCGCAGTCAACGGCTTCGCCGAAGAGCAAGAGAGATTTGTTGTTGCGGCGCTCCTTGTACTTGGCGACGACATTGGGAGCGGTCCTGGGCTCGTGGTGGGCGAAACCCCATCGAAATGTGGTTGAGCCGTTGTCAATGATAATGTCGTAGTCTGTTCCCGGATAGTGAAGTGGCGGGGGAGGGGGGGAGGGGGGGAGGGGGGGAGGGACGGTGTATATGGACTGAGTGACCATTGTCAGAATGTTTGTGATGTTGGATATAGACAAACACTTGACTTGGTTTGTTTTATTTTATTTCATTTCACTTGAGAGTTCGTCATGGCAGACCTCACAGCTCTCCTCAACAACTCAAAGTCCCTCATCTCCCATCTCCCAAAGTCTGACTTGCCCTCTGTCAGTCTTTCTCTCGACCAGATCGAGGCTCAGTCCCGTCGTCTCGTGTCGCGCCAGCCAGCATCGTCCACAGATGCAGACCGGGGGTGTGTATTCTTTGTTCTTCCATCTCCCTATCCCATTTCACAACAAATTTCCAGCAATTACCTTCTTGCAAGAGCCCACATCGATGCTCCTGCGCTCTCCAGCTCCATCGCTCACCTGAACACCACAACAACATTCACGCCACTACAGGCCCTTCAGGACACCGATGTCGCGGGTTATCTGCGTCATGCCCACGAACAGAACCTCATTTCTACTATAGAAGAGGGCAGAAAGGAAACACAGGACGACTTCTACCGTGTGCTCGAGGAACGCAGTCAAAAAGATTGGGAGGCCAAGAAGAAGCGCGTCTTTGAAGAGCTGGGAGCTCGTGTGGGTGGCACTAACATGGGTGCTGTAGAACTCAGGAAGAGTGCTCATGGAAAGAATAGTCTCCTCGTAAGCTCACCTTTCTTGCTGTTGCTCATGGGCTGACCCAAGTCTCCAGGGAGTAAGCGTGTCTCGGGCACCTGTCATATCGCCCCAGATGCAGAATAAGATGGTGGTCTACAAACGCATCGTAACAGACTTGAACACTGCTCGTCTCAAGGGAACATCCTACCCCATCCTTCACTCTCTCATCGATGCTTCTGTCTCTCTCTCTGACGTGCGTGCTATGCCTCGTTTCATCTCACTTATTTATCCAACACAAACACCAACAGCCTCGTGGACACGAAACTACTCAAGCTCTTCATATCCTGGCAAAAATTACTGATGAACCCCAGCCGATTGAAGATGCAGGAGAAAGTATCATCAATGCACCACCCTTCGAACGCAAATATGCCCGAGCTCACCTTGGAGACCAAGATTCTCGCGATGCCGCAACGCTGAGGAAACAAATCGCGCGTGGTGCCAGAGAGGCGCTGGAAGAGCAGTACTGGGATATTTTGGATACGACCGTGCAGACTAGACAGACCGAAGCAAAATTGGGAGGCGATCCCGGTATCTGTAATAGGGTTAGGGCTTTTCTAGCAGTCAGGTTTTATAGCAATGGCGAGTGGGAAGACAGAATTGAGGTACGTTTCATCTATGTTATTATCCTGAAGTCAAGAGTCTGATACTCTATAGTTGGTGGGAGGTCAACCCATGTGGGCTAAGCTTTTCTTTTTGGTACGGACGGGCCACACCCACGAAGCTCTGCAAGAGGCAATACAAAATCAAGGAGCCATTGGGCGCAAGGAAGTCAACTTCATCAACTATTTCAAAACTTGGATTGAGTCTCCTGAGCGAAAGCTCTCAAAAGCTCAACGAAGTCATCTTCAGGTTGTATACAATGCACATATGTTGCATTCCTCGGTCGTCGATCCGTACAAAATCGCCCTGTACAAGCTGATGGGCAAGATTGAGCCTTCAAGGAGGAATGTCCCAAATGTTACGACGACAGCAGAGGATTGGTTATGGTTCCAGTTGATGATGGTTTGTTGTCTGGCCTGTTTCTCCGGGTTGTAGCTCATCGAGGGATAGATCGATGAAGATGAAGATGGTGGTCTTCGCATCTTGGGTGAAGTCCTGCTTAATTACGGTGAACGTCACTTTGATGGTGCCCCGGGTCAACGTGGTAGGCGAATGTGGCCTATCGTGTTGCTCATCTGCGGACAATTTGAGCGGGTAAGGAAAACTAGATCTCAAGTGACTTTATCTGATCATGTGTCCAGGCCGTTGCTGCGCTTTGGGAGAATAGCGAAACAGAAATCGAGGCCATTCATCTGGCTATCGCTTTGGCTTACTACGGTCTCCTACGTGTGCCTCCACGTTCCGAAACTTCAGACGTCACTCCTCGTAAGCCGGATTACCTGTCCGTGTTTCCGTTCTGATTCGTTTTCGTAGTCTCCTTCTCCTCAGGTTCACCTCCTGCTCTGAGCCTTTCAACCCTGGTGTGGCGATATGTCCGCCAGTTCGTCAAGTTGGACGCTAAAGAAGCATTGCAATACGTGTATACTGTTTGCCTCTCAGCGGATCAAGGGGATGTTGGCAAAGAACAAGTTGAGATCGCCTGGGAGCTTGTGAGAAGAATTCTTGTGCTTGCCGACAGTGGACCAGTATGGGAAGAGCTTGTTGGCGGCTTCCGCGGAGACGGCTCGCGATTTGTACGCATTGAAACCGGTCCTATGAAGGATGCATGCTGATTTCTTATATCCAGAGCGGATTGATCGAACAAAATGCAAGACTGCTTCGTCTCACGGAAGTTCAACAATATAATGAGCACATTCTCCTTCGTGCCGCACGCCGATCAGAGGAAAATGACCGTATCTCGGAGGCTATCAAGCTCTTTAACCTTGCGGGTGATTATGCAACCGTTGTATCATGCCTTGCCATTGCCCTAGGGAACATACTCGCCAATTCGGGGCCAGATGAAAAAGCACATGATATTCAACGAACAGCGAAAGAGATTCTGCACCACTATGAACGTACAAACAAAGTCGTTGGTAAAAATTATAATGCTGCATCCAACTTACTCAAGATACGTGAGGCAATGGAAGCCAAGGAGAATGGAGATCTAGAAATTGCACTGGAGTTGTTGGAGAACACGAATTTGGTGCCATTGGCTGAAGATACAATGAAAATCGCAAAGAAGGTGGAGGAATTCAAGGACTTGCATGAGAGCGTGCAACGAAATTTGCCGGTGTATTTGTTGTTGACGATGCGCACGCTAGCAGAAGTATACCACAAGGTGAAGAACTCGGCGGTGGCGGATGCGACGAAACAGAAGGTATGTATTTCGTGGTTCTAAGACAGACAAAAGTGTTAACCATGATATAGACAATTGCTTCCATTCGCAAAAAGTCGAGGTCGGTAATGGTATTCGCGGGATTACTCAAGTATCGCATGTCACCCGATGTGTACTCAAATCTTGCGCGACTGGATGTGGAGATTGCGCTCTGAGACTTTGTTTAATACCCACTATTAGAATATGCAAATCCTATTGCTGCGTAGATACGAAATCTTCGACTTGTTCCTCGTCGCTATCACCAATATCGTGGTCCTCGGTCTCGTTTGTGTTTGGTTGTGCCATTTGTGTTTGGCGATGACACTGGAGAATGTCAGCGTGTTTGCACCAGAAAAAGGACCAGACCTACATGGTATATTGCTGTCCAGTAACCAGACCAATAGCTAGTTTGTACTGCGCGTTCAAAAGCTTTATCCTGGGAGATGGGCAGCTGAGACGTGTGGGCTAGCCCAGGGACTTGTTGCTCAGCCATGTCGAGAGCGGCAGACAAGCTCGCGTCATGGGTTGGGACAAAAGAGGCAAAGTCGATAGGTTGAGAGCCAGCTTCGTCCGGCTGTGGATGGTCAACATGTTCAGACTTTTTGAGTGGATTTTTCGGAGGAATGTTGTACCAGCTATGGTGAATGTTGGAAAGGAGAATAAAAAAAAGAGAGAGAGAGAAAAACGGACAGGGGGGATTTATGAAGTGGTTCGTTTTTCCAGGCTTTGTCTGGACCGTGGTATGCCTCATATTCCTCCATGGCAGCGTTCCATGCTTCAACGAGTGCAGAGTCGTCCCAGATTTCTTCATGTGTGAGCTCTCGGCTTTGTGTTGTGTCATCCAAGGCTTCGTCTTCCTCTGCTGGTTGAGGTGGCGCAGATCGCTTGTTGCGTCTGCGCTTTTTGGTTGGAACCACATAGGGAGCGGTTATGTCGTCGTAAGAGACGAGAGAACGGGAAGTCATGATGTTGCAAGGCAGATTTTCCAAATAATATATGTGACAAGAAAATACATATACAATAGATAATGTGCTCCGGATATCCCACAGTGATCACCAGTCCTCTGTATCGGTCCAGCCACCCCTGTCGCGATTTTGGCCAGAACTGCCGAGTTTTGGCTTTGAGCGAGCCTTGCGACCGCCGAGCTCCTTGTACCTCTGACGCATGTCGAGTTTTGAGGACTGGGAGACGGCCTGAGCCTCCATGCGCCACTGATGCTCTCTGATTTCACGAGGTGTCTGATATCCAGAGTTGTAGGCTGACGAAGAACGAGAAAAGGGCGTGGACGGTGGCGAACGCTCGCGGAGGGATTTGAGATGGATAACACGCTGTCCAACTGAGAGTCAGTAAGCTGCTTTCTGGTTTCTAGATATGGCCTACCCAGTTTTGTTTCGACTCGCGCTTGGACCACTTTCCGGGCGGCAAGCTTGCGTCGTGGAAGTTTTCTCTGCGGTAGTGCTGGAACCAGACTATGGAGGGTGAGTGAGCTCTGGCTAGCGGCGGCTGGAGTGGGCAGATACCGTAGTTAATTGTCTGGCTGCGATTCCACTTTTTCGAGACGAGCGAGCACCCGGCGAGGTCTCGCAGAGAAAGACAAGTAAAGATGCGCTGCGAAATGTCTGTAGGCAGGGTTCGCAGAGGATCTGTGTGCTTGGCTTTTGCTGCTGCGCTCCTCAGTGCCGGCGACGGGGGTCTAGTGGTGCCCGGCGAGGCAACAGGGACGATGTCGTCGTCGCTGTCGTGGTGGACATTTGAACGGAGGAGATGGTAGAGAAGGCTCATTATAACTAGCTAGACGGTCGTAAACAAGGTCCATACGCCAGAAGCATACGACACTATTTCATTCGCCCCCAGCTTGCTTTCCCCGTACAGCCGGTCCACGAACGTTATCGGTACCTCGCCAACGCTGTACCCCAGCGCTCGAGCCCGCACCATCATCTCCATCTGGAACACATACCCCTTGGACACCGTCGAGCTCATAATCTGCCGCAACACCCCCGTCCGGTACAGTCTGCCGCAGTCAGTTTCAATCTCCGAACAAATCGGCACCTCGGCACTCACCTGAAGCTCCCTGTCACGTCACTCACGCCCGGATTCAGCACCGTCGCCGCCAGAAAATTGGCACCCCGCGAGACAAGCTTGCGGCGCAGATCCCATCCATACACTCCTCCAGCCTGAGCACCCTCCAGTGCTGGCTCAGCACTTGCCCTGTACCGCGTCCCCGTCACAATGTCCAGATTGTGCGCCTGTTGCTGCCGGATAAATTGCGGAATAAACCTGGGCTGCACATCCAGTCAGCCTCCCTTTCTCAGAAATTGTCAGACACTCACATGGTGCGAAAAGTCCGCGTCCATGATTATCACAAAATCTCCACTGACAAAGTTCAGTCCATGCATGTACGCCGTTCCCAATCCTAGTTTGCCTGCACGAGGTTTCAAAATCTGTCTTGTATATATATCTATAGCAAAAGTTTCAGTGCACGCTATCACTCACAATCCTGTCTTCTCCGTACACCCTCGCGAGCTGTCTCGCAATCTCTTGTGTCCCATCCGGACTCGCATCATCTACCACAATAATCTCCCAAGCTAGGCCACTTGTTCTCCGTCAGTCCGGGGGAGACCCGCAATGAGCTTATATACTTCTCATTGAACGTCTTGGCGAGTAGCCACACAATTATCGGCAGGTTTTTGCGTTCGTTGTACGTTGGAAGAATGACAGAGTACTTGTGAGTATCTGAACTGTTGAACTCGCCCTGCATGTTCAACGACACCGCGCTTTCAAACGGGTTCATGCAATAAATACGTCGTTTTGTGACGTGTCATTGACATCTTGTCACAATAGCACCTCTGATCCTGATCATGGCTTCGCCTCCTGTCATTCGTCTCGGGAACTCGTCTCCATCCTTAACCATGAAACTACAGACTCCTGCTATCGTAAAACTACAATCCCTTCTGCGCCAGTTCATCCGCATTTCGATATTTGATGGCCGCATCTTCATCGGCACTTTTACTGGAACTGATAAGCTACTTAACATCATCCTCACCAATGCCGAAGAGTACAGGTTGTCCCCGCTCTGCGTTTATCACTTTTTGAGTTGCTACTTATCCATCACTTCATAGAGTGCAGGGCCCCGGCGAGCCGCCAGATGCACGATATGTCAACCTTATCATGATTCCCTGGCGTCATATCTCCTCTGTCGAAGCTCCGGCTCGTTTGATACAGGGTGACCAGACACACTCTCCTGGCTCTTCTATATATTTCTAGTGCTCAGTCTTGAGCCGCTAGTTACTATCATCGTACACAAGCCCATTGGGACCCTGAAGCTCTTCAGTTACTGTGCTCAAACACATCCCTGATTACTAGTTGTAAACCCCAATCTCAGAAAATGGATACTGTAAACAAAAAAACTTAGGTCAGTGAGAAACATCCTGGGCCGTAGTTTGGTTTAATTTGTGCGAGAATATCTCTCGACACTGGTAATGTGTGACTTCACCACGAGGGGCATGCACAGCGATGACACTGTTCCCAATCCGTTTATGGCACTGTGGACATCTGTTTTCGATGAGCACCATCATCCCTGTATCGACCATACTCAACGTACATTCGACTATCAATCACCCTGACTTTCCTTCTTTGCAATGCCATCAACTTCCTCGCGACGGCATCATTTCTCGCCTTGCTGATGCATTTCACAACCTTCGTTCCAAAGACCGGTGCTCTCAGTACCTCCAGCAAGAACCCTTGGACATCGTTCGCATTCACAAAAGGTGGAAGCAAGTTGAGCGTTTCTACGGGGTCGAGTCGAGGTTTGTGGCGGGATATGAGGTCCAATGCAGCTTGTAGAAGGTCTGCCGGAGAGACCTGTATTTGATTCAAGTTTGGACGGAGGTAGATGTGAAGGAGTGTCAGATAAATGGAGGATGTCAGGGAATTTGGTTGATAAATCCGATTACAGTACCTGCATTTTGTTAATCTTAAAGCGGAGGTCTTTGGGGAGAAAACTTACTCTTCGGCTTTCAGATAATCATGGAGTCGGTACGCGTAGAGTTCTAACGCTTGATCATGTCTTCCTAGCCGACCAAGGAGAATTGCACGGGCCTCATATAAATCTATAGGCAGTGTTGGTACTTTCAACTGTAATGTGGTCTATTACCTGTTGGTGATAGCAGCCCGTAGAGTCTCTCCACGCTGATCCTTTCATTCGTGTTCAAAAATTTCAGTAATTTGGTGTATAGATCCTCTTGTGTCTCTATATACATGTCAACAACTCAGACCGACTGGAAGATCAGAGTAAAAGCACTCACCGTTCTCGTTTCGCCGCTTGGCCATCAATGTCATCTTGATATACAGCTCTGCTAATCTATCATGGAACACTGGTGACTCTTCATGCCGTTCGTGAATAATAAACTCAAGATACTGAGCACAAATTTTAGGGTCTATGCTCTCTAGGTAACTTGCAACAGCTTGATGAGGAAGTTCAACGTCTTCTGACAGGAAAATCTGGGTATTGTGTCAGTGCGACTCAACAAAAAGGATATGACACACCTCGAAAGCCATGTCAGCATCACGCTCAAACACCCATCGCGAAAATTTGAATATGATATCGAGATATTCTGGGCCTAGTTTCTGGAGGTAGACAATTGATGGACGAAGTTTGTCTTTTATATCAGTCGACCTTTCACTGAGCCTGTGCAAAACTTGCGATGAGTTTGAAATGTAGAAAAAGGGGACACATACTCCTTCAAAAGTTGTAGTGCTTTGGCATGCATCTTCTTCCCGAAATAGAGATCCTTCAGCTCAACGAATCGCTTCATGCACCCCAGGCTCAATTCCGTGACTCGTGACTAGAAGAAGAAATTTCGCACACCTGGAGCCCTCTCAAGTCCTCCTCAACTTCGCTGACCTCACACCAATTAGGCAATCGACAAAACGAGCTCAGCAATCCAGGTCTGATTACGATGTACGACTTGTACAACGCCGTGTCCACAATTTGTGAGAATCTCAACAGTTGCTCTGGTGTCAGCACACTTAGTGGTGCATCAGGTAGAGCAAAAATATCAGCGACGGATACTTCGGATAGAGGTTTGAATTCATTGTATTGATTTTGGGGAGTGATGCTAACTGAGGCAAGTGCTACGCCGAGCTTAGTTCGTCGATCGACCAGATATCTCGTCAGAGTCTCAATTGAGTAGTGAGCTTCATCTGAAACGGAATGAATTGCCTGATTGTATCAAGATGGTAAACATACCGCGGACCGAGTCTCGACCTCGATGGCCACTGTGGACGGACGCGGAGTCATCATCCTTTTCTTGGTATCCACCCAGCAGCCCCGATCCAACTCCTTTCAACTTCTTGATCGTACTTAAACCGCCAGGATTACCGGCATGCACAACGGTGTCTAGCAACTCTGACTTGTCTTGTCTCGGTACACTATGTCCTTCGCCACTATCATTCCCGTGCTCACCATTTGCAGTTTGCGAAGCAGGAGATGAAGGGCAAGGGTCATCTGAAGGAGTAGGTCCACCATATAATTGGATCCAATCTCGTTTGGGGATTGCAAGCCGGCCAGATATGCTTTTGGGGTACAAAGCGATTACTTTGGCAGGATTGAGCTCAAGCTTGGAGAATGTGTCAATGGCCTTGTCAAAATTTCCTGCTCGGAATTGCGAAACTGCATTCAGGGCACGGAAGCAGCTTCGCCTTTGTTCCTGTAGGAGGTCCAATTCAACGAGCTTATATGATAGCAGCCAGCGCACCTTGTCAGGTAAAGCGTCATCCTCAATGACATCGATTAGCCGTAATGCATCAGCATAGAGCCCACCTAGCATGAGTTGATCAATCTGATCTTCCCAAGGTCGCATGGGAAACTGCCAAATTGTGCTGCCCTCTGCCGCAGCCAAGTTCCTATCTGTCGGAGTAGTAATGACATATAATGGAGATTTTGTTGAAAGAGAAAAAAGGGGGATATGGATGGTAGCATTCTGTGCAGCTGTTGGCTGAGTAGTAGTCGGGATGGTCGCAGTATCATCTGTTGACGTTGCATTATTCATATCCGTAAGCGAAGAACGAAACGGTAAAGGAAATATTTGAGATATTTGTGATGAGATCGACGATTGAACGTGCACAACACTTGTAGGTATCATACTAGTCACTTGCTGCCCTGCCAGTGTGGTAGTGGCAACCACGGACCCTGTCAATCCCCCGAGTTGTGTGGGTACAGACCCTGCAGGAAATATGGAAAATACATATGGCGGAATGAAGGCGATCTCGTCGGGCGGTGCTACCCATTCTAAGTTTTTCTCCCTTGAAGGCTTGCCATCTTGACCGATAAATACACCCTCGTCTATCCGGCAGTCAGCCTCAAACCAGAGCAGGACGATCAAAAGGTACAACAAGTACGTACTGTCTTTAACTATGAGTACTTCACTTGCACTGGTAGGCGCAATCGTCGGTCTGGTTTTCGCACCAAGACTGAGAGACATATAGCCTGTCAGACCGCTGAACGTGCCCTTCCCCATTCCAGTAGAAGTAGAGGAGGGAAGTGGCAGGATCACGTCTATTACTGACATCGATGGAATGTTGAAAATTGCATAGTCTGGGGCATAAGCAAATCCAACTACTTCTGATGTGAGGAAAGATATTGCGCGCGGAGAGTGCGGTAGAGGTGCTTCCTATATCGAACATATATTTGTTCATTCAAAGGCTTATAAGGACGACGTACCTTTACTTCTTGAGCTTCTCCGTCTTTCCATGAATATATCACGACTTTCCGTCTGCACCCAATCAGCAGCTGCGTGACAATGCTTGGAATCTTTTGCATGGCTTTCGCATTGTCAGATGTAAATACGGGCATTGGATCCGATGCAGAGTCCTTTTCCGAGTCCGGTGAATGGGCGGGGTGCTGAACACATGTATGTACACCAAATGAGAATGCAGCCTTAGCTTTGACCAAAGGCGTGGAGGGCGCAAACCCAGGCAGAGGAAATAATGTCACAGCCATGTCTGGAAGTGGAGAGGTAGCTGAACTCGCCGAAATCCATGCCAAGAAGAGACAGAGCGCACCCGACAGCACAATAAGTGAGTTTATATCCTTAATGTAGCTCAGCTGATCAATTGACCTCTTCACAAGTGACTTCTTCGTCTCCAGTAGGGTAACTGTCTGTCCTTCAATCGCATCTGACCCGTATTCCCTCTCCATCCGCAACTGTAGTCCTCAGGAAGAGACAATGACGCACCTTGAGATGTGCGAAGGTTGTAAATGTGTAAGTTTCCAGTATTCGTTCCAACATACAGTCGGTCGTCTAAGTTCCACCCGAGGTAAGGGACTATGTCTAGACAACCAGAGAGATGACAAACCATGCTGATACAAGGACTCAACTTTCTCTTTCAGACTAGTAATAACCACTCGTGGAATTGCAAATGGCTCCATCGTGTGTTAGTATTTGTTACAAAATATGCACCCTTCTCTTACACGCATCATCAGTGCAAAATTCACACGCAATGTATAACACACCCAGTATCAACAACCGATATATCTGGCCTTCCAAGAAACAGAACTCCCATGGCATCATCCGCTCAGGTGCAATGAGTACACATAAAATTGTTTTCACTGTCATGACTTTTGGACATATCACTGCCCCAACTATTTACTAACAACTTCTCCCATGCCTTCTTCCCTCCGTAGATACCCTGTTTAAGCCCTCCATGTTTAGTTTGTTTTACACAGTAAATTGATGACTGAGGTGCAATGCAATGAATATTCAACCTAGACCACATGACTGCCGTGTACTATCAGACTGGACTCTTCCTACTACTGCGATGGTCCACCTCAGATTGCTTGTTGGGAACTAAAGTGAATACAATCTCAGACATCACCCAGTGTGGTAAACGGCTGAGGGAGGATACATGCAAAGAAGCTATTTAACGAGCCAGCAATGTCTCAGTTGACTGATGTAAGGACTTGGCGCTCAACATTGGGGAATAGAAATCTACTCAAGTAATGTGATTGATATGATAATAGGCTTCGTCTCCTGTATTTCGTTCTCACCATGAGCTTCCTGGATTCTACAATGGCCACTACCTTGAACTTAGCTGAACAGCACTATCAAGGTACCGATTTCTCGTCTCTCAACTGGTTCGAAAAGCAATGGGCGACTTGGTATATCTGGATTGGCAATCCTGCTATCGCTACGGGTCTTATGAGTTTTCTGCTTCACGAGGTGATTGTCTAGTGTATCTGAGTTTCTTATATGCTGATGTTCTTGACGTAGATTGCATACTTTGGCTGCTGCCGTGCCTTGGATCATCGTCGCAATACCATATTTCCGCAAATGGAAGCTACAACCTACAAAGACACATACACCGCAGGAGCAATGGGAGTGCACCAAAGCAGTCCTTTGTAGCCACCTCATGGTAGAGCTTCCAACCGTGAGTTTGCCTTACCTGTTGATTTAGCCGTCTTGAAAATAATTTTTGAAGATCTGGTTGTTCCACCCCGTCGCTGAAACTCTCGGCATGGCAACCTGGCAAGTGCCCTTCCCCTCGTGGAAGGTAGTGGTTCTTCAGAATTTATTATTTATCTCCTTCGAGGATTTCTCTCACTACTGGGGTATGTGCTTCCTGATAAACATCTCCGATTTTGGCCTTGATGTGATGTCGCCTTTTTCTCTATGCAATTCAGCCCACCAAGCGTTCCATACTGGTCTCCTCTACAAGTATATCCACAAAATTCATCACAAGTACTCTGCACCTTTTGGTCTTGCAGTTGAATATGCCCATCCCGCTGAAGTCTTGATTCTTGGAACCGGTACCATTGCTGGCCCAATCCTCTACACCGCCTTCGCTCGTGATCTCCACATCTTCTCTGTATATATTTGGATTGTCCTAAGATTGTTTCAGGCTGTTGACGCTCACAGTGGTTATGGTAGGTTCATTGCTCTTGATCAGTTGAACCAGGTACCAATGATCAATGGACATGGTCACTCGGACAGATTTCCCATGGTTACTCCAACACATTCTTCCCTTCTGGTCTGGCGCTGAACACCATAATTTTCACCACATGGCACTCACCAACAACCATTCAACTTCCTTCCGCTGATGGGATTGGGCCTTTGGCACTGATACCAAATATAGGGAATACAGGAAGAAGGTCAAGGTTGCCAAAGCTACAATGAAGAACACGACTCAGGAGGAAAGGGATGCTTTTGAGCGCAAGCTCATCGATGAAGTTGAGAAGGATGGCATCAAGTCTGAGGCCGAGGCTGAGGCTCAGGGCACCACAAAGACCAAAACTCAATGAACTCTTTGTCAACAGTATACCTCAGACAGTAATTTACCTAAATCCTAATAGACTGAGTTCAAGAACAAAAGAGGAGAAATCAACATGTGCCCTGGCTTGTACAAGTTGATGGTGAGACTATCTTTGTATCATGACCAACTCCAGAAAGTTTGCCTGTATGTTTATTGGTGATCTCTTATCCCAGGTCAAAAACAAGTGAACTAGACTCAATCCACCATTTTTTGCCATGAACAATGTCTGTGGTAGAAAATTCCAGCAGTCCTGCAACAGTTTAACCTATCTTGCCCATTGAGATTACCAACAATGTCTGGCAAAGACTGAACATGAGGTTTTCATCTAGGCCTCTGG